>Ga0193754_1000060_pt1 | contig 9459 bp, 8 predicted proteins | sample H1a1metaG_FD_143052 | JGI IMG/M metagenome (GOLD analysis project Ga0193754, IMG submission 143052) | Soil microbial communities from a riparian zone of the East river system, Colorado, United States - H1a1 | ecosystem: Environmental > Terrestrial > Soil > Riparian zone | place: USA: East River... | reverse complement strand
CGGGTGGGTCGGTAACCGCTGGGACGCTCTACTCCGTCGCCGGGACCTATACCGGCGTGCACCAGTTCGAGACGCCCCGCGAGGCGATCGACTACGTCACCTCGACGATGGGCGCAGAGTGGCGGGTCAACGGGACAGGCACCCTCGACGCCGGACCGATCGCGAACCTCTACGTGACCACCAACCCCTCGACGATCCTCGTGTCCAAGGTGACTGCCGGGCGGGACCTCCGGATCTCGGCCATCCCAGGGCACATGGACATGGGCCGAGACATCGTCGACTACACCACTCGGGTGGTGCTCCTCGCGGAGGGCGAAGGCGCGGCGGTCGCCACCTGGCGGGTCAACGGGCCGGCGACGCCGTACCGGGACATCCATGGCAACAACGTCAAGCTGACTCGCCTCGCCTCGGAGTCGGAGACCTCGGACCTCAACGCGGACACTCGGGCCGCCCTGATACTAAACCAGTTCCTGGGCGCCCGGAACTCCGTCTCTCTCGACTCGACCGAGTACGACGTCAAGGGTGACGTGGTCGTCGGAGACACCCTGCTGGTGTTCAACCCAGACAAGGGCTTCGTTGACCCGGCGAACGAGGTTGTCTGGGAAGGCGCTGCCATCAACCCGATGGCTCTCCGGTGCATCGAGATGACGTGGCCGGTACCCGCCGGATGGACGATTGCATACCGGGCAGCCGACGGCACCTGGACAGACCTCTCGGACTACTACGTGCCGGAGCAGGGCTCGGCCCAGATCAAGGTGGGGGACTTCAACTCCTCCCTCTCGGGCATCGGGACGCAGCCGATCGGCGACCGGGTGCAGGTGGACACGAGCGTCCCGGCCGCCCCGGCGTTCACGGACTTCTCGGCCGGCTCCTACCAGTCGGCCGGATCGAGTACGACCAAGAGCGCGGTCCGGATCGCCTGGACCACGCCGCTCAACCTCGACGGCTCGACGGTGCTCGACGGCGACCACTACGAGATCCGGTACCGGCCGGTCTACTACATCGGGTACCAGATCCAGTGGGGCACGGACGGACTCGGCGCCTTCCGCTGGGGCGACATCACGGGCACCTGGGGCGCGCCGCTAACCGAGCCGGTCTCCCTCTCGCCGGACTGGCAGTCGATCACTGTGGCGTGGGGGCAGAACGCGGCGACGATCCTGGAGCTCACGCCCGCCGTCCAGTATGAGTTCCAGATCCGGGCGGTGGATGCGGCGACGCCTCCGCATCTCGGGCCATGGTCCTCCTCGACTACGATCCAGACCGTTGGCGACCTCGTGGCGCCGTCGACTCCGGCCGCGCCGACGGTCGCGGCCAACCTCGTATCGGTCCAGGTGACGCACACGCTCGGGAAGGCCTCCGGCGGGACGTTCAACCTTGAGCCGGACCTGGACAACATCGAGGTTCACCTGGGCGGGTCGGCCTCCTTCACCGTCAACGACGGGACCCTCCTCGGGAGGATGACGGCGAACTCCTCGAACCTCGGAGGGATCCCGCTAGTCCAGACGTTCAACATTCCCCAGGTGGACCAGGTATGGATCAAGGTTCGCGCGGTAGACCGAGCCGGGAACAAGTCGGCGCCCTCGGCCGCCGTGACCGCTACGGCCATCCTGATCGACGACCAGCACATCAGCAGCCTGACGGTTTCGAAGCTTACGGCCGGGACGATCACCGCCAACATCATCCTAGGCGCCAGGATCGCGACTTCCCTCACGGGCGCCCGCGTCGAGCTTTCCAACCTGGGGATCCGCGTTTACAACGCGGCGAACGCGCTCACGATGAACGCGGCCTCGGCCGACGGCTCGGTGGCGATCACGGGAACCTTCCGGGCGACGTCCTCAGACGGCTCCTACATGGATGTGGCTCAGGACGGAGCCTACGGACCGACCATCCATATCCAGCCGCCTACGGGCCTATTCCCGTCCGCCGGAGCTATGCGCCTCGCCTCGCCGTCGACTCCGAGTGTGCTCGGCATCCCGGCCTCGATCTCGACGCTCCTCGTCGGCGCCTCGATCAACGACGCTGTCCCGGAGCTAGGATCGGGCACCCTGATCATGGGCGTTGACCAGACCGGGCTGCAGCAAGTGATCTTGGAGACCTCGACGAACATCACGGCGTTGGGCCTCTACAACTACGCCACGCCGGGCGGGTCGGACACGGGGTCTGCCTTCCTCGACGGAGACACGCTGCTGAACCTCTCCGGCGACACGCTGAACCTGAATGCGGACGACATCTTTTTCAACTTCAACCAGCCCAACATCACCGGTTCTCGCGGCGGTAACGCGGCGCTTGCCTCCCTGCTCAACGCGCTCGACGCAATGGGCCTCATCCAAAACAGCACGACGTAAGGAGGATCCATGGCAACCACCACCACACGGCTCGCGCTACGGAAGCCGGACCCCACCCCGATCACGGGGGACGTCGTCAACGCGGCGCTCGACCTCAACGCCAACTGGGACAAGGTCGATGGGGCACTCGGCGCGATCGCTTGCACCTCGGGCGCCCGGCCCGGCTCGCCGTTCAACGGGATGTTCGCTCGGGAGACCGACACGGGTAACCTGATCCTCTGCACCAACACGGTCGGTCCGGTCTGGACCCGCGTCTTCATCGACGCCCAGGCCGCGTGGTCCGGAGCGATCTCTCTGGCCAACGTGGCCTCCGTCGTCCGGGCAGCGTCGAGCGATCCCGTACTTCAGGCGCAGGTAACTAGCGACACCCAACAGCGCTTCCTGCTCTCGGCCGACGGAAAGATCCTCATCGGCTCGGGCTCGGCCACTGGAGACACGAACCTCTACCGGTCGGCGGCTGACACGCTCAAGACCGACGACAGTTTCGTCGTGGGCGGGACGCTCGCCGTCACCGGCGCCTCTACCTTCACTGGCACCATCACAAGCCCCAACACGCTCTGGGTGGCCCGGACGACGATCGCGGCGACGGGTTCAACCAGCTTCTCGGTCACGGTCCCGGCGACTCTCCGGCGACTCTCGGTCCGTTGGCGGGCGCGAAGCTTCTCAGGCGCGGCCCCCTGCACCCTTTCCTACACCATCAACAACGACACCAACACCAGGTACCACTGGGAGGGTTGGAACGTCAACGGCTTTGCCCACACGGGGGCGGAGCAGGTAGGCACGACGCAGGCGGCCGGACTCCTCGGGTCCTTCTCTGGATCTGGCTCGACGGCGGGGCTCTACGGGACTGGACAGTGTGAGTTCTACCCATGGGACGGCATCGGGTCCGTCTCGCACCTCGGGTCCCAGGCGACATGGGTCACGGCCGAGTTCGGCACGGTCAAGCTCTCGGGCAACCACAACGGCTTCTATACGGGGCCGGCCACCTACACTTCGATTCAGATCAAAGCAACGGGCGGAGACTTCGGGATCGGGTCGGACTTCCAGTTTGAGGGAGTCTACGCATAGGAGGGGAACGGATGGGCAGGCACGAAGAGACCGACGAGGACGAGGCGGCCGAGGTGCACGACGAGGCCTGGGCGGCTCGCACCTTCCCGGACCGAGGAGACGCCCCGTCCAACGAGATATTTCTGGACGAGCGGGCGCCCCCGGCTCCGAACGTAGGCCACCCATGACCAACTCGATCCTCTGGGTGGGGTACCCCCGGAGCTACACGGCGGGGCGGACCCGGCCTCCCCAGTTCGTCGTCATGCACTACACGGCCGGACCTGAGGGTCCGTCGAGCGCCGAGAACGGCGCGCACTATGACAAGATCCGGACCGATGGAACCTCGTGCCACTACTTCGTTGACTCGTCTGGTCCGGCGCTCCAGGAGGTCCCGGACGGCGACCGTTGTCACTCGGCCTACTACCACGGGAACGAGATCGGGCTACACATCGAACTGTGCGGCTACGGGCAGACCCGCGAGCAATGGCTAGACGAGGCCTCGACGGCGACGCTGAAGACAGCGGCTTGGCTCGTGGCGACACTGTGCGCCCGGCACGGGTTCCCGATCCGTCGCCTCACGACGGCGGAGGTTCGGGCCGCTTACTACAACAAGCCAGAGAACCGGCCCTCGGGCATCACGGACCACGGCGGGGTAACCGCCGCGTTCCCGGAGGACCACGGGGACCACACAGACGTCGGACCAGGATTCCCCTGGGACGTCTTCATGCAATGGGTCGCGGAGGCGGCCGGCCAATCGATCGTAGGAGGCAACCTCATGACCACAGCGGCACTTATCAAGGACAAGGCCGGGGCGCACTACTGGACCGACATGGTGACGAGCATCCGTCCCGTGACGCCCGGCCCGCGAGGAGAGGTCAACGACTTCTGGCTCTACATGGGCAAGAATGGATCCCAGTACGCGGCTGAGATCCGCTGCAAGAACTTCAACCCCTCGGCCGAGCCATACGGCCAACCCCTCGACGCGCCGACCTACGAGGAGTTGATTGGCATGGGACTTGCCGACGTCTCCAAGCAGTCGGGCACTCCGGTACCGCCGGACCCGACTCCCACGGACGGGATTACCGAGGACGAGGCCCGGGTAATCGCCCGGGAAGAGATCGCCAACTCTCAGGGCGTCATCACCGTGAAGATGGAGCCCGGAACTACTCGCTAGTAGGATCTTGAGGGCAGACCCAACTCAAGCGAAAGAAGGTGTCCGGTTGTGGGATTGGACGATAGTCGCCAAGGATGGGGCACCTTGGGCCATCATCGCGTTTGGGGTGCTCTCGATGATCAAGGGATGGCTTATTCCAGTGCGCTGGCACCGGGAACGTATCCAGGACTACAAGGACGCCAACGCCCTACTCCGCGACACCGTGCGCGAAAAGGACATCCAAATCGGCATCCTCCTAGGGAGTCGGGCCAAGGAGATAGTCTGATGGTTGGTTGGCTGCGGCGGCTAATGGCCGCGCGGGCGGGTAATGGGCACAGCAAGGAAGCGCTCAGTGAGGCCGAGGCGTACCGAGCCCAGGCCATGAGGGCGACGCCAGCAATCGAGCGAGCCGCGCGGCGGGTCGCTGCACTGCCCGACGATGAGTTTGCGGCTCGAATAGACAGGGCGTTCCGACGGAGGCCGGCGTGAGGACTCTCTCGTCCACTGGTTTGCTGATATGGCTAGAACTAGGGTTCGCCGTCGTCATGGGTACCGCGTTCATCGTGCTCTATGCTCTCCGGTCGGCCTGGCGGTCGAGCCCGATGGGAAAGCACATGATGGCCTTCGCGATAGCCACCACCCTCGCCGATGCCACCCTGTTCATGGCCCTCGGCTGGCGGATCCCATATTGGATCTACCCGGTAGTATTCCTCTCAGTTGACGTCGTCTTCCTCCAGCGGCTCTGGCTTCTGGTGAAGGCCCAGAATAAGGAGGACAGAGATGAAGTGGTTCGGAAGAGATCCCGTTTGGTTCACGAGCCTTTTCGCGGCCCTGGTGATGTTCGTAGCGACGTTCCTAATCCCGCTGACCTCGGACCAACAGGGGACGCTTAACGCCCTCGCCGTGGCGGTCGCCGGAGGAGTCGCGGCCTGGAAGGTGACGGACGGCCAGCTAGCCCTCGTCGTCGCCCTCTTCAAGGCCGTGATCGCCCTCGCGATCTCCTTCGGTCTGCACCTGACGCCGGAGCAGCAGATGGTGATCATGGGAGTAGTGATGGCGATTGGGTCCGGGTTCGTCCGGACGCAGGTGGGCGCGCCCATACCGCAGCCAACCGCCGCTGCCTCGAAGGTCATCCCGGTACCGGCGCCTCGGTCCGAACTGGAGTGAAGTTGGCGCTCGCGTTCCAGCGCCGGGCGGCGTACCGTAGGGATCGCGGCGGTGGTAGAGCGGGAGCAGGGGTTCTGGTTGGTCCCTTTTCCCCCAAGCTCTCGCTCCCCCGGATGTGGAGGCCCAGGAGTCCGATCTCCTGGGCCTCCTCCGCGTCTGCCTCTTCCCCCAAGGCGCTCCGTGGAGGTACGCTCGCCGGGAACACCAGAGAAGGGACCAAGCCATGATCAAGTGCGGACACTGCGGCGAGAAGCACGCGACCGTCAATCAGGTTCGACACTGCGCCGACGTCGAGGACGGCACCGTGTTGACGGCTCCGGCCGCGCCTGGGCGGATAACCGAGGCCGAGACGATCGAAGGCCTCCGGCGGGACGTCGCTGCCCTCGTGCAGTCTCGGGAGGTCGAGGAGCGGTACGCCAGGCAGATCGTGAAGTATGCTGCCTCGCCCGACGCGACCCGCCACGGTCTGGCTACGGCCAAGATCCGCCTCCTCGCCATGCCCCAGGTCTGGAAGCACGGACACGGCGTCTCGGAGGGCATGTACCGCCGCGACGACCTCATCTACAAGGTCCAGAAGTCGCCGTCCACCGGACGCCTATACGCGAAGCAGCTGGAGGGCGAGGAGGGACACGGGTCCTTCCGCTACGCCCCAGGGCTCTATTCCGTGCTCCTGCCCGAGCACCGCATGACGATCGAGGAGGCCGCGAAGTTCGGCGCCCTGTATGGGTACTGCTGCGTCTGCGGGCGGACCCTGACGGACGAGAACTCGATCGCGGCCGGCATCGGCCCAATCTGCGTCAAGAAGGTCTAGCGCCGGGCGGGCGCATTGGAGTAACGTCACCAGTGCGCCCGGATCGGACCGGGCCGGAGAAGGGACCAAGCCATGAACGAGAAGATCCTCAACCGAGTCGCGAACCTCCTCAACAAGGCCGAGGACGCGGCCACCACTCCCGAGGAGTCGGCGACCTACCGGGCGAAGGCCCAGGAGCTCATGCAGCAGTACCGCATCGAGGAGGAGCAGCTCATCGCGGTCGACCAGACCTCGATCGAGCCCATCCACCACATGATGATCGTGTGCGCCGGGGCGTCTCAGTTCCGGCGCCAGTATGTAGACCTCGCCTACTACTGCATTGAGCACGCGGGGGTGGAGGCGAAGTTCGTCACCACCCGCCTGGAGGGGCAGACGTCCTCGACGGTCGTGGCGCACCTCGTGGGATACGAGGGGGACGTACGGCTAGCGGAGATGGTCTACCAGTCAGCCCGCCTCGTCTTCGGCGAGCGCCTGGAGCCGAAGGTGGAGCCGGCTCTGTCCGACGCGGAGAACATCTACCGGCTGCGGTCGGCCGGGATGTCCCGCCGCGACGTGGCCTGGGAACTCTGGAAGCTGGACACGCACGCCGCCCACGCCCGTGTGGGAGAGACCTACAAGGCCGTGGCGCGCGCCCGGGGCGAGGAGCCGGCCCTGGACGGACGGGGGATCTCGGCCGGGCAGTACCGGGCCGAGTACGCCGCCCAGTTCCCGATCACGCTGTACTGGCGCCTCGTAGCGGCCCGGGACGCGGCCGACTCGGTAGGCGGAGGCCTCGTGCTGCACGGCCGCAAGGAGCGGGTCCAGGAGGCGTTCTGGACGCGCTACCCGGAGTACCGTCCGGCCGCCCCCTCGACCGAGGTCGTTGAGGTCAAGCCGGCGAAGGCGCTGACGCCTAGGCAGCAGGAGGCCGCGATCGCCAAGGCGTCGCGCGACGCGGCCCGGCGCGCGGACCGGCTGAAGCGCGAGCGGATCCGTCGAGGCTCGGCCGCCGCGACAGCTGGGCGGGACGCAGGCGACCGCGCCGCGAAGGCAGTCAGCCTTAGTCGCGCTAGCAACGCCCAGCGGCTGCCCGAGGGCGGCCCGGCGCCGAGAGCGGTAGCGATCGAAAGCTGAGGAAGGAAGGGGCCATGATGGTCTGAGCCCGAGGCGCGCTGGAGAAACCTCCGGCGCGCCTCTTCCCTTTCGCTAGATCTGGCGTAGGGTCTGTCTTGTGAGGCCGGATCGGACCGGCCCGCAGAGAAGGGACCTAAGATGAACTTCACCACCGCGACCCCGGCCGAGATCGACCAGCTTCTGGCCGAGACCTCCCTGGCCCGCCTCCGGGCGATCCAGACCGCGAGCTACAACGTGGACCGGATCATGGACATGGCGGAGATGCGGGAGTACGTCCGGCCGACCGAGCGTTACGGCAAGGGCCACTACATCCTGACTGGAACGTTCGAAGCAGGCCGGGCGCGCATCGAGTCGGCCTGCAAGGCTCTGGACGCGCACTACGCGACCGGCACCGGCCGGTACGAGGACATGACCGCCGAGATGAAGCTGGTCATCAGCGGACGGGACTACGCGACCCGCTACCTGGCGGCATTCGACGCGGCCACCGAGGAGATCGCGAAGGCCGACGGAATCATCCACGACATCAACGCCGAGTGGTTCCGCCGCGACGGATGGACCCGCAAGTGGCTGGTGGTCTCCTCCTCCGGCCACCTGCACGCGCACACGGAGTGCTCCACCTGCAACAACGGGAAGCAGCGGACCGCCTTCGCTCTGTGGTACCAGCTTTCCGGCCTCACCGAGGCCGAGGCGATCACGGCCCTTGAGACGCGGGCCGATGCCCTCTGCTCCGTCTGCTACCCGACCGCTCCCGTAGCCGCCAAGCGGACGAACGTCACCAAGGCGCAGGCCCGGAAGATCACCGGGTACGACCTCGACTAGCCCGACCGGCCGGCTCCAGGAAATTGGAGCCGGCCCTCTTCCCTTGCACCAAGAACTGCCGTACAGTCGTATCCAGAGGGGCGAACGGCCCCACCGAGAAGGGACCAGAAATGACTATCATCGCCAACAAGCAGGGCCTCCGGGCCGAGGGCGCGCGCCGTACCCGGAAGGCGGCCCAGAACACGCCGCTGCCGGCGAAAGACCACGCCGAGAAGATCGCCCTGGCCCAGGAGGCCGTGGCCGAGGCGAAGGCGGCTCCGCGCAAGCGGGCGCCCCGCAAGGCGGCTCCGGTCGTCGAGGTCGCCCCCGTCGTCGAGGCTCCGGCCAAGCCGGCCCGCAAGCGTACGCCGAAGGCGGCTCCGGCCGCCGACCTTCAGGAGACCCAGATCCGCGCGGCGCAGGCCAAGAAGCTCGCGGCCCGGAAGATCGAAGAGGCGCAGGCGGAGCAGGACGAGATCATCCAGGACGGTCCGGGAACCCCCACCACGTCGGCCTCGGTCGGACACGTCGCCTCGGGCGACACGAAGGCGCACCGCAACGGGGCGAAGATCGCCGAACTGGGATGGACCGTCGAGATCCAGGAGGACGGCGACTACGCCGAACTCATCGCTACCCGGGGCGACGAGAGCATCCACCAGGCGTGGGTGGACGGTCGGTACCAGCCCGAGGCCGCCACCTACACGATCGCCGACCGGACTGTCCGGACGCGGAACGTCGCCGAGGCGTTGCGCTGGGCGGGGCGGACCCGCGAGGCCGCGACTCGTGAACTGGAGAAGGTAGCCTCCAACCGGTCCTTCGTCAAGAAGGCGCCGACCGAGATCAAGCGCGGTCCGCTCCCGTTCGACCCGGCGACCGCTACGGACGCCGAAGTCACGGCCGCCCTCGCCGGCAAGAAGGTCATGTGGCTCAACCGCCTCTCGAACACGGAGGAGGAGGCGCACGTGTCGACCGACCCGCGCCAGCTTCGCATCACGATCCACGAGGCGCATGGAGAGCGGATCGTC
>Ga0193754_1000059_pt1 | contig 9557 bp, 19 predicted proteins | sample H1a1metaG_FD_143052 | JGI IMG/M metagenome (GOLD analysis project Ga0193754, IMG submission 143052) | Soil microbial communities from a riparian zone of the East river system, Colorado, United States - H1a1 | ecosystem: Environmental > Terrestrial > Soil > Riparian zone | place: USA: East River... | reverse complement strand
GGTGTACCGTGTGGATGAAAAGTATGTGTTACGAAAATCAATGTCATGAAAACTAAGTCAGAGGTGTTTGTGGAGTTTCCCGGTGGTGGTCATGCGTTCATCACTGGTGTTACAGATAAGTGCGATCACAACACTGACTTAACGGTTTATACTCTGCACAATGGAGATTTAATATTTGAAAGGGATATTTTGTGTCTAACTAACGAAGCGACACAAGAATATCTTATGAAGATTGCTGATGATAGGAACACGGGTGTTGGTGAGTGTACGTCAGCCTGCTCAAAATGTAAGAAGGTAATGTCGTTGAAGGATTTAATGGGCGATGCTTACTGGTTATGACACTGATCTGCAAATGTGGTGAGCCAGCAAAAGGCACTGAGTTGAGAGTATTCAATCAGAGGAAGGACGGAACGGTAACTGAAAGGGTTTACACCGAAGCAAGATGCCAGAAGTGTATTAATGCCGCGAGAACACCTGGTTGGCATAGAGCGGAAAGGCCACTATCGGATAAATTTGTATTAGAATGCTTTTGATATGAAGGCTAAGAAAAAGAAATTGAAATTTGAACTTATTCTGTTGAAGTTACTGACCCTGTCACCAACCCGATACAACTAATGAAAACCAAAGAAGAATTCGAATCACTAGTTCTTTCACTCACTGAGTTGGAATTAGCCGACCTTGCTGAAGTAATGTCAGAGCACATGGAAAGAAGCGAGCTCTCCCATTTACGTGATATTATTTCGTCTGACTATCGTGATGAACTCAATGAGAGTGATGAGAAAATTAACAGGCTTGAGCGTGAGTTGGAAGAGGTTGAGGACGACCTGAATCAATACAAGGTAATTGTGAAGAAAATAATAGTTGAATACAATCCTCTTAAGGTGGCTATTGAGGATTTCGAAAACTCTGTTCAGAGACTAGCTAATATATGATCACACCCAACCGCTCCGTAAAGACACCCAATCGGGTTGTTAAAACGCCACATACGATTGACGAGATGGAAGAGGCGTTGGAAAAAGTTTTCGTTGGTCTGCGCACAAAGAAATCCAAAAAGAAGAAGAAATGAGTCTGGTAAAAACAATTGACAGGGAAATAGCAAAAGCCCAATTCATCCTGTCTCAGAAAAAAGAGCAGGTTGATAAAATCAGCCGGAAGATGGAGATGACTGAGCGTGAGAGAATATACGTTGGTCAGGAACTTGATCTGATTGAAATTGTAAATCACTTGATCGATGAGGTTAAGAAAGACTACAGCTCTACGCTCGGCAAGACACCTCCGCAATCAGTTGATCTCGAAGAGAATGTTGTTGCTGCGCTCATGATTGCATCGGCTGACACTGGATTGATGGAGAAGATTGCTTCGTTCCTAAAACCAGAGCACTTTTACAACGATGCCAACACTGAGGTTTACAAATCAATTCTGGCCCTGTATGTGAATAAAGAACATTGGGATATGTCCTCAGTGGTTCAGGAGTTACGGAGAGCCGGAACGATAGAGAAGGTCGGTGGTGCTCTGTACGTGGCTACACTGTGCTCTAAGTTGGGCTCAGCCGCTAACGTTGAATACCATGCCCGTATCGTTGTGGAGATGGCTATCAAAAGAAGGTTGATCACCAGCTCATCAGAATTGATCTACAGAGGATACGATGATAAAAAAGATTGTTTTGAAATGCTTGACTTCGTAGAGCAAGAATTAAATGCCGTTAAGGAATGGGTGAAAAAATAAAAGCAGAATCGTTCTACGTTCCACTGGACATCACCGCTGCGATCAACGAGCACGATCAACTCGTACAAACCGGAGAGACTTGTCGTGTTGAAGCGTTGAAAAATCAACTTGCATGGATGCGTGGTCATGTGAATGTTTGGATGGGATGGCCTGGTGATGGTAAGTCAACGCTGCTTGATTTCTTATCAGTGCTGAAGGTTAAATACGATTCGTGGAAAGTGTGTATGAACAAGCCGGAGAACATGGACACTGTTATGAAGAATGGAAAACCGATCATCAAAGCGAATCGCATCTACAAAAACCTTGCTTGGACACTCACTGGCAAAACGTGGAATAAGCATTTCGCAATCAAGCATAAAACAACCGCCATGACTCTTGATGAGGAGCAGGAAGCTCTTCGCACGATCTCAAAGCATGTGTACGTGGTGTATCCAAAAGACCGTAAGTTATCCGAGCAAATGAAATACTACCGATTCATGTACGAGATGTACGGTATTGATATATTTGTTCACGATCCTTGGAACACAACCATCGTTGATTCAAATGGCGTTACGAAGGATGAACAATTGTCTGACGGTTTCCATATGATCAAGGAATTCGCAATGGAAACAAACAGCATCTTCAACATCGTGGCCCATCCGAAGAGCATGGATCAACAGCGTGTTTCAAAAGCAAAGAACTCGCCATTCAAGGTTGTTAATCCTTACATGCTTCTTGGTGGATCAGCTTGGGATATGAAGATGGATGGACAGTTCAGTGTATTTCTTCCAGACCGTCACTTATGGCCGAGAGGAAGCCAGGTTGAATTGCACACCTACAAAGCGAAGGACTCTGAGATCGCTGGATACGAGTGGGGTACAGTTCAATTTGATTTCGATAAACTCAGGAGGCAATACTACTTCGGTAATTTGTATCCAATGAGTGGAGAGCTACGAGAAGATGCTAAGAAGCAATCAGAAATTAATTTCAGTAACCCTTTCGAGAGAGAAGTGAAAGGTGGCCCTGACGACATACCCTTTTGATATATGAAACAGTTAACTAAATGGGATTTGGAGTTGGCATTTACAGCAGGTGAAATGTTTGCTCGATCTGGCGGTGATAATCGTGAGACACCAAGTTTTGAGAAATGGTTTGAGCACGAATATTGTGTTGATGCTGAAGGTCACGATTGGATTGATAATGCGAAAGAGATCGGTCGGTTTTATTGTAATAAATGTGGTAGGTATAAATAACTAAACTATGGACGAGAAAAAACAAAACCCAAAACCAAAAAGATTTCTCATTGAGGATATGTTTGATAAGTACCTGAAGAATATGGGTATCGATCATAGAAAAATCCTACCATTCCAATTGAAGCAAATGCGTAAGGCTTTCTATGGTGCGATTGGAATGTTTTTAATTCTTCAGCGAGATGAAGTTGCTGCTGAGGGTATAAGTGAGGATGACGCTGTTCGTATCCTTGATGACTTCATGGCTCAGTGTGAGCAGTTCTTCGCTGATGAAATGTTATCGCAGAATTAATGCCTGACGTTAACGATCTTCGGTCATTTAAAGCGAATGAGTTTAAGCTCGATGGATACTACTACATCAAGCAGCCTGACGGTTCGTTCCTGCTGGCGATAACTTACAAAGTTGAAGAGTGGGACAGATGGCCGGAATTATACAGACAAACATTCCGTAGTGGCATGAAGAAAATGTCAGAACAGAACGTGTTGTTTGTTAGTATTAATAATCCTTGGGTGAATCCTTTTTCAATACGTGTATGAAAGTATTGCTTTACAACGCTGGTGATGCTGAGTCACATAAGAAACTTGGAAGAGAGCTGGCTCTTCTTGATAAGGCTGAGTATGTGATCACGGTGAAAAAGAACAGGGCTGTCCGGTCGCTTTCTCAGAATAAATACTACCATGCTATCCTGAAAATAATCGCTATCGATACGGGCCACACTCACGAGGAGCTGCACGAGATTTGTAAGAAGAAATTCAACGGTAAGGCAATCACGTTCCCTAAAGGGGGAATGGAGATTGTTGGTCAGTCAACATCTGATCTGGACACTGGTGAATTTACTGGTTACATTAATCGTGTTAAACAGTGGGCCATCGATGAGTTTGAGATAGTGATACCAGAAGCAAAAGATGTAGACTACAAACAATGGATGGACATCGAGAACAATTATGAAAAATCATTCAATGGATAGGCATATAATTTTTGTATATAAAGGAAAAGTGCATCAATCTTTCAAGAGTTGGGACTTTAATCGATGTGAGCGTGTTCTTGAAAGACTTGGTGCTACTTATTGGGAAATATCAATTTAAACATCAAACAAAATGGCACAGACAAACGAACAACAGAAATTAAAAGAGATCACCTTCATTGACATTGAAACAATACCTAGGAAACCTTTGGGTGATGTTGGTTGGATTGAGCTTTACGAGAAGCGATTCAAACGGGAAATTGATCAGTTGATTCAGTCACAAAAAACAAATTTCAATCCAGTCGCAGCTCATATTGATTTATTAAAGGGAGGGCCGGGAATTCTTTCTGAGGATGAATTGTATGATTTGCATTTCAGCGAGAAGGCTGCTTTGTATGCTGAGTTCGGGCAGGTCATCTCAGTGGCAATAGGTCGCGTTACGGCAGGTGGTAAGATGTATATTAAGATAATTGCCAACGAAGATGAGAAATTGCTCCTGAGTCACGCCAGCGCAGGGCTGGAAGGTAACGCTGCGTACACTTATCTCTGCGCTCATAACGGCCTTGAATTTGATTTCCCATTCCTTACACGGAGGTTCCTGGCTAACGGAATGAAAGTGCCCCATATCTTAAATACAGGAGGCAGGAAGCCTTGGGATTTGCCCTACATTGACACCATGCAAATATGGTCTGGTACTCAATGGAATTATAAAGTCTCGCTTGATTTGCTATGTAAAGTTTTGGGTGTACCTTCACCTAAACAATCAGCGGTAACAGGAAAGAATCTAAGCCAATTTTGGCAGGCAGAAAACCTAACGAAAGATGAAAAATTAAAAATGATTGGTGAGTACAATGGTGGTGATGTCGCAGCTCTGGCGAATGTGTACTGTAAGATGAAAGGACTCCCGATAATAGAAGAATCAATGATCGAGTATGTGTTCGAAAAGTTTGAACCGAACCTACTCACGAAATAAAGAAAGTTGTTAATAATAAGGAAAGGAGGAACTGTACCGCTTGGCAAGACAGAGTTGAACCAGGAAGAGATTAGCGATCTCGGAGTTCGTCAGCCTACATAGAGAAAGTTCAGAAACTTTGCATCAAGATAAAATGAAACAAATTTCAAGTGGAGCCGGAGAGTTTAGTTTTATTAAAATATTCTGTTAAACAATTTGAAACAGCATTCAGTCCGGCTCCTCTACAAAACCTAAAGCATGAAAAGAAAAAAGGCAATCAGATCAATTAGCATGAAAGCAGACTTGAGCAAAGTCGCTGTTCATTTCGATTACGCCCTCGAATCAGCACAAGATGAAGAGAACGATGATGAGGTTGATAAGATCATTAAAACAAATATCCGTCCACATAAAGATTTTGTGGATGTGATGAAGAAATTACGCAAGCTGGCATTGGATATTATTTCAATCAAGGCTGATGCGAAAGAAATTGGAGAATACTTCGTTACTGAATTGAAGATCGCTGGTAACATGGAACTGCATCAGAGCCGAGTGTCAATGAAGGTAAGTCGTCACATAGCAAAGAGTGGCGTGAAATATACACTCCCCATTCCGCAAACAGAAATGTTCCCGGAGAAAGAAAACAAGAAAGCCTACCACAAACATGAAGAGCTTGCTACTCTGGTTTACGAAGCCTGCAAACAAGCGATGTTATTCATCGGTGGTAAGTATGAGACATCAGGTCAATTGCCTTTAGAGTACGATAAAGATTAAGTTATGGGATTCCTCGGTAACGCATTTAGTAGTTTAGTAAAGGTTGTCACTACGCCAGTTGCGGTAGTTAAAGATGTTGTTAACATTGCTATTGGTGAGGAGCCTAACGCCACAAAAGATCATATTGATTCAGCGGTGAAAGATGTAAGTGATTCGCTGGATGATTTAGCTGATGGTGAATTATAGTGTACCTCCTGCTCACTTGAAAAAATAGGGGCGAAAGATATATAGGATTTTTAATTGTTGCTCAATTCTCCCAAGAGCTGGCGTTCAAGTGGTTGTCGTCAGCTCTCTTTTTTACGACACAACCCACATCATCAAATGCCTAAGTATCGACTACAGATAACAAATCAAATGCTTGAGCTGGCGATCTGTATGCCGTACTCTCTTCAGGAAATAGAGAGCGTTAAGTTTCACTACTGCCTTACTGATTACGGATTAAAATTATTAACACGCAAGGCTGCGAGAGCTGCGATCTCATTACATCAAGCAGCCTTCTATTATCACTGATCTCAATCGAGAGTGGCGTAACAAGGAAAAAATTTTTTGAGACTATTTTTATAGGTATGCCGGGGGTTGAAATGGATTCAGCGTGGTAAAACTTTTTGCTAAAAATGAGACACGAAAAAATAATGAGAGAAAAAAGTTTTGAATTGGGAATTTTAAAAATAGTTTGAAAAAAGACTGCGAAAGATTTAAAAAAGTCAAAGCGATTGCCTTATCTTTGATTCATCAAAACGGAAAAGAAATGTTTAACCAAAATTTTAACACCATGAAAAAAGCAATTAGAATTATCAAAGGCTTGTTAATAGTTAGCGGGCCTACAGTTATCGCGGTCGTATTGTCTAACTTATTCTTTTAAGGTTATGAATTGGAAAACCAACGGAACCCAAATTTTTAAATTTGATGAGTCAAAAGGTGAAGAGTTTCAGGATCGTGAAATAATTGCCAATATCTACACCCCTCATCAAGATAATAAAGAGCAAAGAGATTCGACAGCTCAATTAATTGCGTCCGCTCCTGAATTGCTAGAGGCTGCAAAAAAGGTAGTTAAGGCTTTGAAGGACTCCATTCGAGTGAACGGTGAAATTTGCATGACTGCTGCAATTGCTTTCGGTATCGATGAAGATTTACAAAAAGCTATAGCCAAGGCAGAAGGTAAGGTTAACTGAAGAGATTTAAATAATCGAAACGGGCAAGGCGCCCGTCTTAACCAAAATTAAAAACAAAATGAAAACTCAAGTAAAAAAATCAGAATCAGCAAATGAAATGGTAACAAAGGTTGCCTTTGCGCTAGTAGTTGTTGGCGTTATCGCCTTCGCTTACTTTGTTGTGTTTGTTCATGGTGGAAATATTAATTAATCAGGCTATGAAATACTCAAACAAAGAACTTCCCCACATTTGGGCAAATCAGAGAGAAACAGATGGCAAGGGCTCTAACATGTTTTTTGAAGGAACGAAAATTTACAGTTACGGCAAGCACTTTTGCATCGCTGAACTATTCCCGTCTAAGGGAGTCGTTTTGTTCAACGCTAGCGGTTACAGTTCCACAACCGCAAAACATAAATCTTATGTAAGACGGGCGATCCCTTCACAATACAAAGTTATTGAGGTTGTTGGCTCTAATATGACCGACACAATGTATAGCCACCATTCAAACATGGATTTTTTTAAAGCTAATTACTTTAAGTATTTGAATAAAGCAGCGACCGCACGACAAGCAAAAGACGGGCTTTTAAATAGTGCTCTAAATGAATTACAGGCGATTGAGGACTATGCAAAGGCATTCGGGTTAAGGGTTTCAACGTTCGCGGGTATCGCCTCAATACTAAAGGATAAAAAGAATATTCTTACCCCTGAATTTCAGGAAAGGATCAAAACCGCAAAACAGGATGAGCAAAAAAGAATATTGGCAGAACAAAGGATTAAAATTCAAAAGTGGATCAAGGGTAAACTTTCAACACTGACAAATGCAATTCAGGATATATTTTTACGGGTTGCAATGGATGGTGAACAGGTGGAAACTTCGAAAGGCGCGCGCGTAACTTATCAGGCTGCAAAAGTTCTTTATTCAATGATCAAGGCAGGTGAGGATATTAAAGGCTTTCAAATCGATGGCTATACGGTTATCGGTATCAATGGAACTTTAAAAATTGGTTGTCATGAGATAGACCGGAAAGAAGTGGAACGGTTTGCAAAATCTCAAAAGTGGTAAACGATGGAAGGGGAAAAAGAAGAGACTGCAAAATACAAGGTATTTAAAGTCGGTAGAAAGTCGGGAAGGCGTCAAATATTAGCAAGGGGATTAAGCGAGCAAGATGCACAAATGCTAGTTAGGCGTTATCCTAACTCATCCCGCTCAATGGTCTGTTATACAAAACAATGATTTATGAATAATGTCTATGTAATATACTTTGAGGCTCAATCCGGCCAATATACAAACGGTCAAACGATCCAATGTGACACTATCCAGGAATTGATTTATCAGTTGACTGAGTGTGTAAAGAACAAAACTAAAAATGTGAATATAGTAACGATCCAAAACGCAAAACCACAATGAAAAAGCTAACGAGAAAATATATCCTTTCGTTATACCTTGAATGGTGTAATGACTGGTTAAGCCTGTCAAAAATGGCAGACCATTACGGGTTTGAGGTCTTAACAATGGATAGGATAATTCATTTAGGCAGACGGCTAAACCGTATGGGTTACGGTCGTTCGGTCAGTCCTGTATTAACAGGTAATTCTAAAGAAAGAAATTAATCTAAATCGTTAGGCGCAAACGTTAACAGGCGCAAAAACAAAATGAGAACAATAAGAACGAAAATTTACAAATTCTATGAATTGACAGAGAAAGCGAAAGAGCAAGCGATTGAAAATTGCAGGCCTAAAGAGATATTTTGGGCTGAAGAGAATAAACAAAGTATGGAGGCCTTTGCAGACTGTTTCAATGTTCATGTAACTTCATGGGCATACGGTGACTATCGCAGTGGGGTAGATTTCAATCACTCTTTAGATGAGGGACGTGAGAACATGATCGGGCATAGACTTGCTACATACTTTTGGAATAACTACAAAGAATCGATTTATAAGCCAAAGCAATATTGGATTTGTGAAGGGCGTAAAAATACAGTCGGGGTAAATTCAAAACATAGAGAAAGTAAAATATTCCTTTACGATGAGCTAGCGTGCCCTTTCACGGGTTACTATATGGATAACGTTATTTTAGGGCCAATTTTTGAATTCATGAGAAAGCCTGACAATAGGACGTTTGAGGACGTGATCGGTGACTGCTTTGCGGCATGGGTTAAGGGCTGCAATGATGAAATAGAATATTCAAATAGTGATAAGGCTATAATTGAGGAAATTGAAAATCAAGACCGTGAATTTTATGCCAATGGGAAAGAGCATTATTGATCCAGGTTCGCCCGGTCTTTATGAGTGTCACCTGCTTTATTCCTTTGGCAAAGAGAAAGTTTTAAGGTATATTGTAGTACTACAAACAGCAAAGAACTTTAGACAGGCGTATGACATGGCATTAGTGCAATTGAATATTGAAACCCATAATGTAACACGGTCACCCATCAAGGTAGCTGACAACTTAATTAACTTAATCACTGATCCCGCAGCCTACCTTACTACATAGCGTCTCACTCCATAGCTCAATACCTCCACCCCTGCCTAGTAAGCGGGGGTTTTCTTTTGCCTATACACCCCAACCCATTGCCTTTATTAAACCCATAGCAAGCAAGAAAGACCGACCTCATTAGAGCCCCTATAGCACACGCACTCTCCCAACCCTATCAGGGCATACCCACATTGAAGATCGATTAACAGCGGTCATGTGCCTCCCCTTCCTTATAAAATCCAAGGTACTCCTGAGGGGTTCGTGTGAGTTTGCAAGTCGATGCGACC
>Ga0193754_1000058_pt1 | contig 9779 bp, 22 predicted proteins | sample H1a1metaG_FD_143052 | JGI IMG/M metagenome (GOLD analysis project Ga0193754, IMG submission 143052) | Soil microbial communities from a riparian zone of the East river system, Colorado, United States - H1a1 | ecosystem: Environmental > Terrestrial > Soil > Riparian zone | place: USA: East River... | reverse complement strand
AGATGTTGCCGGTCATCAGCATCTCGCACTCGCAGGCCCACATGATGTCGTCCTCGTCGATGAAGATGTCCATGCGGTTGGCGCTCGTGCAGGCCACCGGGGGCGCCAGCCGATGACTCGGCGGGAGCACGGCGCCCTGGGCCTTGAGTGCCCCGCGCCAGGTGAGCAGGATCAGGAGCGCCATCAGTAGGAGGATCAGGAGCGTGAGGTAGTCGCGCCGCTTCATGTCCTGGGGCCTCTGTGGCGGCGACGGATCGGCTTCTCGGCGCGGTCGATGTCTTCCTGGTGGATCTCGACGCGCTTGCCGTTGATGGTGTCGGGGCGGACGCGCCAGTACGGCTGGTGCGTATAGGCGTCGATGAAGGCGTGCTCGACGCGGCCGGTCTGGACGTGGCTCATGCCCGCCTTGCGGTAGCGGACGATCGAGCCCTGCTTGATCTCGGTGATGGTCACGGGAATCTCCTGTGTAGGGAGTAGAGAAGAACGATGGCCAGAAGCATGAGTACCGCGGGTACGTAGAATCGGTAGTCCGGGCCTGGGTCCGAGTAGGGCGGCGGAGGGCAGTGCCAAGGCCCCCAGCCAGCCCCATCGCTGGTACGCCAGCAGCTCACGTCATGTCCCGCTCGTGAGCGAGTTCGCCGTCGATGTAGACGCGAACGACGTGGACGGCGACCACCTCGTTCTCCAGGAGGCCGCTCTCGGCGATCCAGCGCATGGCGTCTTCCTTGCTCATGCCATGCAGGAGTCGCCGCAGGGCCACCCCAGAGGGCGCGTCCGGGTCGATGGACGCGTCCCCTAGGGCTAGACCCCCCACAGCCTCTTCCATCGTCAGGAGGCGTCTGGAGACGAGCTTCATCACTCGCTCCGTGCGCACCCGGACGGTGTCGAGCTGCGGCTGGGGCTGGAAGATGTCCTCACCCGCCATGCTGATCGGTGTACTTGCGGGCGATCCGGCGGGAGTGCGCCTCCATGGCCTTGCGCTTCTGCTGGTCGGAGTAGCGCTGGAGCAGGGCGCCCAGCTCTCCCCCGACATACAGCGAGCAGATCACCGCGGCGACGAGCCAGGCAGTCACGAGAGCGACTCCAGGGCGTTGGAGATGGCGATCGACGCGTTCGTGAGTGCGGTCTGGGCGACGTAGAGAGCCTCCTTGACCTCCTGGCCCGGCGTCTTCATGCCGAGACTCTCCAGCAACATGAGCGCGGCGGCCTGCTGGTCGGAGATCTCGTGCTTGCAGTTCTCCACGACCTGATGCGGAGTCGGAGTCTCGTTGAGCACGATCGTCGGACGCACCGGATCGGGCTTGACGACCTCGACGGCCACGGGTGGGTCGGTGATGCGCTTGCGCGCGTTCTGGCCCTCCGGGAGCTGGTGCTCCAGGCAGATCATCCAGACACTGGGACTGCCGCCCGCGTTGTAGCTGATCGCGCCCGCTGCGATGCGCGCGTTGTTGAAGAGGTTGCGGGGGTATCCGAGGCGCTCGGCGGCCCCCACGAGGTCCTTGGAGAGCACGGGGCCATGGCGCTCCAGGACTCTCTTGGTCCAGCTCGTGAGAGCGCTGTAGCGGGCCTTTTGCTCGCGCTTGCTGTCCGTCTTGGTGGCGTTGGTGAGGTAGGAGTCGGCCATGGCCAGGTACTGATCGACCCGACTGACCTCGCGAGTGGTAGACACAGCAGTCCTTTGTTTGGTGTGGCGTGCGATGTCGTTCAGCGTCATGCGCCGAGCGTTGCCGTCGTTGCGGGGCGAGCACGAGACCGTGACCCGCTGCCCCGCGTCGTTGACGTAGACGTTGTGATCGTTGGAGTTCGAGCGCAGGAAGGCGTAACCCTTCTCACGCAGGACCTTGTCGGCCCAGTTCTGATGCGAGCTGTGCCCGCGCTGGCCCGTGGCCCCCGGCCGGTTGGCGCGAGAGGTACTCATCGCGCCACGAACTTGCAGGTCGGGAAGTAGCCGCAATACTTCTGGCTGCACCACCATACGTCTGGGGCTGCTCCCTGCCAGTTGCCACTCGTCACGCGGTACTCGATCTCGCGTGCGATGCCTGCGACCCGTTGGAGATACATCAGTTGAGCCTCCCTGGTGCGGTGTACTTCGCGGATGTCGGCGTGGGGTCCATCCTTGAGGACCTTTAGCTCGTGGACGCGGAACGTCTTATCTACATCGTCTGCCAGCATTGTAGCATACGTGTAGAGAGACGCCTGCATGGACTGCTCATAATTGTGAGCCTTCTTGACGGTCTTGATGTCGTGAGGGCCGGACTCGTGCTCTTGGAATCCGTCGTTGTATCCACCGATCACGTCGATGTAGCCCTTGATCGTCCACTCGTTGTCGGGGTGGAGTTTCACGTGAAACTCGTGCTCCACCTTCTCCGGCAGCATCGCGGGCACGATCGAGCCGTGGTAGACGGCGAGCATCCCGACGCCACGATCCCTCATGGCGCCGGGGTCCTCTCCGTCCCACTCGACTTCGCCCTTTTCCTGCTCGTTGTCGAGGCTCGACCCGTACTCGTCCAGCACCTGCTCGATCGAGTGCGGGAAGCCGGTCTCGACCATGGCGTGGTAGGACTGAGCCTCGGCGGCGTGCACGGCGCGGCCGACGATCTGGTAGCCGCCCATGGGCTCGTACTGCTTCTCCAAGTAGCGGCGGCGCCACTTCTCCGGGCACTTCAGGTACAGCTCGATCGACGAGTGGCTGAGGTGCTCCAGGTCGCCCGGGAGCGAGGTTGGGGTCTCGAATCCGCTCACTGCTCGACCTCGTAGTAGTGCCATACCAGCCAGCAGCGATCCCACTGCTGGGTGGGCGAGCCGTTCTGGACCTGCTGGCAGCGGGTCTGGACGACGGTGTTGAGGTACTTGGAGTTCGCGGGGACCTCCTGGCCCGTCCCGTACTTGAAGATGCGCCTCATACCTCTAGCCTCTTCAGGATGAAGATCGGCTCCGGGTCGAACTCGCCCGTAAAACCCGAGCAGAAGTCCCGGCCGCACTCGCAGATCCGGATCGACTCCACCTCTTCGCGGGTGAGCTTGCGGCCGAGCATGGCCGCGGTCTGTTCGATGAACTGGTTGAGGGTGATCTTCACACCGACTCCCTGCTGAGGCTGCACTGGCGGTCGCGGTCGAGCTGGCGCATGGCGACGTCGTTGCTCTCGGAGACCAGCAGGGAGATCACGCCGAGCACGCCCAGCAGGATGCCGTTCATGCTGCAGAAGATCGCCCAGCCCTCCTGGTGATAGTGCGGGATCGACGAGTACATGACGGCCAGGTTCTGGAGCACGGCGAAGCTGGCGATGAGCAGGACCCCGAGGCCCCGCAGGATGTTCTTGAGCTTGGGCATTACGCTGTTCCCTTCATGTTGTCGAAGTGCTTCAGCAGGTCGCTGAACTTGGACTTGGGGATGCGATCCACGTGGTCTACCCCCGTGATCGCCTTGACGAGTGCGCGCAGGTTCGGATCGTTCTCGTTCACGAACCCGGCCTGCTTGCGCTTGACGTGGTAGAGCTTGACCTGGGCCGCGCTGATCACGTTGGGACTGTCCACGTTCTCCACCGTGGGCGGCATGCCCTGTGGGATCGGCGTGGGGTCGAACATGCTGCTGGACGTCGTCTCCGTCTCAGCGGCGAAGGGCGGCACTACAGGGGGCACGGTGAGCATCTCGGCGTCGGGGTTGAAGTAGTCCACCTCGCCTGGCTGCACCTCTTCCTCGGGCTCTTCGTCAGGCGGGTCGTAGGGCTGCTGAGGGCCGCTCTGCACGACCGCTGGCTCGCGGACTGGTTCCGGGCTCGCTTCGATCTGCGCCGCGGGAGCGGCGATCTGGGGCGGCGGAGCATCCGTGTCGCCTTCGATCTCACCCTCGTGGTAGGCGGAGACGCGCAGGGCGTCGGCGCAGTACCACTTGACGCCGTTCGAGAGCGCCCTGGCGAAGAGCATGTTGCGCCAGTATTTGAGGTAGTTGTTCTTCCACAGCCCGGCGTCGATCGCGTCGGTCATGCTGAAGCGGCTGACGCCGACCGACTCGCCACCATCGACGAGGAAGAAGGCGATCTCGCACCACGTGTCCTCTTCGCTGCCGCCGGGTCCGTACTCGACCCGGAAGTCGTACTTGCCGCCAGCCTTGACCAGGGCGGCCATGGTGTTGGCGCTCAGCTCGGGCTTGCCCTCGATCATCTTGATGCCCATCATGGCCTGACTCGGGCCGAGGCCCAGCTCCTGTCCGGCGAGGATGACGACGAAACACGCCTCGGCAGTCATCGGCTCGCGATTGCTCTTGAACGTCTGCGAGCGGGCGAAGGCGATGGCCACCTTGCTCATCTCGTCAACGGTCAGCTCGATCAGCTTCCGGTTGGCGCTGATCGTAGGCTTGACCGGCTTCAGGGGCTCGGTCATTTAGTAACCCACCTTCCACTCGAACTTGCCCGCCAGGGCGCGCTCGGCGATCGTCTGCTCGAACGGCCGGGGGCCTCGATAATCCTGCGTGGCGATCTCGCGCAGAGCAGCCGTTAGCTGCTTGTTCTGCTGGAGAAGCGCATCAAACGCCTTCTCTACGTTGTGGAGCTTGTGAAGCATCTCGGCTTCGTTCATCTCCATGGCCTCCTGTTCGTTTGGTGGAAGTATAGCAGGCTTCCACTTACTCTGCCGAGGGGTCCCTCTGGAAGGAATGGAAAGTGGGAGCGCTGGGCTCCACGGGAACCACGGCATCGTCTTCCTCCGGCTCGCTCAGGATGAGCACGTCGCGCCTCACGGAGTCGCTCGTGAGGCGCCGGTAGTTCTCCGCCCGGATCGAGCTGCCCTTGTCGTGGAGCTTGGGAGCCGCGGACGGATCGTGCTGATTCTTGGCGAACTGCACCGAGCGCTGATACCTGTTGCCCGACGGGGCGATCATCAGCTCGGTCGGCTCCATGCGCAGCGCCAGGGCGATCCGCATGCAGATGTCGATCCCCATGTTGGAGCCGTCGTTGGGCGTCTTGCCCTGCTCCAGCTTCTGGATCGTCGAGGGCGCGACCCCGGCGGTGATCGCGAGGTCGTACTGGGTCATGCCAAGCAGGGTGCGGCGACGCTGCATGGCCTTGGTGTTGAAAGGCATGACGAGACCCTACACCCCATCAGCGGGTTTGGCAAGTGATCCCCCAGGTGCTACGCTCTTCCAACCCCGGCGGGAACCGACAGGGCTCTGCCTCCCCAGACAGCCGCCGGGGCACAGGCTCGAGGATTGTGCGAAATGTCACAACTCAGATTTCCCTCCGCTGCGCGATAACTTTGGAGGCATAGGGGGAAGAGGGGGCGGGGGAACCTTTAGGAGGGGCAGGGAAGGTTGGAAGATCTTTTACTTTTTCGCTAAGTACAACCACCTACTTGTTTGTGGAGGCTACGTGGGACAAATTCAAGAAAATCGTGAGAAGCTCGCAGCCGTGATCGGCGCGAAGCTAGCCAACGAGTTCGCAGATGACCAGCTCCCAGCGATGATGCATGCGATCAACAGCGACGAGCAGGCGGTGCGCATCATCTGCCAGCAAGTCGCTCGGCAGAAGGACATCGACCATCCTCCCGCCCTCATCCTCTGGAAGATCAGGGAGCGCAAGCACGCCGGGCTGATCCCCGAGAACCGCGGCGGCGTGGTCGTCGGGGTCCCGGCGAGGGTAGAGCCCACTGATGACGAGATCAAGGCCCGCAAGAAGATGATGCGCGAGTGGAAGCGCGTGCTCTATGCGATCCGCCGATCACAGGAGCTGAAAGACCTGTATGATGCGCTGATCGAATCCGAGAAGCCCGCCGAGGTCAGGCGCCAGATGATCGAGGCGATGGACGAACTCAACGCAGCAAAGGGGGCCAGCACATGACCGACGAGACGATCGAACAGGCCGTGGGCGAGACGATCGAACAGGTCGTAGATCGCATCGACCAGCAGCAGCGGAACCTGTCCCGGGGCATCGGCCAGCAGATCGACATGCTGTGGGCCGAGGTCAAGCAGCTCAAGGCCACGCTCGCGGCGCACCAGATCAACCCGCCCGACGCCCGCTTCCCACACTCCGGGAACGCCGAGACCCCCGGCGAATACGGAGCGTCCGAGTGAGCGAGGTCGAGAAGCCCCTCCCGCTCGGACGCCGCCGCGCCGAGGTCGTGATCAACGGCGAGGTCGTGCGAGCCCGCCGCCGAGCCCTCGGTCTCACCCAGATGGACCTCAGCCTCATGGCCTGGACCACCGTGCGCGTCATCCAGCGCATCGAACGCGGGCTCCAGCTCGATCCCCCCACCTCCACCACCTTGCGCCTCGCAAAGGCTCTCAGCGTGACCGTGGAGGCCCTCTGCGCGGGCAACAAGGCGTTCACGAGCCGATGACCAGCTTCGTCATGCTCGTGCCCGAGGCCCATGCGGACACGCCTATCCTCAACCAGCTCTGGCCCGAGCGCGGGAACGCCTACAGCATGCGCGTCGAGTGGCTCAAGGATGACCCCGGGGGCAGGGAGATCCACGAGCCCATCGTGGGCGACGAGGCCTTCGAATACAACTACTGCGAGATCGTGAGGGAGCAGGTCGTGTTCACCACGCCGCCCAGCGGCCAGGCCGTGACCTTCAAGAACGCGTGGGAAACGTTCCTACTGCGGGTGGAGGCCATCCTCACCAACGGCGAGCGCCGTTTCGATCACAAGGAAGAGAAGGCCTACTGTGGCGGCATCGGCTCGCTCGGGCTCACGCTGGGTAACGCGCAGCTCGTGTTTCTGCGGGAGCCGCGCCTCCTGCCGGTGCGTCAGGACCTCGACCAGAACATCATCCTGGCCGAGTTCAGCTTGCGGCGCATCCGATGAGCTGCTACGACTTCTACGACCTGCTGGATCCTCCGCGTAACCAGCACGTCTTCTTCAACACCTATCTCGACTACGCGAGGATCCTGACAGCAAACCTGGAGGCTCGTCGTCTTCACATCCATCCTGTGCTCACTGGTTCTCATGTGCCAGCCGCCGCGTGGAGGGCGGGCGGTTCCGCCACCATCCAGAGGCGGGGAAGCGAAGGTAGTGCTCCACCAAGTACGGAGGCTGATCCAGTGGACCTGCATCCACGTGAAGGAAGCGGCCTGGAATGACGTCGGCGACCCTTACTGGGGCGGACTCCAGATGGACCGCGACTTCATGCGGCACTACGGCTGGGTGTTCATCCGCAAGTACAGCAGGGATGGGTCGCTCGGCTACGCCAACGAGTGGACTCCGAGGGAGCAGATGATGGTGGCCAACGTTGCCTACGACTCCGGACGAGGCTTCGGTCCCTGGCCCACTACGAGGCGCGGCTGTGGATGACGACGACGACTACTACGAGGTGAACCCCGTCTTCTGCGACTGCACGTGCGAGCACGAGCCCGAAGAGCACGGCTGGGGCCAGTGCGACGCGGTCCTGGCCAACGGTGAGGACTGCCCATGCGAGGGGGGCTGGGAGGAATGATCAAGGCCTGTAGCTCCTGCCCCGACTGCCTTACCGACACGATCCCATTCGAGCCACAGCCCCTCTACCGGAACAGCCGCAGTGGGGCGGCCCGAAGCCTGGAGCGCTTCGTATTCCAGTGCCGCTGCGGGCGCAAGTGGAGCGGGCGCATCTCCGCGACCACCGAGCACTACGATTTCCTAGAGCGCGCCAACCTCTTCAACTTCCCACCCCGGAGCCCCAGCACTTCGGTGGAACCCGCCAACCTCATGGGCTTCGTGCGCTACCGCCTGCGGGAAGTCCTGAGCAGGCTGTGAAGCCGGAGGAAGCCTTCCAGAAGCAGGTCATCGACCTGGCCCACCTCCACGGCTGGCTAGTAGCCCACTTCCGCACCGCCAAGGTGCAGACGAAGCAGGGCGTCCGCTACATGACTCCTGTCGGAGCTGACGGCAAGGGCTTTCCCGACCTAGTGCTCGTGAGGGAGCGCGTGATCTACGCCGAGCTGAAGGCCAAGACTGGAAGGCTCAGGCCCGATCAGGTAGTATGGATGGACAAGCTCCTGGATGCCGGGGCCGCTTGGTACCTATGGAGGCCGCAGGATCTGGACCACATCAACCAGATCCTCAACCAACGGAGGGCACGTTGACTCACAACTACGAAGAGGCCATCGCCAAGGCCGAAGAGAACGAGCGAAAGGCGCGCCTGCGCGGCGAGACGCTGCGCCGCATCGCCACCGCGGAGGCCGAGATCCCCAGCCTGTGGGATACAGGAGAGGTCACCCAGAACCAGCTCGTGCAGCAGTACGGCATCGCCGCCGTCACCGTCAAGCGCATCCTGCGCGACTCCGGCCGCAAGGTCACGCGCGTGAAGAAGCTCAAGGACGACGATCGCGCACAGGTCGTCGCGCTCCTGCGCGCCAACGAGAACGTGATGGTGCTGGCCCAGCAGTTCGGCGTCAGCCAGAACACGATCCGCCGCGTCGGCCTGGAGGCCGGCGTGCTGGAGAAGGGCAAGCGCAAGCCGCGCCGATCCGACGCCGAGTACGAGCTGATCCAGGCGTTCGACACCGAATGCCGCCAGCGCTTCGGCCAGGGCCTCTACAACCTGGGCATCGGGCTCAAGACCTACCACCAGCGCCAGAATGCCAAGGCTGAGGCGCTCAAGCACTCCAACGAGACCGACCCGCGTCCCACGTATGACCCAGTGCTCCACGATCCCAACCCCGTCGAGGACCCGGACACGCAGCTCGGCGGCAACGACAGCCCGGCGCCCGTGTGGCCCCCGACGCTGGAAGAGCCCGACGAGGTGCAGACCTGGACGCCGACGGTCGAGCCCGCTCCCGATCAGGAGGACGACGTCCCCTTCACGCCCGAACCCGCGCCCGAAGAAGAGCCAGTGGAGCCAGCCCCGCTGACCGAGGCGGACTTCCGCCAGGGCTTCAAGGCACCGGGGCAGCCGAACTTCTAGGTTAGGGACGCCTCCAAGCGTGGTAAGATCGTGGCAACATGGCTGAGGTAACCCTCATCACCAAGCCCAAGTGCCTGTGCGACTGGTGCGGGCGAGAGTCCGACCAGCCACTCATCACCGCCACCATCGTCACCCCGCGCGGAGCGTTCCGCGACGAAATCTGCGTCTCCTGCTACCAAGCGTACGAGGACAACGCAGAGTAAGAGCGACGTCCGTCCCAATCTGAGGGGCGGACGGGCGACGGAGGCCTCGTCCGTTCGCAAATCGGGGGCAAAGAAAGGGCCACCCTTGCGGGTGGCCCTTTCTCGTTCACCTGGCTGCTAGAGGGATGCTAGCAGATCTGCTGGTTGCCGCTCAGGTGCTGGTGCCACGGCCCCCAGGTGTTTCCGAAGGACTGTCGCACGCGGTACCAGTAGGACGTCTGGACGTTCATTACCGTGCCGTTGCATCCAACTCCGAAGAACGGGACGTGGAGCGTCCACCAGCCGTACTGCGACGCCGTGTAGAGACCGTACTGCGACGGCGTGTTCGTCAGGTGCCAGCCATGCAGCGACCAGTAGATACCCGTGGTGTCCCATCCAGCGCTGTTGTTGCCAGAGATCTGGACACCGTTGACTCCGCTGCACCCCGTGAGCAGAGCCTGGTATGCGAACTGGCCGTCCCAGAAGACTGGGTAGTCCTGGGACGAGGCGCACCCGCCTGCCGAAGCCGGAGCTGCGGCGACGCCCAGCGTCGCCACGATGGCGAGCAGGGCAAACAGAGCGAGCTTCTTCATACGGGCCTCCTGTTGATCAGGGTTTGCAAGGACATTCTACTACTCCCAGGCCGTCAGGGTCAAGGCGATGAAGCCGCCCGTGACCCACTCGGGCCAAGTGCCCTTGGTGAGCCAGGCCTGGGCCGCGCACTCGG
>Ga0193754_1000057_pt1 | contig 9873 bp, 20 predicted proteins | sample H1a1metaG_FD_143052 | JGI IMG/M metagenome (GOLD analysis project Ga0193754, IMG submission 143052) | Soil microbial communities from a riparian zone of the East river system, Colorado, United States - H1a1 | ecosystem: Environmental > Terrestrial > Soil > Riparian zone | place: USA: East River... | reverse complement strand
CCTATTGGTGAAAAATAATCTATAGCTGATAAATCTAAAAGAGCTTCATTCTGAGATTGATACGTGTACATCCCGGGGGCTCCGACAACGGAGCCGTCCTGTAGGAATTCTTGAGTACCCCCGGGCTGAATAGTGCCCCAGTTTCGAAAATCGAAAGCCATGGCATTACTCCTTAAGGATTTACAGCTTCATCACAATCAACGCGAATGGTACCGCGGTTATCAATAGTGACAGCGCCTGCATAGAAAAGACCATTAACGAACCATGATGTTTCGCGCGGTAAATAGTTAACTTCAGTTCTGAAGTCTTGACCGACAGCAAATCCAGCTGCCATTTTATGCCAAGCTACACAACGTCTAACTGTTCCAGCTAATGGAATACCACCTTCAGTCATCGTAGGAATAATTCTGCAGTTAACCGACATAACATTGCGATACTGCATAGTTCCAGAAACAACAGCATCATTAGATGTGTAGAATCTGTTAGTGAAGTGGTCATCAGCTAATAAAGCTGAGAGATTGTTACCTGACATCATCATGAAGCGATTTTCATGCGGTACTGCGTTCTGTTCGAATATCGCAACTATTTGTCTGAACTTAGCATAAGTTAAGTTCGTACCGCCAGCGGGGATAACGTTAGCAGCAGCACCAAGCTCTAAAGCATCAATAGCAATCTGGTCAGAACGACGACCAATAGCCATAGCTACGACCATTGCTAATTCTTGCTTAGAATCAAAGTTGACCGTTAGGTCCTGTATTTCGTCTACGGCAGTTCCGGCAGCAAACTTACTTAAGGTAGCTATCTGAGCTGTGAACCCTGGGTCTTGAATAGCGATTGTATTTTGGAAAGCTACAGGATTGGCAACTACTTGACCGACTTTACGGAACTGACATGTATTACCGATAATGTCGGTACGCATACGAATAGTGTCACGTAAAATAAAACCGGCAGAGCGATACTCAATTTTGACCATCGCGTCAAATTCTTGTTGTTGGACATTAGATAAACTTAAAGACATGGCGGATAACCCCCTAAAAATAAACAAAACAGTTACGTTTCGCGTATCTTCGTGATTCAGTTCAGGGGTGCCATTGCGGGCCCTTTACTGTCTCTGGCGGGGTCAAGAATCACAGAGTGCCTTGCGGGTCTGCTATCAAGAGTATCCACTTTCGTAGATTTGCTTCAACAACTACATAATAGCAGTAGTTCAGAAGAAAGCAAATAGATGCTATGATTACTACGCTATCTGATTGCTGTGTTGGAGGAAATTCTAGAAAAGCCCATGATAATGTGGCAATCAGAAGCTTGAATGTTCTACATGGAACTATTATAATGCGCTCGGCTACAAGATTGTTATAGTAAATCAATTCCTGTAACAGTTGTTCTTGTAGTTACTCCTGAACAGAGTCCCCGTTATAACTGATAAACTATAACGGGCTTTTAATCTTCACCCAATGCCTGCTTTCTTCTCTCTGTTAACTGGTCTCTATACGCCTTGTCTGTCTTATATCTCGCATAGTTAGACGCCATTTCAGCATCGATAGATGACACAGATTCAATCTTGATTGGCTCTAAATTCTGTCCAACAGGTATCCTTGATGATAGGCCATGCATCTTTTGACGCACTTCATCCATCAACTCTACAACATCTGCAGTATAAGCAATCTTACCGAGCGTCTCCATAGACTTCTCAGATAGATGATTAGTAGCCCAGGTATTAACTGTATCCAATCTTCTCTGAGGATTATCGCCAAGCTTCTTCATCTCTTCATCAATATTTGGCAGTAATGATTTCTGATAGGACGCAAACTCCCCAACCATATCTCCAAATGCATCTTGAGATAACTTATGCGTCTTAGCCTTAGCTGTGAGATTGGCGATATAAGAGCTTTCAGGGTCGAATACATCTGCTACTGATTCCAATTGATATGATTCTGGGGCGCTGGCATCAGTTCTTGATACTTTCATAAGCTCAGGATATGCCTGAGCTTGAGCTTCCATGGAAGTATACTTAGGAAGAAGCCAGTCAGGACGAGGTCCTTCACCAGGAATTCCTTCCTTTAGAAACCAATCAGAGCTCATAGGTGCATCTTGATGCTCATATTGAACATCGGATGGATTCAATGTTTGTGGAGCCACGGGTTTAATTAAACTCATGCTAACTGTGCTCTATCTGCTTCAATTCTTGCTCTTTGAATAGCTAACGTCAGCTGATGAAATTTAATAGAAGCATCTAGTAGAGAGTTCAATAAATCTGCTGATTCTTTTCCGGTAACGCTATGTAAGCCTAGCAATGCTTCAGATAGCATCTTATCAATTACTTCGAATAAACTTGGTTCTTTCGCTTCAATCTTAACTTCTTCACTCATGGTGCTAATATCCTCTGTTGATGGTCTAACGCTAATTTGTATGCACCTCGCATACAATCCCTAAATCCTTCCCAATATATAGATAACTGTTGAGCTTGCGGGTCTGCTGGGTTAATCATAGACCGATTCAAAAACTTATCTTTCCACATTTCAAAGAAAGCCTTGCCTTCTTTATTAGCTATAAATATCTCATATGCTAATCTATCGAACTCGAATACATTCGGATTCTCTAGATACATCTGCTTTGCATTATCTCGAACCGCTTGAAACGGGTCTTCGATAGTCGTAAACGGATTCGGTTCTCTAGGCGGCTCGTTGAGTAGCACCTTGCGCCTCCATTTGCATCATCATCATTTCTTTCTGTTGAGCCTCTTCTTGCTGCTCTTTAAATAGCTCAGCCATTTCATCTCGACTATTAATCAGAGATTGGTCTACAGACATCTTCTCAGCTACCCACGGACCAATCTGGTCAGGCTTCAAATACATAAGAGCCGATTCTGGACCCATAACACCTTGCATCACTTGCTGATACTTTAAGAATGTATCGACATCTTGCTGCCCTTGAGACTGCGTCAATGGAGATTTATATCGAGCAGTTACTACTTTTCCATCGATGACAAGCTTAGGTAATAATCCCCTAGCTTGCAGTAGATAGATAATTCGATTGATAACTGGCTCCATGAACTCTTGCTGCAATCGAGTAAACATTGGGCCAATCTCTTCAGCGAGATTACGCTGACGTAGAGATAGCTCAAACGCAGTTCTAGGTGTTGCTTCTTGAGGACCTAAAGGGTCAGCAAACATCAACTTATTAATCTGCATCCTAAGGTCAGCTGTTGTTATTTGCATAAATGCTGGATTAGCAACATCTGGCATTGGTGTGATTGGCATCTGTCCGTTTGTAGTTGGACTGATTGGAATCACAGTGTTGGGCATCATAGAAAAGGTGAAAGGGTTAAAAATTCCGTCTGAATACGCCATGTAAGGTTTACATATATTCAAATTTGCAGCTGTCATTTCGAAATAAAATGCGGTTTGTAACGACATAACCGACGGGAGCGCGTCCATACCCACGCCCCTACCGAAAACTTCGTTATTTAACTTCGAAGTTCGGAAGATGATAAGGGGGCTCGTGCCCTCTTTCTCATCTAATAGAATATTGTTTTCCCACCACACACAGTAATTGTATGGCAGAGCATCGGAAGGATTATGAACAACAGCCTCTACTAAGTTCTTAACCGTGACAGTTGGGTCTTGCTCATATTGAGACATAAGCTCGGATGGGATAACTGCATTGGGCCACATTAGCTGAATATCAGATATCTTCACTTCTTGCCATGTGCGATAACAGGACTCTGCTCTATTAGATATAGACTCTTCAATAGCTACCTGAGCTAATGGAATAGAACCAAAGATTAGCGGCTTATCGTCAGTGATTCCAGCATTACAGACAAGCACAGCTGTTCCGGTAATCAAGTCTTGAAAACATTCATTAATAGCTAAATCGAAGTTAGAGCCTCTTATATAGCTAAATAGCCTTTCATTGAACTGTTGTAATTGAAGTTGAAACTCAGCTTTAAACTCATCTGGTATCTCTGTTCCTGGCTCAAGAAGAGCCCAGGTCATCTGCGGGGGACATAATGAATTCTGTAGTTTTGATACAAAATTCCTCCCCGCCGCGACCTGAGTCGTGTCATATACGCGAACATTACGTTGCGCAGATTGAGTTTGATTCGTTTGATAATAGAGATTTCGTTGAGGAGTGAAGTAGTGATAGCACGCTTGAAGAAGCGCCCACCATTGATAAGCGACAGATTGAGCTCTCGTATATCGACGCTTATATGTCTCTAGTTTAGATTGCGCCATCATCCGAGCCTTGCTTGAGTATTCTGATCTACAGAGCTATCTCCAAACAGTCCACCACGTACGCGACGCCTGCTCGCAGCTCGTCTACCCATAGTTACTTTCTGCTCAGCGGTAGATTTCTCCATGCTCATTTTTCTTCTAGCATCATCGGCTTTTCTGCCCTGAGCATCTATAGCTGCTCTTTGAGATGCTGCTTCATTTCTCTGAAACTCAACCTCGCGCTTCATCTCTTTCTTTTGAGGTATGCCCATTAAGTTACGGGCTGCACTGACTCCAGGAGTCTTTTTCAGTAGCTTCTCAGCACTTTTCCATATACTCATAGCAAACTATCCTTATAGTAAACTATATTTATATTTTCATATAAACATATAAAACATCAGTTTTGCTCTCATCGATATCGTCTCGATTGAGCGTAAATATCACTTCTCGCTTACAGTTGATAAGCTTATATTTATCTTTAAGCTTACGAATCGTTTCTAGCATACTCATTTATTCATCATCGCTTTAAGCTCAGCTAGCTCTTTCTTAACTTCAGTATGCTCTTCGACTCTCATGGCGGCTAATATCAGATTCGATATTTGATTGGCTTCTGGCGCAGTTAAATTACCGTCCGCGAGATATGCTATTAAAGCATTTACCTGCTCTTTCAAATTCTTAGTTGTCTTTAGATTTGGAACATGAAGTCTTCTATGCTCTGTATAGTTGAATCTGTTTCTCATGACCATGGACCATAGAGTTTGATTGAATGTTATACCTGGCGCACCTTCAAGATTGAGTAACGCCTTCTGTTCCCACCACATCTCGGCCAATCTTTTGGCGACTTCATAGGATATGCGGAAAGGCGGATACTTCTCTATCCAATTAAAGAATGTTTTATCACATACTTCAGCTGAATAACAGAAAGCAGATATACTGCGTCCTTCGATGAAGTGCTCTAATAATATAGGAATGTGATAGTCTGGGTCATATTTAGCTACAAAGCCTCCTATGATATTTCGCGCCATTCTATGCGCTTTTTCTTTCGTGCTCTCAGTATCGACAGGCATTTCCATTCAGTTATATCCATTTAACTATCTTTGTGAAATGTAATGGCATCTATTATTCTATGATATACGCCAATATTGTCAAGATAGCAAACTCATGACGTCTATAGTTCAGTTTATTTTAAACGTGAGTCTCCTGGTAGCCAGTTATTTCCCCTCCGGGGCTACTCCGCGGTATATCTTTCGATATTTCGTCTTACGACTCATCAGCCGCAAAAAATGAGGGGCCAGATGTCATCTGCACAGAGACTCGGTGATGACCCACGGTCAAAATAAACTATTACAAGTATAGCATTATACAGATATAGTTATTGACAAATGTACATTTGTATCTTAATATAAATGTACATAGATACATTTCTACTTAGGAGTTAATCATGACATCTGTTCAGAGATATTTGAAAATAGTTCACGACAGGTCTACGCCTGTGTGGGTTTTAAACCTTGTTGGCACAGTTGCTAATCTTGATATCTGCGATGCGTTATCAGGCATCGAAGCAGTTAAAGAGATGCTGGATGCTAAGTTTGATGAGAAAAAACACGTTGATGAAAGGATTCAATACGAGCAAGACAACGATTGCGAGGCTCTATGCCAAGGTTGGGGCCAGGTCTATTACGGGGAGGATGAATAATGGATAAGTTTCTCAAATGTTTATTTATCATCAGCTTCACAGTAATCTACAGCTCCTGCATAGCTCTAGTATTGGAGTTTCCAAGGCAGGATAACGTTAATACAACTATAGTTATGATAGGAGATATATCATGAAACTTAAAGATATAGATTTAAGTGAAATGGCTAAATTGATTCAAGATGCTGTTGAGAAGTACAAAAAAGAGGGTAATCATCACCCCCATGTTGAGCCAGATTGTTTTGGAATAGACTTTGTTCGAGATTCTAAAACGGACGCAATAGAAGCTAAGGTTTGTTTTTATTACAATCCTACATTCTGGATGTTTTATGATGGGGAGAATGATTATCCGGAAGTTGGGGAGATTTATAATGAAGCATACGATTTTGAAAAGTTAGCTTTTCAAATACTAAATGCAGCTGAAATCATGCAACTTCGAGATTTCGGATATGGAGGAGATATGTAATGAGCATACACACAAGGATGATAAGAAATGAATCCATTTCTATATTACATATGCATAGTTGAGATAGGTTTGGTGTATGGCTTATTCTTAATTGTCATAGTTCAATCAGTAGATATCATCTGCGATAAGTTTCTGTGACGAGTAACTGATACCCGCGGTTAAGTTGTACGCGGGTTCAATCTTCAATTAACCCCCAATATCTAAATTTAGATGCATCAAATGGTTGTATAGGAGGATTTAGCTTTTCATCATCATCTATAAAATCTATAGCCTCAATCAGCCATCGATATATTCTTCTCTTTTGTTTGTTGCTTGAATTAGATTCATCTATAGCTTTTGACAGCTTATCAAAAACATATTTTACTCTCTTAGGCTTAATAGATGCTTTTCTTTCGGCTATTGTCATTCTAAGATATAGAGATTCCACCTTTATACTCACTTCTGATATTAGACAAATTATCTCTCTTCTCTTCGACATACTTCTTCATATGAGCCGTTAAGACTGAGGTCATATCCACCCCATATAGGTCGCACGCTGCGTTAAATTCGTTTCTCAAGTCATATGCTACGCGGAATGTAATGCTGGGGCGCTTAGCTTTAATCTCTTTAGTAGATGACATATAGTTAATCTCTCGTTACTGATATGTATATATTGCTATCTGTACGCACATATGTCAACTATAATTATTATCTCGGTCGAGCTGCTCCATGTCGCCAGCTCGTGTAGCTTCATGGAGCAATAGGTATCAGTTTGGCAGAGGAAGATTTCCGCGTATGCAGATGAATGACAGCGGGTGACGTAAGATAATCGCTATGGCTTCTTTAAACCTAAGACATCGTCAGCTTCGTATCCGCTTTGTTTAATCAAGCTGAGGAAATAGTCTATAGAGCATTCTCCGACCCCAACCATCTCATCGTTACCTTCATTCAAGCGTACTGTTCTAAATATACAGTTCCAATTTTTACCATCCTTACCTTCCCAGCTGAACTCAATCATCCTATTAGACAAATCTTCAATTACCGCTAAATCATTTCTTATATATGTAATTAACTTCATATCTTCTTCGCCTCATACTTCTTCGCCTCATACTTCTTTGCAGCATCTATCGCCCCCAGCTCTTTAAGCTTCTCTATCTGAGATGAATACATAGTGACGCGCTTAAGTCTTCTGGGAGAGGATGGCTTGATGAATGACATAGTTATCTCTATTTCGCTCTCATCGATAACTAATCCTTCTGTCAGCTGCTCCTGCAACTGCTTCAACTGTTCTGTGATGTCATATGCTTTTGTGCTCATTGATTAACTCCTAAGCTTTTATCTATCCAATGATAGGTGTTAGATATATGATTATCTTTTAATCCAGCTGCTGCTATATCAATCATGTCATCAGGTGTTAACTGATTTCCGCCAGCGAACTTACGTCCATTGACATACCATAATACATTAAAGAAGTGTATATCATCTCTAGGTAGGTAGTTGTATTGGATAGATACATTTGATATTTTCTTTCCATATTTTTCTGTTATTAGCTTCTGAGTTTCTTTCTCTAGCATGTATTCAATCTCACTCATGGTTTCGCCCCCTGTGGTTTGTCAGTTAAGTCTTTTAGTTTCTCGATTTCTTTTATCAGGTCATTTATTTGATTCTTAAATATCAGTACTGTGTCACCTCCTATCTTCTCCAATGTGAAGTAAGATGCCTGCTTATCGCATCTGATGATAATGTTTCCAACTACTGCTACATATTCGGTAGATGACATATCATCTTCTTCCTAGTTGTTTCATTGCTTCTTGATGAGCTAACTTAGATTCTACAGTAGATGCTAGCCTAGATAAATTAGCTACATGATTAATGATTTCTTTTGTTTCTTCGCTAGAAGGCCAAGGAGACATTTTTGATGATGGGGGCTTGTCATCGGTAGGGTGTGGCTTAAAATCTTTTTGGCAGGCTGATTTAATCCATCCTATGGGGTTACTTGGTCTAGCTATGAGACCCCTTAACATTTTTAGCTTCTCTGTAACTTTTAGGACTCCATGACTCATTATCAAATCCAGAGCGTCTGAGTCGGTCATCTTTATCGTCTGTAGTTCTTGCCTCAATCTCTTCTCATCTTCATTAAAAACAACAACAGGTTCTTCGATGGTTTTGACAGTCTTGCTGTTGTTGTTTCTATGTAACGGATCAATTAACGGATCAAGGGGTGTCATGGTGACACTACCCTGGTGTCGTGGTGACACTACCCGGGGTGTCATGGTGACACTACCTTTTTTTGAACTCACTACCACCTTTTTTAAGGGTTCACTACCACTTACTTTTGATAGAGATTCCAGCTTGGATACATTTATGCTATATAAGTTTGAAGTCGAAGTTAGGTTTTTACGAAACTGATGCTTTTTCTTCAAAATACATTTTTTTTCTAAAGTTGATATAGAGCGAATGATGGTGCTACGACTTAGTCCGGTATCTAATGAAAGGGTATTCATTGATGGATAAATGCCGTTACCGTCGTGACCGCCAAGATCAGCCATTCTTAGTAATATAGATTTTTCAGCTGATGTTAATACATTTCCACGAGCGGACCACACTAAACACATAACTTTAAGTGACATACAATTATCTCCAATACTAGGTCAAGCAGCTACTCTCGATAGAGTACTTGACAAAAGCTAATGAACTTGAGATAATTGCCTCGACTATCTATGACGTCCTTTTAAGTCGAGACGGATTATCTCGCATCCCACGAAGCCCTTGTGTAGCAGCAAGGGCTTTTTTGATACTACTCTTCAGTTAATTCTTTTTCAACGACTTCATATCTAAGCCCTTCAAAGATACCTTTTGACTTATTGAACTCTACTATCTGCTTTATACCCTCATTAACTAACCACATCGATGAGTACAGTCCCCATACGCGCGGAAGAGTTTTATTATAAGCCAACAGAACATAGTAAGCCTTCTTAGACATGGTCATGGACTTCCATCTGTAGTCGCCATGCTTTTTTTGATAAATTATTCTTACCGATTAATTCTCCAGTTATTGCATTGAAATTTAACTCGCACATTGGCATTACAGTTGTCTTCACTTCAACATTAGTTACAGTTTCTGACACTTTCTTCTTGAACCACTTCATTATTTCGCCCCCTTACAGTAAATATTTCCATTAATACGTCATTCAGATTCTGACAGTTGATGCTCTTCCCTAGCTGCACTAAGTGAACTCGCCAGCCAGACTCTATCTTTTCCAGCTCCAATATCTCCCCGTTGACCACTGCTAACATTTCCAGACCTCTTATCTTTTGCATGCAACATTCGCAATCTATCTGAGATTTCGTTAATCTTAGATAGCGTATCTACTAATCCCATAAATAATCCTTGCATGTATAAAAATATCATTGTATCATTGTATCTTAATACATTGATACATTTATAGGTAAATACATGGAACACCTTAAACATTTAGAATTGAAGCCCATTATTATAGCATTAATGAACCAAAAGGGGG
>Ga0193754_1000056_pt1 | contig 9880 bp, 14 predicted proteins | sample H1a1metaG_FD_143052 | JGI IMG/M metagenome (GOLD analysis project Ga0193754, IMG submission 143052) | Soil microbial communities from a riparian zone of the East river system, Colorado, United States - H1a1 | ecosystem: Environmental > Terrestrial > Soil > Riparian zone | place: USA: East River... | reverse complement strand
GCGGAAGAGGTAAAGGGATTGGAGCGGTTTGAGCTTCTCGTTGGGTTTGGCGGTTCCAGACACGGTTGACCTCGATTTGGATTCTATTTTAGCGATGGACTCATCCCCAGCTTGCCGGAGTTCTGCTCCCACGGTTTGTAGCAGGTCTCGCAGCATGTCGCCTAGGGATATCACGCCTCAAGAATAACACCTAATAATAGAAAGAGCCCAGCACCGGAGTGCTGGGCGAGGTCCAAGATGGACGGCGTTTAGGCTGCGGTTTCGTCTTCTGCTGGGAGCTTCTTGAAGGGGATCTCTTTGTTGGAGAGGATCAGCTTGTTGAACGCCTTACCAACGCTGCCGTCCTCGGGTTCGGAGAGTTGCTTGTACAGGTCGTTGGAGACGCCGGTGTACTCGTAGGTTGCGCCGGTCGGGAACTGGATGCGCAGGGTGTCTTTGCCGTCATGGCCGATGGCCTTGAGGCGGCTGGATTCAACGGGGTTCATGGGAAACATGGGTATTTGTCCTTTTAGTTGGGTTGTTATTACTGATTGCCCGAGATAAAGCGTTTGATCTGGCTGGCCTCGCGCAAGGTGATATCGAGTAATGGCGGCGCGTTGTAGAGTGCTGCAATGGCAGCTTGGGTAGCCCTTTCGTCGCGGTTTTCACCGCCCAAGTTTTCCCAGTTCGCGAAGCCCTCGTCGGTGGTCGCGTCATAGTTTAGCGCCGCCCATTGGGCTGCGGTAATCTCGCGCACGGTCCAAAAGTCTTCGGGTTCGCCTTGGTGTTCTTGGAGGCGAACTAAAACCTTATCAATATTTTTCATTTTGGTATGTCCTTTCAGTTAGAGGGTTTGGGTTTAAGGATGAAGTAAAAAGGCCGCTCAACGAGTGTGCCGGTCTTGATTTCTTCCCTGGTGGCGAGTCGATTAGTAAGGCGATTTTCTACAACCACGGGCTTCTTGGCCTTCCATTCAGGTGGAACTCTGTAATGCTTTTCTGCGTGGTTGCCGTTCCAGCTTGCCATGAAGCTTTTCTTGTCCTCCGCGATCTCGCCGATCTGGACCTTGTGAACGTACAGAGTTTTCATTGTTGTATTGCCCATACGGGCACGCCTACAGGAGTACAATACTTGTCCGGGTTTCAGGTTTTCGATCTTCATGGTTGGTCCTTTGGGTAGCGCCGCCCATGTTGGACTATGAGCGGCGCGGGTAAGTGGTTAAAGCTAGCTACCAAGTATCGGGTAGCTGGGCGATGAGCGCGTCCACTTCGTCTTTGGATGCGTTGAGGACGGAGCGGCCACCCAACTGGGTTTCGATCCAGGAGAGCAGCAGCCCAACGTTGGTGTTGGCGAGTTCCGGGCCTTTGGTCTTGCGTTCTTCGGGCAGCGCAATCCCGGAAGCCTTCATCTGTTCGGTGGCGATCTTCTTGGCGTGTTCGAGTACCAGATAGCCGGAATCAGTTACCATACCCAGCTTGAGGTAGGCCGCGATGGACTCCAAGCGTTTCGGTTTCAGCTTCACCGCGTCCAGTTCCTTTGTTAGGTCGTCTTGATCTATCCCGCGTAGGTTGCAGTAGTTAGCTGCGGCGGCGCAGAGCAGGTCAGTCCAGCCGTGTTGGTTGTACATGACCATGAACGACTCCTGAGTAGCCTTGCGCTTGGGAGGCATGAAGCCAGGGAGCAACGGCAACGCGGGCATCCGTCCAGCGAGGAACTGGCCTAGCACGGTCGGTTGGTCCTTGATGTACTGCTGGACCATGACGCCGACGTCGCTGTCGAGGTTGAACTGCAACTTGTCGAGCATGTCGTGATAGATGGGTGCGGACTCTTTGCCCTTTGGGAGGTCGTCACCGCGTTCGACGTTATTGAAGCCCATGGCGATGGAGGCGATGAGCGGCTCGACTTCTTTGGGCGTTACGCCGATGGTTTCGGCGATGAGGGTGTAGCGGTCGCGTAGCTTGGGTTTGGGTTGTACCGGCTTCTCGCTGCCGTCGCCTTGTGGGACTTCTACGGGCTGGATGGGCTGAGTCTCGACTGCCGTAACTACGCCATCGGTGGTTTCAACGGTCATTTTGACAGCAGTTGCCATTGTGGTGGGAGCGGCTTCTTTGTCGGGGCTGATGGACACCACATTATTGACCGTAGTAGGCGCAGCCGTGGGCTTGACTTCGTTGACGGCGAACGGATCAGGTCCGGGCGCTGTGCCGTTGGGCCGTGCGGTTAAAGCGCTGCCACCGTTGGGCGTCGGCACGTCGTCGTCATTCGGGATGCTGCGGGCTTCGTCTTCGCTCAGCGTTCCAAGTAGGATACCGGCCTTGCGAAACGCAAGGCTCGACGAACACTTGCTAGTCATACCGAACTTACGGTTCTTCCAGATGTCCGTGGTGCCCTTGTACTCGTTGTAGTAAGCGCGGGCCTTGACGGGATTCTTGAGCCCTTTCAAGTCCAGGATGCAATCGACGTAGTAGCCATCCTCGTCGGTGCCGGGGATGTGGTCGATGCCGTCGAGCAACTTGAGCTTCTGGGCGGCGCGGTAGTAGGCGTCTACGTGTACCACGTTGATGGCCCGAAGCACGTCCTTGGACTTACGGAACTCCAAGTGGACTTCGTTGGTTAACGGGTTCAGTTCGAGGTCATGGCAATACTTCAAGTAAGCGATGAAGTTTACCTGAGATGCCTCCGTTGGCACGGATTCGAGAATCAGACGGATCTCGCTTGGCTTCCAACGGTTGCCTGTCATTTCTTGGATGTCGGCTAACATGTCGGGGGTTAGCCAGGGTTGTTGGGTTTCTTGGTCGGGCATATGGTTCCTTGAGTTATTCTATGTTATTCGAGTGAGTAAGTCCAGGGCTAATTAGCTGGTGCTGGCGTCGTTGCTATGGATGGCCGCGAGGAGCCATCCTTCCACAAACAAGAAGGCAGCAGCGCTGATGAGGATGAGCCACCAGTTGGTATACCAAGCGATGCCCAACGCCAGCAGCAAGCCCAATTTAGGGCGGGTGAACTGGGTATTGCGGATGGCCAAGAAGATGGCAAAGCCAGCGATGATCTGGAGAAAGTTAGTCAGTAGCATTGGCTTTAGCCGCTTTGGCTTTCTCCCGTTTGGCTTTGCGCTCAGCCGCAATCATGGCGTGGGTGATCTTGTACCGCTTGTGGAGGACTTGCTTGGGCCACGTCAGGTTGTTGCCGCATTTCTTGCATGACGTCCGCTTGCCTTCGGTCTTGTAGGAGCAGGCCGTGAAGTATCCGAGATCATCGAAAAAACTAGTAACTGAAACCGTCTCGCCTTCCCATTGGAACTGAGCACCGATGACTAAGCGGGTGAGTCCACCCCCGGCTGGGCCGTCTCCGGTATGAATGTGACGGATCTGGGCTCCGGGGACGATGAAAGCCTTGCGAACCATGTGGTGTTCGGCACATTGATAGGCTGACGCGTTGCGATAGACCACGGCCTCACTGTAAAAGGATTCCAGGCCTTCATTTCCAATCCAGTAGCCCATGCGGAAGTTCTGGAAGCAGTAATGCAGGTCGGTTGGGTCGAAGCGCAAGCCCATGCGGACGGCGAGAAATAGGCCTTCGCGCATGGCATGGTTGAGTTTCAGCCATGAATGAGGAGTGCATTGTTGCCGGTTGTTCCAGAGGATTGCCAGCAACTGGATTGCCAGAAACTGGATAGCGGGTGAGTGAGTTTGTTCTTTCATATTGTGGTCCAAGATGGGCGGGTTATTCAAAACACTCCCCAAGGTCCAAGAGATAGGCAATAACCTCAGAATGACCATAGGCGTGTCCATGTTTCCAGCAAAACGCTGATAGCTTAGGGATGGCTTTCTCAGGAGCGCCGCATTCGCGGAGATAGGCTGCGCAATCGTCAGAGAAAGCCTTGGTACAGGCAATGTCAGCACGCCGATAGGCTTCTTTGTGGATAGCGGTGTCGCCCTTCTTGGGGTATGCCAGCTTGTTGGTATACCTTCCCGCTTCTAGGTTTTCGCTTAGGTCGATCATGGTTGGTCCTTTCAGGCCGGCGGATTAATCGCGCCGCTCTATGGCGCTGATTGGGATAACCTTGTCATCCCCAATCATGGCCTTAGCTTCTTCAACGGGGTCAATACGCAAGTGCATTCCTTCGCCTATAGCCTCGACGGGGATTTCCATCGGGAGTTTGTAGGTGCGGGCTACTTCTCCGCACCAAAACTGACAGATGTCATCCAGAAGCTTTTTGTCGCCTTGGGTTTCCTTGCAAGCTTTATCCAAGGCTTCGATCATTAGTGCCAGGCCACGCCAGTCATTCGCAAACAACTGCGGATACTGGACGCGCAGCCATGGTTTGCACTCATCAGCTACGCGCGGCAACGCATGTGTGAAAAGGTTGTCATCGCCAGTCATGAATGCCAAGATACTGCAAACTCCATCCATGTGGCTTGGGGAAACGAGGCGTCCGGTGGTGATGCTCAGTACGTCGCCAATGTGGAATAGTTTCATAGTTGGGTCCTTTCAGGTGTAATGGGCCGCAAGCGAACTCACGGCCTTGGGGGTTGTTAGTCTTCGTCTTCTTCGAGTTCAAACTTACGGCTGGGCTTGTCCACCATCATGGAATCCATTTGTTCCTTGATCTTGGAGAATCCGTCCAGGATACGCGAGGAGGTCAATGGGTCCTTGCGGATGTCCTTGACTTGGACGCCGCTGAGGAGATTCTTGGCTTGGCCGACTAGAATTTCAAGTTGGGCGTCGTTGGTAAGGTTGCGGTTGTTGAACGTGTCCAGAAATTCCAGAATATTGGTAACGGCTGTGTCTCGGAATACCTTCTTTTTGCCATCCGGGCCTGGGGTGAGACGGTCATTTAAGTGGTCGATCATACCCTGAAATCCACCACGCAATGCTGCTTGGATAGTCTGGGAGGTATCTTGCCAGTCCTTTTCGGACTTGGCTTTTTCACGTTCGTACAACTCTCGACCGATGGTGCCTTCGTTGGGTACACCAATCGAAATCAAGCGGTAGTCCATGCTGAACTGTTTGCGGAGTGCCCTGGGCTCCGGGTAGTCGTTGGGATCGAAGTTGGACTTCAACCGCTCTCTGGCTTCTTCGACTTGGCGTTGGTAGACGGCCATAAACGCGGTGATGAGTTCTTGCCGTTTGGTCTCGTACTCGTTGAGTGACTTAGTGATGTTTTCCAGTGACGCCAGCGGGATCAAGTAGGAACCACTTGAGATCCACTCGACAGGGCTGGACTGGGAGTACATGAATTTCCGTAGATCCTGGTCTAGGGCGACCACCAGCTTTAGTTCTTTGGAGTCCAAAAGCTGCTTATTGACGCGAATCCATCCCTTGTCCGAATCAACTTCAACTTTGTCGCTGCCAATCTTGCGTGTGTTCCCCGGCTTGCGCAGTTGAAGCATAATGCAAGTGCTGTTGGCGATGACGTTCTGGACGCGGGAGGCGTCGAGCGGCTCGCGTTCCGGTTCCTCGGCCTCGTCCGTGTTGGACTCGGCAACTGGCGGCTGGGTGTCGTCGAGGATGGCGTCCAGCAGATCCAGGGCTTCGGCGGATGGCGTCGGCGGCTCAGAGATGCGGCTAACGAGTCCGTCGATGAGTTCCTGCGATTCTGCATCCATAGCCGGGGAAGGTTCAACACGCGCTACGGTGTCATTCTCGTCAGGCGTCCAAGGTTGCGTGATCTGGGCTGGGATGAGCGGCTTGGAGAGGTCCAGTTCGTCTTCCCATTCGTCATCCTCCGGCTCGGCTGCAAGCGGCGCTTGGTCCAAGATGGGCGGCGCGACGGCTACGGGTTGGGCGGGTTCGTCTTCCCACTCGTCGAGATCATCGAGCAACGACGCTTGTGCAACCGGTTGGGCGATGCTGAGCAACTCCAACGAGTACTCAAAGGCGATGAACAAAGCGTTGCCGTTGGGCGTGGTGCTGAACGCTTGTTCGTTGTACTGGGGCCAGCCCTTGGGCTCTTCGACGATGAGGAACTTCAGTTGGCCTTCGCGCGGCGGTTTGGCGTGGCGGATGACCTTGATACGGATATCGCGTTCAACGCCGTTGTCGAGTTCGTCGCCTGAGTTGTTTTGCCGTTGCAGGATAGCCCGTACGGTGTAGTCGCCGTCCACCAATTGGGAGGCGAGCGGATGAGATTGGGTGGTTTGGTCCATGGTCCTTGATGTCCTAATCAGTTACAGCTAGTTGGTTTGCTTCTTGCCGTGCTCGTGTTGCAGCAGCGGGTCTTCCTGGCTATGCCGCTTCTCGATCTTTTCGACACCACCGGCACGCCGCGCCATGTCTTTGAGGAACTCTTCGGCGTTGGTGTGGTTGGCCGGGCTGATGGGGTCCGTTTCCGTACGGATTAAGCCGTCCTTCATGACGGTGATGATGATCTTGTCCACGTTAGAAACTCTCCTTGGTCATGATGAATTGCTTGTTGCCGAACTCGTCTTCGGTCTCTTCCACGCCCCAGCCGTATTCGAGCCCGGAATACTTCACGTTGCCGATGCTGTAGGCCTCTTTGAATTGGTTGGTCAGCATGTCGGCCTTGGCCTTCTCGCTCTCACCGTAGCCGACTTGCATCTGAAACTTGCCGTTGGCGTGCGTGGCGAGGTACTGCCCGTATTTGTCGTAAATGAAAAGCTGTTTGTCTTGCTGCTTGACTCGGAAGCCAGCGGCGATAAGCCCAGCTTGGAAAATACCTGCGTCTGCAACATCGAGATCCACATTAACAAAACGTAATTGGTCGCACGGAATTGGGATACCCTTCTTTCTCTGGTCGGTTAATTCAGCAGGTCCATCTTGCGCTTACCATCCAACACGGTTGAGGGTGTGGTGAGTTCGGCGTTATAGACGTAGGGGCCGGGATGGTTGGCGCTGGTGTAGCGGCCATTGGCCGACATGCGCAGATTAGTAATGCGGTCGCCGCTGGAGGATGTGACGCTCACAACGTACTTGGCGGCTTCGAGCAATGGAAAGCGCATTTTCTTGGCATTGGTGGCGCATCGAGCGATATCACGCGCCGCCCAGCCGTTATCCTTGGGCATGTCTTGCTCGGCATCCAAGCCGAACTTGGTGATGTAGAGATCCCAGATAGACGCGCGTTCCTCTGCGTTGGGCAGGTCAAAAAAGAAGGTAGCGCCAAACCTTGCGAGGAACTCGGGAGCAAGTCCATCGACGCTGTTACATGTCCCGATGCACAATACTCGTCCTTTTCCGCCAGCCATACCGCCGATCATCTTAATCAATTGGGAGAGCCGCTCGTTGGTTTCTCCGACGAATTTGCCCTTGGTGTCGCCTAAGTTGCATTGGACGGTAGGAACACTGCCTAAACCTCCGGCAATTTTGGCCATCAATGACTTACCGGAGCCGGGCGGGCCGATGAATAGGACGCCGTCCCACTCTTCATCCTGCATAGTTGTTAGCAGTTTCCCTAGGATCTCTTTTGAAGTCCCGGTGGTATCCCCGTCCGCGCCGCCTAGCATCTTCTCGATTTCGTCCAGCCATACTACCAGCGATGGGCCGTTGGTCTCGAAGTAGCGCTTGAGGTAGTTGGCGACGTTGGCAGAGCCGCGAACGTCGTTGAGGGTTTCGTTGCCGCGATGGACCTTTAAGCCGGGGGTCTGCTCAATCATTGTGATTTTACGTTCCCAACAAGAATCCAGATCGAGATGCGTCTTTCCGTCCTTGGGGTACAGCGACATACTAACGACTTGCTCGGCGACGAATGGCGAGAGTCCCATGGTTGCGCGGACTGCGGTCTTGAGCATGTCGGAAGTGATGTTGGAGACATTGGCGTCGTCCAGCGTCTTGCGTACGATGCTCTCCAACTGCATTTCGTTCGGGAGTGGATCATCGAAGCCGATCAGGTCGCTCAACTCAGGCGGGACGGTGAGCGCTGGGCAGAGCCCAACAAAGGTACGAAAATTCTGCTTGAACTCGTCGCGCAGGTTCCAGATACCCTGGATAACGGAAGTTGGGCCAGACGTCTCACCGAGGAAGTAGCGCTGCATGTTGGACATGAAGATGATCGTTCGTTCGGGAGCGTTCAAGCAGGATGTGAGAAATTGCCCTGGGTTGGTGACCATGCGCCCAGCCTTCAGAATCTCCGCTTGGCGAGCGGTGGCAGTCATAGCAGATAACGTTTCGATCTTGTCCGGGCTGAGGATCATCTGAGCCAGGGCGAGTAACCCGGCTTCGTTGCTGGCGCTCATGCCGCTGGAGATGTTCCAGGTTACACAGGGCGCATAGGTTTCGACTTTCTTGCCGCTGGGGTCCGTTACGTTGTAGACGCTGGCGGCGATGAGAGACTTAATGGTTGCGGCTGGGTCAGAGGTTGTAATGTAGGTTAGCGGTGTCCCGATCTGGCGGGCAGCGCGAAAGCGCTTTTGTAATGGCGTCCACTTAGGCGCTAGTAACTCTGTTTGGTCCTTGGTTTTGGTGCTCATCTAACTCTATTCTCCCACGAATATCTAGTTATTTCAAGTTATTAAATCAGTGCGAGGAAAAGATATCCTCGGTGCCTTCCAATGACTCGATTGCATCGACAGCAGCGAAACACATCAACTGCACTGCTATCTCGAAAGACGGACAACTGGCTTGGCGTTGAGTGATCTCTGTAGTCCTCTCGGGCGATTGCTTAACTCGAATATTCGGGCCTTCCAGTCTCACGCCGGATGTTAGCGTGTAGCGGCCATCGGGCTGTTGGTGCGTGGCTATGGTGGCGGATACAACGATCTTGTCGCTCTCCTGGTCGTCGGAGAAGATACTATTATCGGTGTCCGAGAAGATGCGCCGCTTGGCTGTGCGCGTGAGATTATAACGCCGAATCAAGCGCGGCTTGTCTAGGCCGGTTGGTCGCCCATCTTGGACCGGCAACATATCACACATGGGTTTCGTTCTCCTGCATGGGGTAGTAGTGGATGGTACGGCCTGGGTAGTTGGGCTGGCTCTGCACTAAGCGCTGAACCAACCCATATTCAGATAATGCTATACCGTTGGATAGCGCGTCTTTGAGGCTGAACGGCTCGTGACTACTGATGATAGTGAGGTCGCCAAAGCGATCTTGGCCAACCATGTAGTGGAGCGTTTCATCCAGGTGGATGAAGGTGGTATAGGGTGCAGGCATTGTTACTCGACATCCTTCGCTAGGTTGCGGATTGCTTGAGCGGCCAAAGAGCAAGCAAGCTCGCAATCTGGCAGTGGTTTAGCCGCAATGGACGGATTAACCCACTTGGCGCGATGCGCATCACAAACGGCATCAGCCCGTTGCAGCGCGGCGAGGGTAGCTTCCTGTTTGATTGCAGATAGCGATTGCTCGGGCGTGGCAGCGAGAATAGCCGCTGTCGATCCTCTCATCTCGCACATCCCGCAGACACTCGGCAAATTGCAAGAACAAGTGAAATCACCACACGCTTGGCTTCCCATGTAGTAATCGAAGGACAATTGCAATTGAAGCCTTAGCCGCTCGCAGTGTGCTGTTAGTTCCTGTTCGCGTTGCGTCACTTTCCGTCCCCTTTCAGTGCTTCATGCTCCGCGCGTTGGGCGTCCAGCCAGTCACACGCTTGCAGGATGGCATGAGCGAATAGGCGAGCGTCTTCAGACGTGGTTGCGCCGATGCTGGGCCAGTTGATCTCATAGGTGAGGACGGGGCCGAGTCTGGTGTCGAGGAATGTTCGGTTGTCTACGCGAGCCGATACGCTGGTGTCTTGGCGGAAGGGGCTTCCATCCGAAAACGGGTGGACATCATGCGTCTTCATGTAGCCAGTCTCGTAGTCATGCGTGCGCAGGTTGGGCCTTTGGGGCTCGATGCGTCCTTGGATTGCCTTAGCGATGGCGTCCCAGCCTTCACGATGGGAGGGAGGGAGATTCACAAAGCTGGGCAGCGGTTGGACATGTCCCGGTTGCGATTGGATGTGCTTAC
>Ga0193754_1000055_pt1 | contig 10273 bp, 5 predicted proteins | sample H1a1metaG_FD_143052 | JGI IMG/M metagenome (GOLD analysis project Ga0193754, IMG submission 143052) | Soil microbial communities from a riparian zone of the East river system, Colorado, United States - H1a1 | ecosystem: Environmental > Terrestrial > Soil > Riparian zone | place: USA: East River... | reverse complement strand
TACCGGCATGGGCGGCGGCACAACAGCGGCTTGCGCAGCCAACACGGAAGGCCGTACAGGCGGCGGAACGGTTGTCGGCGCGGCCCTCTGATTCATGAAGTCCGCGAACTGCAAAGCGTTCTCCAGTTGGGCTTTCTTGGGATCTCCAACCGGCAAGCCAGCGGCGTCCGTTGCCGCCTTCATGTAAGAGTCTGACTTATCCAAGAACGGGATGTTGGGATCAATCAGGATCTTGACCAACGTCCGCGAATCGTCGATGGGGCCTGTGACTTTGCTGCCCACGAAGCCGCCCAACGGTCCACCGGCTGCACCACCAACCGCAGACTCGGCAAGATCGTCGAAGATCTTCCGGTTCGGATCAAAGGTCTGCTGGGCAATCAGGTTGGACCCTGGCTGCTGCCCAGCCTCTTCCAGCGCGTTCGCAGCCGTGGAACGGAGTACCCGCTTGCCCAGACCCTCCACGCGCGGACTGAACGCACCGAAGCGCTCGCCTACGCCACTCAGCAACCCAGTCTGTACGCCATCCGCCACCGCCGCCTTGATGGCATCCCCTTCGGACGCCCCTGAGTTGCGGGCTTGGCTATACGTCGAGCCCATTTGGACTAAACCTTCATAGGTTCCACCGGCGATAGAACCGGAGTTCTTCGCCACCCAGTTCGCCAAGTTACCACGCACAGCGCCTCTGGCCACCAGCGCCCTCGCACCGGCTTGTGTTAAGCCGCCAGTAGCCAAGGACGCCAAGAGCGAACCGATGCCCTCTCCAGCCGACTGAATCCACCAATTCGGATCTCCCATGGCTGAGATACCAGCCTCGCCCGTGTGTTGGACTTTCGGGATATCGGATGTCACGTTTTGACCGAAGCGCTCGGAAGAATCGGCCATCTCCTGTCCCATTTGAGAAACTGGCTGAATGCCAGTGATGTCACCAGCCATCCGCATCAAACCACCAGCCCCGCCGAACGTTGAACTAATTAACCCCCTGGCTCCCGTTTTCAGCGCTTGTCCTAGATAGGAGTCATCGACCGGACGTGGCCGAATCTCTGGTGGCGCATTGCTTGGCGCAGCCGATTGTGTCGGTTGGTCCATTGTGGGCGGCGCAGACATCGCTTGCTTCCGCCATCCAGACCACAACTGGTTCTTGATATTGCTATCGAGTTCTGGGATAGCATCCATCGAAGCCTTAAACGAAGTCGGGTCCTGCGCGCCGTGGTACGCATCCCACGTGCGGGCTTTGATTTCCGTACTGAACGGCTGGGTATCCAGAAACTGCTTAGCGAAGTCTTGTTCTGGCATTTATGGCCACAGCTTCTCTGGCAAATCAGTTGGAGTTTTCTTCCGCACTTCAGGTGGTCGTTGGTTCGCCATTGGCACATTCGCGTTGCGCTTCTTTGGATCTATCGCGATTCCGTACTGAATATCTTCTGGAGTACGTGGACGATGAATGCCACTAGCTTCGATCTGTCGATCTCCTTCACCTTCTTGCTCGGCCAGAACGCGATTCGCATCCGCAGCGTTGTAACCAGCTTGGCGCAACAGCAACTGAGATAGATCTTTAGTCTTCGGATCGCGATACAAATACCGGGCCAAACGGGGGATCTGTGCTGGACCAAGGCGGTTAAGCGCTGAAGCACTAGCCTTGGCAAAGTTGGCCAGCATGTTTCCTTGGCCGGTCGCTAGCCCAAGGAACCCATAGAGTTCCGATGGGGCCATGTTGATAATCTTGTCGTCAAACTCGCGGAGCGTTCTCGGGCGCGTTCCTCGCACCACTTCAGCTTGTTCCGCAAGGCGAATCTTTGCCGCCAGATCATTCCCAATGTTGTTAAATTCCGGGCTCATCTCAGCGAGTGCCCGCTTTACCTGTCTACGGATCACGTTATCCACAATGGTGGACGCTCGCTCTCCCTCAGGAACACCGCCAACCTTGGCGTACTTGTCCAATTTGTTCTTCATCGCCGCATTCATCTGCGACAACATTTCTGCTAAATCAGCAGGGCTTTGGTCAATCGCCCCTAAGCCTGGATACTCCATCCGCCGCAACATCAATTCGCGGCGCAACTTGGGCTCATTGACGTCTTTGAAGTCAGCAGCGCTAACACCCCAGTCACTGAATAACTCGTCCTCCATATTTTTAATGATGGTGCGTCCATCCGCGAACTTCCCCTGCGCCATCAATTCGTTGACGATTTCTCCACGTCGAGCGATGGCTGGTTCGATATGTTTCAACTTGAAGTTCTCGATACTCTCTGGGATCGGAGCATCTCCAACTACTTCACGTAACTGGTTGTACAGGCGAGTGGGCCATGCCGTCTTGTAGGGAGTGCCAGGGATTAGGGTGTTGGTGTCCTTGTCGAAATAGTCCGGGTGCATCCGAGTTTCTGGGCGCAGATTCAACGGAAGCCCATCTGGACCGATTCCGGCGTTAACGGCTGCATCCACGCGCATCGGATTTTGATCTTGGATCGCAGCACCGAACTTGTACAACGGTTTCGCGATACCTTCCCGAAGAGTCTTACTCCCGTAGACCTTTCTGGCTCCTTCGGTGACCATAGAAACTGGGTCAGTGAACGTCGCAGCCGTGCGCAACAACGGGTCCACCGCGCGAGCGCCAGACTCAACGGCGGTTGCCGCACGCGCAATCTTGCCGCCCGTTGTCGCCGCATTGGCAGTTTTCGCGGCCAAAGAAGCCGCGCCACGGGCTGCGCCAGCGCCCAAAGTAAATATCGTTGACACATCGCTGGCTGCGCCGAATGGATCTTCCACTAACGTCCGCTTGATGCTATCCCATCCGCCATAGCGGTCCTTATAGGAATCGACCATGCCACGCCCGATGGAATTCAGGTTCGGCGCTGCGGAGTCACGGATCATCTGCTCCCACTTGGCGTACTCTTCTTTGTATCCTGGGTCGGATGGATGCTGCTTAGCCAACCATTCCCCCATCGCGTTGATCTCGCTGGACTCGTCGAACTTGCGCTTGATCCAATCTGGACTCTTAGTGACGGCGTTGTAGGCCATCCCGCCGATATCCGAAACCGTGTTTGCTCCTCCGCGCACGAAGTTCTTAGTAACCGCCCACGCCGCGTTAGCCGGGTCCATCTTCTCGACTTCTTCCAGCGTCGTTGCGCCGCGATTCAACTTGCTGCCAGTTGGCTGTTCAACGTCAATTGGCGTGGATCCGCCCGACGCTTCCTCGCGAGACGCTGGAAGCTTAATGGTCGGCTGAGGCGTCAACTTAAAGTCTCGGCTACCGGATATATGGATCGTTTCTGGACGCGCAGACGGTGGGGCAGCGCCCTTCGCTGGCACATCGGCCTCTACTCCATAGGCGTTGCTGTAGTCCTGCGCCATACGCTTAATCAGACTGTCGTCATCCAACCCAGCCACATCAGGCGCAAGCTTCCCACTAGCCCGGAAAGCCTTGGCGGCTTCGCCGAACTGAATTTTCTGACCAGTACGCTTATCAACGAATTGAGGCATTCTTTTAGGGCCTGTATGGATTCTTTTTGCCGGAGGCTGGAGTGCCGAACATCACCGGAGGCTCAACCCCTGGACGCACAGCCGGAGGTGCGGCACTGGTCGGCGGTTGACTGCCCTGCATGTTTTGCAGTTCGGGATTCGCTGGCGCACCAGGAGCCAAGCCGGGGGCAATCTGTAACGCTTCAGCCATCCCAGCAAGATCCCCGACTTCAATCGGAGCGCCAAGTTTTTTCCAGTAATTGACATGGTCGTTACCAGCCTGGATCATCATGCGAGCATTGCTCTGGGCGATGCTGTTGATGACGTTCAGCGCCGCACGACGCTGCTGCGGCGTCCAGGTTGCCGATCCACCATCGAGAAGGGCCTTGGCGTTGGCAATGTACGGAGCCGCCAAGTTGCCAGTGGACTGGGACAACCGCAAATACTCACCATTGAGAACGCCAGTGCTTGGGTCAAGGATCTTCGCCAATCCGCTGACTAGCGCTTGGTCCGCTGCTCCATTGTCGAAAGCCTTGGGGTTCGCGCGGAGCTTCGCCGCTAACTCGTTGTTGGCGTCGGCGATGTTCAGAATCACTTGTTGCGCTCGCACAGCCGGGGACGTGATCCATTGCTGCATCGCAGCCGTTCCAGCCCGAACTTCGCGGTCTGCGTTGCGCAGTCCAGCCGCCGCGAGCCGCGCTTCATACTTCTGTTCGGCTTTGTACTTGCGATCCTCAGCCAGTTTCCAGTTAGTCTCCGAGGTCTTGCGGATGTTCTCCGCTTGCTCGTAATCGCCAGCCATCATCGCGGATTTATAGCGCTCCAGGTCAGCCTTGACCGCTTCCGGCGAGACCAACTTGGATTCCATGAATGGCTTCGATGCCGCAAAGAAGTCTACCAGCCGCGAGTTCGCTTGCTCCGGCGTGACAATGCGCTTCATGTCTGGCTTCAACGTTGAGAGCCCAGCCAAATTCACCGGTTTCCCGGTATCAGCGTCATATTGTCCGAGTGGATAGTTCTGGAGGTCCCCGCTTCGCTTAACCGTTAGCAGTTGGACCGGCTTGCCTTCCGGCGTGAACATCTGCATCGGTTTCGGGTCGATGTCCAACAACGGGTTAGATGTCCATGCCCCTGGACGCACAGCCGGAGGTGCGGCACCTGCTTGTGGTCCAAGTTGGGCGGGCGCTTCGGACATTGGAGGCACAGCACCGCCAGACAACTGAGACATCACGGCTTGCTCAACCGGAGCGTTGGCCGCGTTGCGCTGTTGCTGAATCCCCTGTCTCTTCTGTTGGCGAATGGCATCAAAACGCGCCTGTTCCAGTGGATCTTGCGACACCATAGGAAACTGAAAGCGCGGATCGCGCATCGGATCGACGCCTTGAGAAACTAAAAAGGAGTAATGTTTCCCTACTTCGGGGTCTGCCAAGTATTCCGTCATTGGAATCATCGGGTCCGTCTCGCGAAGTTGCCCAGACCGCTGCTGCATACCCTGCATGGCTTGGGCGATTTGCTGAGAGCGCGGCACAGCATTGGCTCTCATATTTGCCAACGTCGAATGGAACGCCTCAGGATCAGCCGGATTCGTTCCCGTACTCTTGGAGCCGCCCACATCACCCATCAGGCCGTTGAGGAACGCCATCACTGGATGCTTCTTGTCGGCTCCAGCCGTGTTCTGTTTGTACAACGCCTGGACGTGCGTCTGGAAGAGATTCTTGGCGTTCTCTTTGTCCTGCGGCATGATATCTGGGTTGTCTAGCACATTCGCCAACTCCGACTGCATCGTGCGGATTCGGTTGGTCTGCTCTTGGTGGTCGCGCTCGTACGCCTGGGCGCGGCCCTTCTGCAATCCTTCCAAGAACTGGAGAGCAAAGTTTCCGTAAGCGGCTGTGTTGTTTTCGTATCCCGTTGGCTTGTTGTATTGGACTTGGACTGGCTGTTGGCGAACCGGCAAGAACTGATTCGGGTCACCCAACGGGTTAGCCGCGTAAGGTTTTGTACGAGGGGCTGGGATCATGAGCCACCCTTCTTTCCAAACAACCCGCCACCTGCCAAACTGCCAGCCACACCGAAGAGATTACCGACAAAGCCCAACGTCGCCTGACGTCGCTGGTTCTCTTGCTGTATCAAGTTATTGCCAAGGTTGGCGCTCTGTCCAAACGCTGACATCCCCGCGTTACCCTGCGCCAGTCCAACTTGGGCGTTTTCTGAACCCAACGCTGCTAGATTCTGAGGAGCGCCACCAAACAGTTGCGCGATGTACGAATACGTACTGTTCGTCTTATCGCGGTCGTTTTCATTGAGGAGGAAGTCCCGCTCCGCGCCGGTCACGTTGTTTTGGATGTTGGAGCGGTTCTGTTGGGATGCCGCGTTGATCTGGGAGAATGCCGGAGACGCCGCGTTGATGATGGCTTTCCGGTCGCCACTGGCAAAAGCCGTCTGCTGGTCGATGAACGGTTGGCGCAACTGCTTGCGCTGGGCTAACTCTTGGTTGCCTTGCTCCGTCTGGGTTTTGGCAATGTTTAGAAACTGCTGATTGGTATCAGCCTGTTGCTTCTCCAAGTCTTTCTGATAACTGGATTTCCCGCCCATCGTCTATGCTCCTAGAAGTACTGTAAACTATAGTACCCGAAGCAGAGTGAGTCAACAATCCACAAGCTGCTAACGATTCATCGCGAGAGACGGCATGGATGGCTCCATCGACGTTTTCGCCTTCCCAATGACAACCCAGCCGCAACTTCCCGCAAAACTTAAGCCCTATATAGGATGCAAACAGGCGCGAGACTCGATGTGGCTCGGGAATGATCGAATGGATCACGGTCAACGTGGGACGGTTGAGAAACAGTGTCGCCAGCGCCATCTTACCCAGATCGCGATTGACGCCGCGCCGGATGTAGTAGTGCATTACGCCGAATCCGACTTCCGCTGAGAACGGCCCATCCGATGCTTCTTCCATGGCGTTGGTCCAGCCAATCCCGACTATGCTGGACTCGCCTGTTTCCTGGCAGACCTCTGCAACCGTGACACCCAGAAAGGGATAGCCCTCCGTTGTGCGGTTGATGAACTCAATAATCGACGGCTTATGCCCAGGATAGACTTGTCGGAATAGCCCGTTGTCCATCCAGTCCAGGTAGACTCGCGCGGCGTCTTCTTGTGTAACGATGGGGGCACAGACATAGTCTTTGCCGTTCCGCCCATCTTGGACCAACGACAAACTTCCGTTGCAGGTAATGATTTCGCAGTTCATTCGGTCACGCCGAGTTTCTTGCGCAGTTGCTCCACCAGCACAACCGCCCACTTGTCCCTAACGGTTAGTTGGGCATGGTTATCCATCATGTTAAGAAGAAGCTGGGCGACGTCCCGGCTGACTTCCAAGTCTTTGGTCTCCGTGGCTTTGCCGTCGTTTAAGAAAACGCCGGAACCCGTGAAATCCTGGACGAGGCGATAACCGATCTCTTTTTTTTCTTCGTCGGTAATATCGATGGCGTCTTGGGCCTTACTCGCCAAATGCTGCAATCGAGCGCCCTGGAATGGAGCGTAGCTGAACACGTCGATCAACTTCAATCGCGTGAGATAGTCTAATGTTAGTTCCACATATTCATTATGCGTAAGCTGTGATGATCCCGCCAGTGAAAGTTGCGGAAGTTTTTGGGACACCAGAAACGGTGAAGGCGAAGGCCAGTACAGCCGACTGTCCAGTGCCGCCACCGAAGATGTTGTATCCCGTTGCCGCGCAACCGGCATTCATGTTGATGCCACCAGCAGAGATCCAGACGCCGCCATTGTCCACGAGACCTGAGCCGCGCAGCCGGTAAGCGTTTCCACCGCCCGTGTTGTAGGCCGTGTCGAAGTAGCTTCCGGTCCCCGATCCGGTGATTGTTCCAGAGGCTCCAAGATTAACGAACGTCCCGTTGCGCGATCCGTCGATGGCCGTAGAGCCATTGACGTTGAACGATCCCGAACTCGAAATAGCAATGACTCCATTGCCATTTATCTGGATGTTGGTGTTGTTGGTCTGGAACGCAATCGTTGCTCCGGTCACGTTGGCGTTGAAGGCCAGCGTAGAAATCACTCCGTTGAACGTGGGCGTGGAACCAGTAGCGATACTCTGCGGCAAGCTGAAGGTCACCGCACCTGTTGACGCCGAGACGTTGACTTGGTTGGTTGTTCCCGTTGCCGAGGTCACGCCGGTATTGGTAATCGTGACCGTGTTGGACGCATTACCTATGCTGATGCCAGTGCTGTTGGTGATGACAATGTTCCCAGCCGATCCCGTCATTGAGTTGATAGATGATAGTCCACCAGTGCTCAGCGTCACCCAGGTTGAGCCGTTATAGACCTTCAACGCTGGAGTGCCGGAAGTATCCCAATAGATAGCTCCAGCCGCGAACCCGTCGCCAGTTGTAACGCTGGGCGTGCTGCTGTTGTTGCCGAGTTGGGTGTAGACAACCGCTCGAATGGACCGCGCATACATGCCACCGCTGGAGTTCTGGAAACTCTGATAGGAAGAGTTGGCTGTGACATAACCTTCGTCGCTGGAGATGTAGCCATCCGCAACCGTCAATCCAGCGCCAGCGTTGACTCCATCCACATAGGTCACGCCGCCCACATGCAACGTCGTTCCAGGGACGGCTTTGTTGACGCCCATACGCGAGTTGGCGTTATCCCAGTAAACGACGGTGTTGGCGATGGCCGTGCTTGATGTTGCGTACGGCATCCGTCCAGCCGTCAAACCGGAAATGCTACCGCCGATCAAGTCTACGTAAGCCCCACCGTTTTCAGAAACTCTGAACTTATTTGAGGTTGAATCAAAATAGATGCGCCCTTGCCCGGACGAACTCAGCCCAGCGTTAGCCGCCGTATCGGCTACCTGTGTATAAGAAGTCGTCCCGATCAGGAACTTAACCGTCACGCCACCGCCCGTGGCTTGGATAGCGTTGGTAGCGGTGCTGGCAGTAACAAAGCCTTCGGCTGAATTGATATAGGCTGTCAGGATGTTGAGCCCTGGTGTGGTGGTCACGCCAGTTATCGTCATGGCCTGGGAAGCATTATTCCAAAGTAGGTTGCCTGTGTCGGCAATCGTGGTCGATCCCGTCGCGTACGGGATGCGCCCTGAAGTCAAGCCGGAGATTGCTCCTCCGCCCACCATGTCCACCCAGACGCCGTTCTGGTAGCCCCGGAACTTATTCAACGCGGTGTCGTAATAGATGTTGCCGTTGGACGGGACGGTATCTCCTGTCGTCGCGCTGGGCACGCCGGAGTTGTTTCCGACCTGGATGTACTTGTCGGCCACCATGGATCGCCCGTACATGCCGCCGCTGGGCACGTTGAGCGTCTGGTAGCTGGTTCCGGTGCTGTAGAATCCTTCAGCGCTTTGAATGTAAGATGTCGCAACCGCAATGCTCGCTGTGCCCGTGAGTCCAGTGACGACAAGTTGCTGGAGCGTGTTATCCCACGTCAAGTTTGCCGTATCAACCAACGACGTTGGGCTCGCAGCGTAGGGGATTCGCCCAGCCGTCAGACCAGAGATCGCTCCAGATACCAGCGGAATCCAGTTTCGGACACCTGCCGTTTCGTCGATACTCTGCTCGACATATCCAGCCGTCTTGTTGAAGCGCAGCAGCCACCAGTCATCGCTCAACGCATTCGCATCAGCGGCTTGGTAGCTGGTTCCAGAGCCTTGATAGTCGTAGACCGCTTCAAACCCATCGGTCATGAGCTTGCCGGTCCACATGGCGTCGGCAAAGCCCAACGTGTTGCGTGGACCAGTCGTGATGATTCCGGTCTGGGTTCCACCGTTGATTGAGACGTTGTACAGGCCGTTGGTTGGTTGCCACTGGGCTAACTGGTTGGTCGTGCTGCCTTGGGTATCGTATAGCTTGAATGCCGCCGTACTGCCGTCGCCCTCGCGCTGCAACGTGCTCTGCTCGGCCTGGGTAGCCGAAGACGAGTTGGTCGAATAGACCGTCCCTGTCTTGGACCCAGAATTGGCGTTGCGCAGGAACTCACCTTTGGCTCCACGGTAGTCGTTGTTGTAAACAAGATTGACCGTGGTGGCATCAAAGCCCGTCCCGGTTCCCGCATCGGACTCAACGATACACCACTGGTTCGCCGGGTAATAGATGACGTTCTTGGTGACCGTGGTGTCTTTGGTGTGTAGGTTCAGCGAGTACAGCAGGATCGGCACAGCCGCCGCCGTAGCGGAATGGATGATTAAGTTTCCACCTGCGTAGCAGCCATCCGCTTGGTTGAGAACAATCGCGCCGTCCGAGCAACCATAGAAGAAGTTTCCGTAAATCGAGACGTTGACGCCCCCCCCGTTGGCCGACGTGTCTCCCGTCTGCATACCCTTGGCATAGCGTTGGGTTGTCCAGCAACCGTTGCCAGTCAGCACGCTATCGCGCAGGCCATCCAGATCGAATGCGCCGCCCAGAAACTCGGTTACCGTGTTGCCGCTGAAGCTGAAGTTGGACGCATAGCCAGAAGAGTCCAAACCCACCGCGTAGTTGTTGTCAAGATACTGGGCAACCGGCGTATCGGTGTTGTTGAGAGTGACCCAACCGACGTACTTGGCGGTGTTCCCAGTGCATGTCCCACCATGCACGTTGCCAGCCAGGAAGCAGTCCCGAGCGATGTACTCAAACTGGTTCCCTGTTATGCAGAAGTTCTCATGATGCGAGTCGAAGCCGTAAGAGTGAGACCAGATGCAGTTACCACCCATTCGGGTAAACCGGCAATTGGTGACGCTCATCCCCTTGACGGTTCCAAGATTGGGCGAGACGCTGGTGGACTGGTTCATGATGCCGCCCGTCCATCCGCC
>Ga0193754_1000054_pt1 | contig 10276 bp, 11 predicted proteins | sample H1a1metaG_FD_143052 | JGI IMG/M metagenome (GOLD analysis project Ga0193754, IMG submission 143052) | Soil microbial communities from a riparian zone of the East river system, Colorado, United States - H1a1 | ecosystem: Environmental > Terrestrial > Soil > Riparian zone | place: USA: East River... | reverse complement strand
CCCCGAGACTTTCTCGTGGACAAAGAAATGGTGAAGCGGTTTAATGCGTCTTGACTCGCTAACAAAAAACTGCAAAGATTCTAAGCATTAACGGTTCTAGTACACTTAGTGGTAACAGTACTTTAGAAAGGCACCCAATGGGTAAATACGAGAGTTCTGGCGATTCGCAAACTTTAAAAGATTCTCCCCGGACAATGGAGTACGAGAAGCATTCCAACGGCTCGTACCAGTTCTCCGGCGACGATCTCAATATGTCCCCCACGCCGGTCCCGGACCAGATTTACAACAAGGGCATCGATGGCGGCACATTCCAGGAAGTCGGCGACCATCTCGATATGTCGAAGACGCCGCGCCGTGGCTGGCAGGGCCAAGACACCCCGATGAGCGAGCGCAACGGTGAGCAAGGTCCCAACTAAGGCCATCCCCCATGATTCCATCCACCCCACAGACTCCCCCGATCCCGCCCAGCGTAGGCGCACAGCAAGCTGGCGGCAACCCCATGACTCAGTTCATGGAGACCATGCAACAGCCTAACCCGTTAGCCAACGGACAAGGCGACTCGATGGGGTACGTGGCTGAAATGCTGACGCAGATGGAAACGCTTGCCACACAGGTGGCACAAGTTTTGAGTGTTGAGGCCCCCGATCTGATGCCGTATTTGAAGGTGTTGGCGCAGGCGGGCTCTCAGTTGTCCAGTAGTGTAATGGAACGAACACAAGGTAGTGGAGCAGGGCAAGGCCCGGCTGGTCAAGATGGTTCGGCAGCACCGCAGGAACCTGCGGCGATGTCGATGTCCGGGCAATAAGCCGACCGCCTTAGCCTACCACTAACCGGAGGTGTGAATGCCAAACGGTTTCGATGAATTATTGAGTGCGATTTCCGACCCCAACGATAAAGCGGCACTTCAGTCTCTTGGAGACAAGATTCCGGCGCTGAAGGAAAGCGTTTTGCGGCAGTCCGATTACAGCCGCAAATTGAACGAGTTCCAGCAGAAGGAAGCGACTTTCAAAGACGCGGAAGAGCGGTTGCAGAACTGGGAAAGCTGGCGAAGTGATAATTGGCTCGACGAGCACAATATGACCCGCCCGCAGTGGGAAGCGCAACAGGAACTGGAACGAATGAACCGGCTGATTCAACCGAACAGCCAACCCCAAGGAGACGAGATCGAAATGACGCCCGAAGAACTTAACGCCCAACTCGAAACGCTGATTTCCCAAAAGGGATTTCTCACGCAATCCCAAGTGGATGCGCAACTCGCAGCCAAAGAAGCCGAATTCAACAACCGGCTGACCACCAATGCAACCAATCAGGCGATGCTCAGCACGCTGACCCAGCAGTATGGCCTTCGCCATTACCAGAAGTTCGGCGAAGTGCTGGACACCAACGATCTTTTCGACAAGGCCAACAAGGCCGGTATTCAGAATTTCGAGCAGGCCTACGAGATGTACACGGCCCCCAAGGTGCGCGAGTTGGAGCAGCAGGCCCACGCCAAGGAGATTGAAGAGGCCAAGGCGGCGGGTTACAACGAAGGTCGCCAGCAAAGCACGATGGGCCAAGATGGGCGGATGCCGGTTGACATGGGCGTCCCCGAAATGGGCTATCTGCAAAAGCAGTTCGCCGGTATCAAGTCTCCCGAAGGGTCCAGCCCCATCCCGGAGAACCTCACCGTCGAAAACGACGGGGCTCTGGGCTTGGCGGTTGCCGCCAAGTACCGCGCCGATCAAATGCAAAGCGCTTAAGGGTTAGCCAAGACGCGCGAGCGAGTCAGGCATTGAGCGTAAACAAAGTTAAGTAAACAAAGGAAAAACAACATGGCTCTCGCCCTGCAAGACCTGAATTCGTATACGAATCAGTGGATCGTTCCGAAGATGACGGATGTCTACTTCAAGAACGATCCCTGGCTCGCGCGTCTGCAATCCCGTAATAAGGTCAGCTTCCCAGGCGGTACGCAGATCGTCCGTCCGCTGGCCTTCGCCAAACTCAACGGCGACTTCTTCGACCGCACCGATTCTTTCAACACGTCCTACGTGGTGACCGACACGGCGCTCCAGGTTGCAATGAAGTACGCTTACGTCAACATCTCGCTGTACGGCACCGACGACGTTCTCAACATGGGTCCAGAAGCGGTCTTCTCGATGGTCACCACCAAGATGAAGAGCGCGGGCGGCACGATGTCGGAGAGGCTGTCTCAGGCCCTCTACAAAGATGGTCAGTCCAGCGCTCTCGATGTCGCGGCGTCTGGGGCACCTCCTGTCCTGTCCACCCAAACGTCGTTTACTGGTGCTCTGTCCTGGATCGACGACGGCAACACCGGCTCCGGCTATCCCGTTGCCACCGGCCTGACGAAGAGCTTCGCCAGCGTTGGGCAGATCGCCCGCGCCGACTTGCAGACCGTCCAGTCCACCGGCTCCAGCACCAGCACGGCCAACCTCGGTGGGTTGAACGCCTACACCAATCGAGCATTCTCCAGCTTCACGCTGAGCGAAATTCAGAACGCCTGCGGCAAGGCATGGTACGGCAACGACTTCGTTGACCTGATCCTGACCAACCAGCCGGGCTATGACAAGTTCTGGCAGGCCACTCAGCCGCTGCAACGCTACACCGACAGCAACACCGACTTGGCCAAGATCGGCTTCAACAGCTTCCGCTTCAACCAAGCCGACGTTGTGGTCTCCAAGTACATGCCGGAAGGCCTGATGCTGGGTATCAACTCGAAGTATGTGGAGTTCTACATCACGAACAACCGCAAGTTCCAGTTGGGCTTCACAGGCTTCAAGGAAGCGCAGAACACGGTCAACCTCAGCGGTCAGTACCTGTTCGCGGGCAACCTGTTGATTTCCAACCCGCGTACCTGCTTCAAGCTGGTCGGCAGCGCGTTGCAGTAAGCGAGAAAGTCAGAGAACCAGGAGAACAACATGGCCCTCGAAACGAATCCAGCATTTTCTTCCATTTTCAACTATGCCTCCACGTATCCGACCTCGGGTACGTGGGCGCAAGGTGCCCTCATCATCAACAACCAGCCCTATGCGGGCCAGCCCTTGGGTTGGATCTGTGTCGCAGGCGGCAGCACGGGTGGTACTTGGGCAGCGCTTCCGGCTGCGGCTGCTCTAACGGTAGGTAACGTTACGGCTGCGGGTGTTTTGTCCAGCGGTTTGGTTTTCGCAACCATCAGCAATACGGCTGCGGCGACCTACACCTTGGCCCCTGCTGCCAGCTACGCTCCCGGCGCGCTGATCCAGTTCCTCAACACCGGTGGTGGCGCATCGACCATTGTTGCGTCGTCCACGAACACGTTGGTGGGTGCGGCTGCGATCACGTTGTCCACTGGCGTGTTGAACTTCCGTTCGGATGGCAACACGACTTGGTATAAGGTCTAAAACTGATTGACGTTTGGGATGGGCGGTTCATCCGCCCATCTTGGACCAAATCGAAAGGAACTATTCTATGGCTCTTTCTGCTTTCAGTTTTCCACTCTCTACCGATCAATCCACCCCTCGCGTCTACTACGAGTTAAGCGGGACGGCTCCGACTTCTGGGCCTTTCGTGTTGGGCGACGTGATTATCAACCTCGCGCCTTCCGTTGGTCAGCCGATCTTCTGGACGGTGGCCGATGACAGCCCACTGACCCTCACGCCGATTGGTGTATTGGGTGGGTTGGGTGTCCAGGCACTCACGGCTGCGGGTACGGTATCCACGGGCTACGGCATCGTAACGACTTCCGGCTTTGCTGGGAACGTGACGTTGTCTCCGGCGCAGTCCCAGTCCGGTCAACCGCTGCAAGTTATCGCTCTTTCTACGCACGCGGTCACGTTGGTAGCGGCTTCCGGCAATGCCATCGTCGGTCTCAATGGTGCGTTGTCCAGTACTATTGCGGCTGCGAATCTCACGCCTTCCGGCACCAACTGGTATCGCACAACCTAAGAAAGGTGTCCCGTGCCGCAATACACGGATACATTAGAAACGATGGAAGGATTAGTCGCGCGGGTTAAGCCAAGCCCGCGCGATTTAATTCGTGGGTTCCTCAATATGCGGATGCGCACGATGATAAACCGTCGTCCGTACTGGATTGGTGGGCTCAAGCGCAAGGTCATCCCTATTCCGGTTCAGTACACCACTGGACAGGTGACGGTGACGTTCAACAGCCGGTTGATGACTGGTGTTGATACCAACTGGCCGGTCAAGGACGTCGTGAATACGACGATCCCATACGGCGTGCCGAACCCAGGAGCGCAGTTTGTGACGCCCGCTTCGATGACGAACATCGACGGGAACAGCCTGTTGTACGTTGACGGGGATGGGTTCCCAGAAGCTGTGCCGGTACGGCAAATCAACGCGGAGCAGTTTGAGGCGAACTTCCTCTATCCGCATGATCCGAACTGCACGGTATGGATGAGCAGTCTGGTTCATCGCCAGATGCGGATTACCAACCGCAACCCGATCTACAACGTCATTGCCGTCCCAACGGACAGCCTGATTATCCTGGACGACATCTGGGGAACGACAACCCAGACTGGGACCGGCTACCAGTTGGTCCAGATGTACATAACGATTGCCACGGATGTGAAGCAGATTTTCTCGTGCGTGGACCCGTTAGTCGGGATGCGCATCGCGGTCAACGAAGACCAGAACAAGTTGAATGCGATTGACCCGTACCGGGCATCGGTTGGCCCCCCGCAGAAACTGGCGTTCAACTACAAGAACGCTTGCAACAATATGACTTACGAGTTGTACCCTGTCCCGGTAACCCAGCGGCAACTGACCTTGATGTACTATGCCGAGCCCCCGGACTTGGTTGCGCTGAGCGATACGCCGCCGCCGTTCCTGGACTCGATGGTCATTGTGAAGGGCGCGATGGCGGATGTGTTGCGGCTAAAGATGTCGGTGGATGACGAGAACGTCAATCTGGCGGCGGCTTCGGTTTACGAGCAGCAGTTCGAGTCTGGACTACTGGATTTGGTGACGTCGGATGAATCCAAGGCTGAGCAGATGTTCAACTGGGATTATTTGCGTGGCGGGTATGGGGTGGGCGGTGCCGACTTCTGGCAATCGCACGATCCCGATGTGTTTTTTGGCTTCGTCTAAAGGAGAGCAACATGGCTGGATTTAAAGGTTTCGACGACTACCGCAGCAAGGATGCCGTGCCTATTATCATCCCGGACAACCCGATGCGGGATCAAGCGCAAGCGTTTGAGGAGATCAACCGTCCGTGGCCCACGGATGGGAATAGCGCCTGGGACAAGCATGAGCGTTTCGAGAAGTCGATTGAGAGAGGCGGCGCAACTCTCAACAAGGAGGACTGCTAAGTTGTTTCAGATCCCAGTAAACAAGATCGAGTGGTTGGCCGCTGTGCTGATTTCGGCGCTTGGCGGCGGTGTCACGAGTGTTGCGGATGGCATTGTGACGGTTCTGACCAGCGCCGATGGATCAACAATCGACGTGACCAGCCCAGCAGTCATCAAGCGGGTGGCGATCATGTTCGCGCTTGGATTCTTTTCCAGCTTGGCAACGTACCTTAAGAGGCCGATAGGCACCGCGCCGCCTGAAGACCCGAACGCGCGAAAGTGAGCCCGTGTGCCTACTTACACCCTGGGGCAACTTAAAGATGAAGTCTATTCAAGGCTGGAGAACAACACGGCTTTCTACACAGAGGCCGCTGTTACCAATGCGCTGAATGAGGCCTGTTGCATCTTCAACGCCAATACGGGGATGCTCCAGGACAGCTTCCCCATGTTCAGCGTGGCCAATCGGGCGATTTACGACGTCCCTCGCGAATTGATCCTGCCTATCCGAATCCAGTTTGAGCAGCGGTATCTGGAGCCGTGGGGGTTGAACAACACGGGCAACGCCAACCCTAACTGGATGCTCCAGAACTGGAGACAGCAGAACACCCCTCCGTCTTACTGGATCAGCATCGGGAACACGAAGTTTGGGCTGAATCCGGCTGATTCTTACGGTGGACGGACTATTGTCGTGACCGGGGTGATTGAGCCTGAAGTGTTGGTTGACGACGATCAATTGATCCAGTTCCCGGATGAGTACTCAACCGTGTTGGTGAACTACGCCGCGCATATCTTAAATCTTCCCGAAGGCGGCGCGAGCTTCCAGCAGTCGTTACCGTTGTACGCGGACTTCATGCAGGAAGTGTCGATTGCGACGATCTACAAGAGTTTGAAGACTCGGGCGTCCAAAGCTACGGAGAGGATCACCAACTGACATGCCCAGCTTTGCGAAGGTTCGTGATATCTACGATCTAGTGTGTGCGGCGCTTATGGAACCCAGCGGGCCGCGCCTTGGGTTGTTCACGGAAGCCGAAGTCCTCAACCACATCAACACCACGATCAGCGACTTACTCCAGGGCGGGGCATTCGTGCGCCAGTTCTCGTGCTTGCCAATTATTGCTTTCCAAGAACAGTACAACGAGCCCGATGAGATACTGAACGTTGAGAGTACGTATGTCCGCGAGAAGTACATCCCAGCACAATCCACTTTTGACATAGCGGAAAACAACTACCAGTTCCAGACGGTCTTGCCGGGGAACCCAACGTGTTACCGGGAAGACCAACAGATGCCGCGCAAGATGACTTTGCAGCCGAAACCTAACTGGAACGGCCCACAGGTTGAACTGCTCCAGGGCCAACTGTTCTACGGGACCATCTCGGAAGTCGCGGCTGGGGTGAGCCTAGACATCACGGTCACGGAACCATTTTATGGGACACTCTCCGGCGAGTACGACAGCGCCACATATCTTGATTCTGGAACGCCGTTCTGGGGGACGATTAGTGTCATGGCGACGTCGGATTCCAACCTAACGATGATCGGCGTATCCCAGCCATCGAAGCTGAGTTTGACGATGGACGACTGGATTGAACAAGTACCGCGCTCTTTCGGGTACTATATCCGCTATGGGGTACTGGCTAAGATGTTTTCGACCAATAGCGAACTGAAGGACTTGCGCAGGGGGAAGTACTGCCAGCAACGGTTCAGCGAAGGCATCCGGTTGGCCGCAGCTATTAATACTGACACGCTCTACTACCAAACCAGGAAGACAATCCGTTGAAAGAGCAAGGAACAATCACGGTCCCCTTCTACAACAAAGGGATCAAGCAAAGAACTGACGTCGCCCAACTTGGACCGGGCGAGTACAGCTACTTGCTGAATACGCTAACCGTTCAAGATGGAGCACTGACTACGCGCCAGGGCAACCGGAACATGGCCCCGGAGTTGTCGGTTAGCGGTGGCATCTTCTATAACCCTGGCGGGAACCGGCTGCATACGATTGCCAAAATGCGATTGGCAGCGGCAAACACGGAAAACCCGCGCTATCTGGGATTCGGAAATCTCATTTATAGGACCAAGCCCAACGGAGGCGGCGAGTACACTGCCGCGAATACGACATCCGTGGCCTTGGACTCGGCTGGGAGTGCTTACTTCACAACCAACGAGCGTTGGCAGAGCGTCCAGTACAACACGGGAGCGTTGAGCAAGCCCAGCTTCTACATTGCGTCATCGAAGGGAAACGTTCGGGATGACGGCGATTTCACCAAGTTAGAACTTTGGGGCGTTCCGCGTCCGGTGACTCCGGCTGTTTGCAGCCCGGGCATTTCAACGCCAACCGAGATCTTCTTCTCGACGTCTGGCAACACGCGGGTTAGCGTGACCATCGGAACAGCCACGGCGATCAACGTAGTTGGTGGTGCTGGGCTCTATCGCTTCGATTACACGTTGGCCGCACCAAACGTCCATCCGTTGATAGACGTTGCCCTGCGCAACGGTTCCAATACGTTGGTGCCGAAAGTGGTTGTGCAGGCATCGGCTACCGCGACTACCGGCTACTTTGAGGCCTATGCGACCTCGGCACTGACCGGCGTCTACGACAGCATCGTTACAAGCGATCTAACGAGCAGCGGTGGATTTATTTCGGAGACGGTGGCGTTCTTTGGCGCTAAAGATTTGTCGATGGGCGGCAAGCCAGCAGATGGGTACGACACCGATGACCCGATCTATTTCTCGATTTACGTTGACCAGCCTGGGTTGATCCAGGATCTTCGTATCCGGTTAGGCGTTGGCGAGGGCTCTACGCCAGCGGACAACCCGGTGGACTTCTACGAGCATGTGATCTCGGCGAACATCTCCCAAGCGTTAACGCAGGGATCGACGGAGCCGACCGATGACACGAGCGCTTACGATACATCTTTGGAGCAAGCAGCGTTGGTGAATGAAGGCATCAGCGGCGACTACTTCAACCAAAACGACCAACAGTTGCAAGCGTTGCGGTTCTCACAATTGCCTGCTTCGTCTGGATCTGGCGTTGCTGTCTACTTTGACGGAGGGATCTCGAAAAGGCAATGGGGGAAAGTTGGACGGGCCGGGACTCCAGGCTTCAACTGGCTGAATGTGACCAGCGTTACCGTGCAAGGGCGCTTAGCCAACAGCGATGTTAGTACGGTCTTTATCATGCGCACGGGCAACTTGTTCGTCCAAGGTGGATCTGGACCGGACACGAGCCAGCCAGGATCGGTCCCGTACGACTATCTGTATTGTCTACGCAACCCAAAGACGGGTGCGATTGGACCGCCTTCTCCCGCGATGGTTGAGGAAAACTTCGTGGAGACGGTGCGGACCAGTGTTATTGTCCGAACCAAGGGCTATGTCGGCAATACGGCGGGGAAGCCGCCCATTGTGTTCGCTGGACAGGGAAGTATCTTCCTGTACCGGCGTGGCGGGACCTACACGGATGGGCTTTACCGGCTAGTCAAGGAAGCGTCCATCGGCGGGACCACCAGTGACGACGTGTACATCACGGACACCGTCTCCGACGTGGACATCGTTGCCGCTGCAACTATTGAGTTCGAGAATGACGCCCCGGTAACGTCGCCGTTGGCGGTTGCGATACAGGGAACCATCACGGCGATCTCCGGTGGCGCTGGACTCGGAACCAAGACGGTTACGATCACGACAACGCACGGCGATCCGACATTGGTTCGGGTGCGGTCGCTCATTAATGTGGGCAATGGATCGACGTTTGAACAGTGCGCTATCGCGGTTATCAATTCGTCATCGTCCACGACGCTCAACTGCGACATCTACTTCCAGCGCCTTCACCAGACCAGCGAAGTAATTCAGATCAACGCGGTGGCTGAGCAGCCGTGTTCGCTGGCTTGCAAGGCTTTTGACTGCCTGTTCTTGTCGGGAGACACGAATAACCCTGGGACGATTTACAAAAGCAAAGCCGGGCAACCGGAGAACTTCCCCACGGTGGACGCGACCCTGCGGACCTTGGGGAGAATCCAGGTCACGGCTCCATCGGACCCGATCATCCAAATTGACGAGTTTGGCGGAAGAGTACTAGTACTAACAAGAGAGTCGTTGTACGAGTTGACGGTCTGGAACGGCGTGTTGCAGCCAGCGGTTGAGACTCCGGCTGGGCGCGGTGGCGTGGACAAGCGCTGCTATGCCAAGGGAGACAACAGCGTCTTCTACCTCAGCTACGATGGCATCTATGCCTGGAGCGGCGGGCAATCTGTCAAGATCACCGAAGACATCGACTGGGTTTTCCGCGACCGGACGATCAACAACATCTCGCCAGTGGATTACTCGCTGCTGGACTTTGCCTGCATGGCCTACGTCCGCAACTCCCTGCACTTTGTGTATGTGGGGAAAGATGGGTTCTACTACCGGGCAATTTACGAAGCGCCGTACAACCGCTGGACGTTGAATATCGTCAACAACAGCCTTGGCAACATTGACGCGATCTCCGCGATGTACAAGGAAGAGGACACGAACGTCTTCTGGTTGGCCCGCTACAATTCCGATGGCACACCCTCTTATCAGTTCACCCAAGACTATTACTCAGGAACGGTTGGAACGACGGATGGCAATTCCATTGCCAACATCACGGGTACAGGCGGTACTCCGATCAATTTCATCGTCGGCTCTCCGGCGTTCACGGCGGGAGCCCCGGCTGAACAAAAGCTCATTACCCAAGCCGTTGTCGAGTTAGCGAACCCTTGGGCCGATGTGACCGTTGCGGCATACTACGATTTCAGTGGAGTCGCCAGCGCGGACACGTTTACGATCCCCGGAGAGGTCGGGATTGGAACGATCTCAGGAACAACGTTAACCCGATCTTCTGGATTAGTGTTTACCGAGGAAATGGTTGGAGCGCAAGTTATTACTATTGGCGGTGAGACGCGCCTAATCACGGCGTATACTTCAGCCAACGTCGTAACGATCAGTTCCACTGCCACGTTGACCAGTGCGGCGTTCTGCCGCCGCC
>Ga0193754_1000053_pt1 | contig 10323 bp, 5 predicted proteins | sample H1a1metaG_FD_143052 | JGI IMG/M metagenome (GOLD analysis project Ga0193754, IMG submission 143052) | Soil microbial communities from a riparian zone of the East river system, Colorado, United States - H1a1 | ecosystem: Environmental > Terrestrial > Soil > Riparian zone | place: USA: East River... | reverse complement strand
ATTTAATTAGATAAAATTAGTAAGCATAGTTGGGTAGCCACAAACATAATAGATAAGCGCTGAATGTATATAAAGCAAGAATCTAACCTCTGGATACTATCTATAGTTTGCTTAGGCTTCTTGTTTGGCAAGAGGCTTAGGTACACTCCACCTTCGAAAAGTGGAGCACTTTTTTAGTGGCCTTGCAATAGTTAAGACTAGGTAAGGTAACTGAAGAAAAACTTTTATAAGAAATAGATCATTTCTAAATAGGATGCAAATGAATATACTGTGAAGTATTTAGTTTAGCATTACTAATTTATCAAGTAGACTTGATGTTAATAATTGTCACATTTACAAATATCCACCTTTTTATTTTTATTTAGTATCAGTTTAAAACACTGTATATTAATAATCCGTCTTCATTAATAAAATAGGTGATCTTTTATTAGAAGGCGAGACCTAAGCCAACTAAAAGAATCAATAAGTATCTATAGATTAATGGTAAATCAATAGGTTTGTCAATCTAGAAATACCAGTTCGATTCTGGTTAGATCCGTTAATGGTGGGGGATTATGAAACTATTTCATCATAATAATAAGGTCTAGTTGAATTATAGATTTCAATTCCATCACTATTTATGTATTCAGGAGCTCTTTTATTAGAAGTAACTTTTAAAGTATAAACAACATCACTTATTGTAATTTCTCCTTCAATTACTTTTTTAAACCATTTTTTCTGGTTAAATTCTTTAGATGAATCTTTAACAAGAAGAAGTTCTAATTCATTAATGTTAAGTTCTGAAGCTTTATCTTTATTAATACCTTTAACTTTTATAATTTCCGTACCATCTACATCTAATAAACCATAAACTTTAGGGGCCAAGAATACGGCTTGTTTTATAGTGTGTTCTAATTTAACTAAACCTAGTTTATCTCCAACCATTGCTTCAGGTAATTCTTTATCAATGACAATTGAATCGGTATCTGAATAATAAAGATTAAAATCAGGGTTATTTTTAAAAAAAGACATATGAACTCTAGCTTCAGCAGTTACAGCTGAAGCTATTGCAATATTAACTTCCAATCCATGATATAACTCTAATTCTTCATTATATTTATATGACAACATAGAATTTCTAATTATTAAGTAATGATTATCGATTTTAATATAATCTTGTATTGTTTCACCATAAAATTCTAACATTTCATAAAAGAAAGCTAAACCTTCATCAGTGGAACAATCATACATCATAATTTCAGTTTTTTCTAGTTTCATACCGAATTTGCCATATAGAGAATTCATTAATAATTTGGCAATTAAATTCATTGGTGTTCCTTTAGAATATTCTTTTCTAAGTGAATACATTTTATTAATATATTCAGAGAAGATGTCACCTTGTTCAAATTGATAACCATTTAATATTTCAAATTGGTATCCATATTTTATAGCATTATCCATTTCAGATGAATTAATCCATCCTTCCCATGTACCTAAACCTGCAATTGTTCTAACACCAGCACCAGTTTTAATTCTTCTTTGTAGAATAGGGTGTAACAAATTATCAGGTGTAGTAATTTTACAAAAGAAGAAACCATATGCATTATGTTCAATTTTTCTAATATTACCTTCGAATACTATTGGTTTTCCAACGGGCATACTCATATTAGCCATAACAGACGGATATAATGAATTCACATCATAATAAAATAGTTTTTTAAAATTAGTAGTCGTTTTACTAAAGAAAGCACTAATTCTATTATGTGGAATATAAACATCTACAGCTCCACCGGAATAAGATTGTCTAATGTTAAATTCAGGCTTATCTAATAATTGATAAATAGTATCTTTAGGCATGTAATGAGTTTTATAAATTTTCATAGCTAATGAAGGTAATGTTAACACTTTATGGATATCAACTTTAAATTCATTAAATATTAATTCACTAAATTTAGTTAACACTTGATGAAGACTTAAACAATCTAATTTACAATATTTAGTAGATTCTAGTTGAAAACTCCACATTTTATTTCCAAACTCTGATTTAATTGTATCAAATTCACTTTGTGAGAGATTATTCCAATATTCAAATTTAGGAAATACTCCGGAGTAATAGATATTATTTAATAGAAATGGAAATATTGATTTAGGGTTATCTACTTTAAAAGCTTCACATAGTTTTCTTAATGAATTAGGTAATAATAAATAAGAATCTTTGAAGATCAATATTTTATTATCTGATTTATTAGGTCCTTCAATTTTAACTTTAATAGAAATAAGTTTCCCATTAAATAATAGTGGGTCAACTTTACCATAAGATAATAAATGTTTCATTAGGAATATACCATCAAACCCTGATAAATTATGCGCATAAATCGTTATAAAATATCTATCTTTAAATGATAGTAATTGATCAATGAATGATTTAAATAGTAAATTTGGGTCTTTATTGTATGAAGTTATATAACTAGAACCTGTATAAGCACAAATTAAATAAGGAATTAATTTCCCCTCACTATTTTTAATAGTTTCTATGTCCATTGTAAAGAATTTATTAGTTATTTTACTATCCACTTTTAAAATATTAAAAGGTTTAGCTGGTAACAGTTGTTTTCTTAATACAACTTCACCATCCATAAAATATACTGTAGATTTACCTATTTCTCTTTTGAAAATATCTAAATCTTGATCATTTATTTTAGTATCAATCCAACTAATATCGCTATTTCCTACTATAGATACTTTATTAATCATATTATCTGAACTTACCTCTATTAAATAATTTCTATTTCCATCTTTAACTAAATATCTATGAACTAATGTACCATCAATTTGATGATAATTATCAACGATAACTTCACCGTATTCACTTGGAATCATTGTAGCTGGTAAATTTAAATTATTAAAATTATGTCTTACTGGAACTTTATCACTTAAATCCTCAAATAATGCTCTATTATCTTCATTACATAAACCTTCTTTAATTAAATATGAGAACGTTATTTTTGAAATAGGATGTGCTAGATAAGAATCATTTAAGTAAGCTAATCTTTGTGATAAGTAATCTATAAACAATTCTTTATCATTGAAATTAACTTTTCTTAGGTTACCTAATGTTCTATAACCCATATCTTCATTACTGAATTTTACTTTACACATTAATAATAAGTGTTTATTATCTTTGAATTGACTGAAAATATCAGTCCAAAATTGTGATATGTAATTAACTAGTAATTCGTTAGTTAATGTTAAATTATTCTTAATTGTATATGATTTGATTTGTACCATTATTGTTTTTGTTTTTGTTTTTGTTCTGGATTAGCTCTATAGTTTATTAGTAAAATTAACACTTAAATTAAAACTTTAAAACTTTCATCTTCGTTAATTAAAATTAATCCAGAATTTCGAGTAAAGAGATTTGAACTCTTAAGGGGGGTTAGCCCACACCATTAATAGGTGACTGTTTACCAATTTCAGCATACTCATTAGAAGGAAAAAAGGATAATAAATTAGTAATAGATTTATTAAATAATTCTAATTGATTCAATTCATTATTAGTGAAAGCAGAAAGAGTTTTAGTTCCATTAAATAAACTGATACAATAAGGAATTAAATTATTATTAATATTCACTGTTTCAATATCAAATGTAACAAAGTAATTAGTTAATGTTTTTGTTACTGCGAAGTCTACTAAACGGTTTAGCCGGTAACATTCTTTTAACTAAGACCATTTCACCATCTAAGAAGTAGAAGGTTACTTTACCGATCTCTCTTTTGAATAAATTTTCATCTATTCTTGTATCTACCCAAGTTAAATCTGATGCCCCAATTATTGATACTTTATTTACTAATTGATCTACACTCACATCTATTTCATATACTCTGTTAGTGTTAATACTTCTAACAAAATATCTTATGAAATCACCTAATAAACTTTTACCTCTAATTGTTCCATAATCTTTAGGATTCATTGAAACTGGTAATTTCATTTTATTAAATTCATGAAATGATTTATCATTTTCAGTTAAATCTTCTAATAACAATCTATCTTTTTCAGTTATGGGACCATCTTTTATTACATAAGTAAATACAATTTCAGAAATTGAAGCTGGTTCATATGAATCAGTAAATATACCTAATCTTTCAATTAAATAGTTTTTAAATAATTCTAGATCTTTGAATTCAACTCTTCTAAGTGGCCCTAATGTTTTATAGCTACCGTTTTCTGAATATCTTATTTTACATAAAATCATTAAATGATTTACTTTACCGTTCTGATTTAAAGTAGAGAATACTTCATTCCAGAATTTTAAAATGTGGTTACTTAATACTTCGTTTGTAAGTATTATTTTGTTTATATTATAAACTTTTAATTTAATCATTGTTTTTAATAATTAATTCCTTTAGGTGTCATTGAGTATTATGTTTTTAGTAAATTACTTTTTGTATAAATACGGTAATTAATAGTTATATTTTCTATGTTTATTAGTTAACTAATATAAGAAAACTTAATATATTGTAACACTTTTCATCTTATTAAATAGGAAACCTAATTTTAAAAAATGGAGTGATAATTATATTTTCTGATAATAAATTATTATATTATTAATTAAAAGAGATTCTATATATTAAATATTATAAAGGGGAAATCTGATAATGGTAATCAGTTGTATTTGCATTACAAATATGATAGTTCGAATCTATCTTTCTCCAATTTAAAATATTTTCTTATTAAAGGCCTATAAAATAAAATAAATCAAATAAAGCCTCGGTTGCTTAGTGGTCAAAGCGCTATTCTGAAGATATAGATATGTGAGTTCAATTCTCTCCCAAGGCAAAGCCGGAATAGTTTAATGGATAAAATGAATTCCTTGTAAGAATTAGATATTGGTTCAATTCCAGTTTTCGGCATATATAAATTATTTCTCCATTTACACTCCCAATAATAATTATAAATTAGGGTACAGGCATATATATTAAATATATATTTTTAAAAAATAATGAGTTGTAGTTTAACTTGGGAAAACACCATTTTTTGGTAATGGCTTATATCAGTTCGAATCTGGTCAACTCAGAATAAAATATAATTATTTATTAATTTCTTCTAACTTAGCAAAGCCTTACTCCTCCTGTTGGCGCTGCTATGCTAAGTTAGGTAAGGTAGCTAGGGCTGAAAGCACAATTAAATTTGTCGCAACGCTAGAGCTTTATCGGAGATGTAGGTTCACTCGATAGTCAATTGAGGAGATCCCAATTCGAATACGAAAGGGCTCATATTTAATATTAACTCTTCATATTTAATATTAACTCTTCATATTTAATATATTTTTATTTATATTTTATTAAGTGAGGGTAAGGGTGTGCTTTATCCTTGAAGGATTATATTTAGAAAGCAGAACTCGAGTGGTGGAGTGTCTCCCTTTTAAGGAGAAAGTTCTGGTTCAAGTCCAGGTGCTTTTAAAATGAAGATCTAAAAGAGATCTAAATTAATATTCATTTAAGGGCAGGTGATCCGATTGGTAATGGTGATTCTCTGTAAAAGAATTGGTTAATAGCCGTAAAAGGTTCGATTCCTTTACTGCTCAATAATTAATATATTTCCTTATTTATAATTGATATTTTATCCCTCCAGCTAGATTAGTTTAGCTAAGCAGCATTATGCAGCAGCTAAGGTCAACAATAATCAGAGATTAGGTTTAAAGCATAAGAGAGTAATATAAATAGCCTTATAATAAAGGGGAAATATTAAAACATTTACATTCTAAGACTGTAGCATAATAGGTTAATGCAGTCCGCTCATAATGGATATTATAAGGGTTCAATTCCCTTCGGTCTTAAAAAGATTTAATAATTTATTTAAATAAAAGAGAGTAATATAACAATATTATTAAAAAACAATAAAATAAATAAAAATAATTAAAGGGTATTTGGTCGAGTCTGGTTTATGGCACTCGTCTTGAAAACGAGAACTTGAATAAAGTCGTGAGTTCAAATCTCACAGTGCCCGTATAATTTAAATATTTAAAAAAAGAGAATAAGACAAATACTTTTTATTAAAATAGTTAATAACTCTCTGCCCTGGTTAGCTTAGGTAGGTTAGGGGTGATAAACATCTAAATAAAAGAGTAAAGTATTCATATAGTAATATACCACATATGTTACAAATTATATCATATTTTATTTATTATTAAACTAAGTCTAAAATTATAAAATAAATAACTCAAATATATTATTTAATAATATAATTATATTTAATTAAAAAATATTAAATACAAAATAAATAAATTTAAAAGAGATAATAATTATTACTATTTATAGTAAATACAATACAACAATAATCTTTAATGAAATATTGTTTAAATTTTAAGTAAGAATTTAATTTTGGTTCTGATTGAACGTTTTTCAGTAGTTTTGAGACATGCGAATCGTTGTTAACCTAATAATTATTAAGGTCTTTTTTAAGTCTAAGGGTAAAAACTTTAACAAAAATTAGACCGTCAATTAATAAAGGCTAAGTTAATAAGGTGTAAAGGTGAGGATAGTAAATAAGATACCCTAAAGTCTCCGTAAATAGGAGATATTTTTATTAAAAAAATAAGAAAATAAGTAAGCTATGTTATTAATAAAGGAATAATTCTGCTTTAGGATTCTATTTATTTCGATTAGGTAGTTGGTGGGGTAAAGGCCTACCAAGCCGACGATCGATAGCCAAGCTTGACAGAGCAAATGGCCACATCGGGAATGAAATCTCCCAAGTAGGAATTAACTACCAGCAGTCGAGAATCTTAGTCAATGCTCGCAAGAGTGAACTAGCTAACTGAAATCATACTTGTGTCAAGTGTGATAACGTAAGGGAAGATAATGACATTACCTTACTATTAGTGTTGTCCAAATCTGGTGCCAGAAGACTCGGTAAGGCCAGAGACGCGAACGTTAGTCGTCCTAATCAGGCGTAAAGGGTGTGTAGGCTGCTTTAAATTTTATTCTTTTTTATGGACCGAATAATTTTATTAATTACAATATGGAATATATTTATGAAAAGAATGAACTAATAAAAGCTAGAATCAAATAGAGGATATATTAAATAATATTTAGAGGAGGGGTGATATCCTTAGATACTAAATGGAATATTAAGGGTGAAAGCTTTTTATCTACTAATGATTGACGCTGAGAAACGAAGGTGAGTATAGGAAATAGGATTAGATACCCAGATACCACTCTCTGTCAACGATGAATGGTGGTTACTAGTTATAAAAAATAATTGGTGGCTATGTTAACACGATAACCATTCCGCCATGTGAGTACGACTGCAAAGTTGAAAACAAAAAAATTAGTCGGTCTCGAAGCAAACGAAGTGAAGCATTATTTAATTAAAAATGAAGTGTTTTTAAATGCTTCTGTTACAGGTGTTGCATGGCTGTCGTCAGTCCGTATTGTGAGAAGTGAGGTTAACTCCGCTAACGGACGAAATCCCTGTTGTTAATTTATACTTAACAATTAATGATACTGATAGAGTCTCATTTGGGGCTAAGACAAGTCGTTATGGCCCTCATGAACTGGGCTATAGACGTGCCACAAAAACTTTTACAAAGTGATGCAAAACCGTTCCTTAAAATTTAATATGTTTATATTATAATTTATAAATAGGGAAATAAGGAAGAGCTAATCATTAAAAAAAGTTATTATTTAATCGGATTGTCGTCTGCAATTCGGCGACATGAAGAAGGAATTTCGAGTAATCGTTGATCACTAGGCGCAACGGTGAAGATTGCATTCGTGATGAACTAACTGTCTGTCGCTGGGAAGAAGCTTAACTTGAAGGAAACTGGAGCAAAATTAAACCTTTTATAATGGTTTCTTAAAGTTCTTTATATACCCTCCTAATTTAGGAAAGGAATAGAACACCTTTGTTAAGATAATTAGCTTTAGTTAATTCATTTAAGTAACATCTCAAAAGTCATAGCAAGGTAGCCGTACTGGAAAGTGCTGCTGGAAAATAAAATATTTTATCCCCCATCTAACCTAACTATGCTAAATTAAATTAATATAAATAAGGAACTACATTGTAATTATTTTTTATAAAATTATAATTAATTATTTAATATATTTTAAGTATAAATAAATATAAATTGAAAAGGGGTTAGCTGAGTGGTTTAGCGATAAATTTACACTTTATAGACAGGGTTTCGATTACTCTACTCCTTAAATTTAAAATCAATTATATTGATAGAATTTAATTTTTATAAGAATTAGCCTTTAGTTAAGGCAGCAAGCTCACTTAGCATAAGTATAGTTACCCTGCAGCTTGTATGCTAATTTAAAAGCACAGCATGTATACAAACGAGTATGCCGAAATGGTAGCCGGGTGAATCTTAGGAATTCATGATTTTATCGTAAGAGTTCAAGTCTCTTTACTCGTAAAAGTAATGGATTAAAAATGTAAACCAAATCAAACAACAAAATTATTCTTAATCCAGAGTTATATTATCTCTATATTAAGGTTAACTTAATATAAATAAGGGTGTGTCCCTATGTTTTACATAAATAAAAAAATAAAAATAACATATAAATGTTAAACACTTCCTATGATCTTTTAATGATAGGAAGAGATAAGTACAAACAAAGTTTTAAAATCAGACTGTGTTAAACAGAAATAAAAAATAAAAATGTTAAATAATACAAATTTAATAATTAATTCACCATTAGAACAATTCGAAGTAACTAGTTTACTTGGATTAAATGCTCCAATTTTTGGATATTTAAATATAACTTTAACTAATTTAGGTTTCTATTCAGTATTTGTATTATTTTTAATAATAGGAATACACTATATGGGAAACAATGAAACAAAATTATTACCTAATAAATGGTCAATTGTATTAGAAAGTCTATTTGCAAGTGTAAATGCTATGGTAAGAGAACAATTAGGTAAAGAAATATATTTACCTTTTATTTACTCATTATTTTTCTTTATTTTAATAGCAAATTTAACTGGTAATGTACCTTATTCTTATACTGTAACAACTTCTATTATAGTTGCAATTGGTTTATCATTTACTATTCTTACTGGTGTAACTATTTTAGGTTTATCTATACATAAATTACATTTCTTCTCAATTTTAGTGCCATCTGGTACACCATTAGCATTAATACCTTTATTAGTTTTAATTGAAACTGTAAGTTATTTAGCTAGAGCATTCTCTTTAGGAATAAGATTATTTGCTAATATGGTTGCTGGTCACACATTACTTAAAATTTTATCTACTTTCTTATATCAAATGTTTAGTAGTAGTATAATTGTAGCTGTGTTAACTTTAATACCATTCTCTATATTCTTAGCTTTAATTGGATTAGAATTAGCTGTTTCTTTAATTCAAAGTTATGTATTTACTTTATTAGTATGTTCTTATATTAAAGATGCTATCGAATTACACTAATTATTTTCTTTATAAATAGATAAATTTAATTCTATTCTTTATCCCCATCCAACTTAGATAGGGACCCGTCTAACCCTTCCCCTAGGTCCTATTCCATAAAATATCGTTTATTTTTTATCTTCTAAAGGCCCCTTAAATATTTTATTATATTTTATTATATTAAATTAATTCTATATGATTGGGGATTATAAGGATATTAACTTATACATTAATATTTGTTACTCCAATTTTAAATCTGGAGAAGATCATCTTATAGTATTTTAATTGTTATAACAATATCGTTAAGATCGCTAGGATCATTATTAAAAGCTAAAGTATTCCATTCTATTTTATTAAATAATTCGTGAACTGAATTAATATTATGTAAATTAATGAATAGAGGTTGAGCTATAGGTATTAATAATTTATTGTTAGGGTTAACATCTGATATTATAATGCATAATTTTCTATTAAAATATATAATATCATTTGATAAAATATAGAATAAAGCTTTAATTATAACTAATAAATTGTCTTTACTTTTCCAAGTTAATAGAGGAGAAGTATAAATATTTTTAAATGTAATCCATGTAATTAAATTTATACCATTTAAATCAATAAATGTAGAAACATTAATAGAAAATAAATATCTAAACATATAGTATTTATACAATCTAATACCTATATTTATAATAAAGATGCTAATAATAACGATGAACCATGTAATTAATATGTTATTTAACATTAATTTATAATTTAAATTCCTTCCTTTAGGATCGTTGAATATTATGATTTGTTTAATTGTAATTATTTTTTCTTAGTCGACTAATTTCTTATCAATGATATTGTATTAGTGTATAAGGATAATTAATAGTTTTCTAGACCGATACAAACACTATAAAAATATTTGCATTGTATAATACTAATG
>Ga0193754_1000052_pt1 | contig 10651 bp, 9 predicted proteins | sample H1a1metaG_FD_143052 | JGI IMG/M metagenome (GOLD analysis project Ga0193754, IMG submission 143052) | Soil microbial communities from a riparian zone of the East river system, Colorado, United States - H1a1 | ecosystem: Environmental > Terrestrial > Soil > Riparian zone | place: USA: East River... | reverse complement strand
TATTTGGTTGCGAAGCTAGACAATTAATAAAGAAAGAGAAAGAAAAATAAATTAAGCAATAAATAAAAGCCTATAATTTAACGGTAGAATAATTTCTTGATGAGGAATCTGTAGAAGTTCAAATCTTCTTGGGCTTAAACATAAATGTAAATATAAAATAGTTATAGTGTCATACAAAATAAGAATTAAACTAATATTATTATATAATAATATATATTAACAAAAAGTTAAATTATTTATTAACTTAATATAAAAATTATTAATTTTATCTCCACTTTCATTAATTAAAATTAATATTTGATAAATTAAATGTTCTTTACTTTACCTGTCTATAAATAAAGGGCTAAACAAATAAATTATTCATTATTTTAATTTTAAAAAATAATTTAAAATAGTAATGTTAATTTAAAAAATAAAATAAATAAATGAGATTATTAAAATCGCATGTTTTACTTAGATTATTTAATTCTTATGTAATTGATTCTCCAGAACCAGCAAATATCTCTTATTTATGGAACTTTGGTTCTTTATTAGGAGTTTGTTTAATCATACAAATTTTAACTGGAAGTTTTTTAGCAATGCATTATCAACCTCACGTAGATTTTGCGTTTTCATCAGTAGAACACATAATGAGAGATGTTAATGCAGGTTATATTATTAGATATTGCCATGCTAATGTAGCTTCATTTTTCTTTATTTTTGTGTATGCACATATAGGAAGAGGATTATATTATGGATCTTATAGATCACCTAGAGTATTATTATGGTCAATAGGAGTAATAATCTTAGTTTTAATGATAGCTACAGCATTCTTAGGATATGTTTTACCTTATGGACAAATGAGTTTATGGGGTGCTACTGTAATTACTAATTTATTAAGTGCTATTCCTGTATTTGGTCATGATTTAGTAGAATTAATTTGGGGTGGATTTAGTGTAAGTAATGCTACATTAAATAGATTCTTCTCTTTACACTTTTTATTACCTTTCTTATTAGCTGCTTTAGCAGTTGCACACTTAATTGCTTTACATATTCATGGTTCAAATAATCCTAATGGAATAACATCTAATACAGATAGATTAGCTTTCCATCCTTACTTTATTTTTAAAGATTTAGTAACTATTTTCTTATTTTTATTAGTATTATCTATTTTAGTTTTCTATTATCCTAACTTATTAGGACACAGTGATAATTATATTCCTGCTAATCCAATGCAAACTCCACCTTCAATTGTACCTGAATGGTATCTATTACCTTACTATGCTATATTAAGATCTATTCCTAATAAATTATTAGGTGTAGTAGCTATGTTTGGTTCATTATTAATTTTATTAGTTTTACCTTTAACAGATGTATCTAGAATTAGAGGTATGGCTTTCAGACCAGCTATGAAATTCTTCTTCTGGACCTTCGTTGTTAACTTCTTTATTTTAATGTGGGTTGGAAGCCAACACCCTAACACACCTTATGTTGAAATAAGTCAAATTGCTACAGCATTCTACTTTGCTTGGTTTATTATAATCGTTCCAATGGTAGGTTTAATAGAAAATACTTTAATGGATCTAGCTACTGAAGAAGCCACTAACTAAATATACAAAAGAAATATTTATTTTAATCCCCCATCATTGTTTATAAGCTGCCAAATAGATCAGAGATAATTTAAAAGAAATAAATTATTTATAATTTTGAGCTGAAATAGTTTAATAGGTTAAAACATACCATTCATGACGGTATAATAAAGGTTCAATTCCTTTTTTCGGCTATTAATTAATATTTTAAATTACTTTTCCATATCTTTATTTATTGAATCTCTTTTCTATAAGAATTATTAATTATTTAAAAGTAATAGTAAAATTAATGTTCTTAATTTAATTTAGATAAATATAAAAATATTTCTATTTAACTCTGCTTGCCTTAGGCACCCTTAGCTAATTTAACATAAAAATAAATAAAAATACAAATAATTTCTCTTAGTTTAATGGTTAGAACTGCATTCTTCTAAAGTGTTAATTTTGGTTCGAGTCCAAAAGAGGATAATATTAATTTATTTAAAACAAGGATGAAATAATATAAAAAAGAAAAGAAATAGTTATAGTGCATTACAAAATAAGAATAGTTTTAACTTTATGTTTAAATAACTCTGCTATTATACCAATAATAAATTAATTAAGACTGTGCTACCTTGGCATTCAACTTTGCATTATAGCATCTATCTTTGATCTGCTATCCTAAAGGTAAGCAAGGGAGAATTAACGCAGATTTAGGCATATTATACTTATGATAAACTAAATATTTGATAACTTAAAAAAACTTCATTGAAAGTTATTAAATATAATAAAATACTTATTCATTTTTAATTAAATAATTTATTCTTTAATTATATTTATGAATTGTAATTCACTCCTATAGAAAAACCCAAACTTAGCAATAAAATATAGCAATAGTATGCCAACCTTTAATTATTTTTATATTGGGAGGGCAAATAGCTAGGCTGCATATTATTATTAATAATCTCTGTTTTTTAAAAAATTAATATCTCCGTTGCATAAAGTATACCCTATTTATATTATGTAGGGTTGGGAGCCTTTTACGAGGTAATAGAAGTAATGAAAACTAATTAAATAACTTTCAATGAAAAACATTTTAATTGATATATTAGCTTTTGGTACTTTACTTTCTAGTGTTTTAGTTATAACATCTAAAAATCCAGTAATAGCAGTAATCTTTTTAATCTCTGTATTTGTTAATGCAGCAGGATATTTAATCTTATTAGGTGTAGGATTTATAGGAATCTCTTATATTATAGTATATGTAGGAGCTATAACAGTATTATTCCTTTTTGTAATTATGATGATTAATATAAAATTAACTGATATATTAGAAACTGGTTCACAATATACAAAAAATTTACCTTTAGCCTTAGCAATAGGATCTTTATTTATTTATGAAATCTTTACTATAATGCCATTTAGTTTTAATAATGTATCTATAATTTCTGTTTTATTAGAAACTTTAACAAATTTTAATGGTTTATTATTTAATTCTGAAATATCTGCTATTAATACTGTTAATACAGCTTATAATCCTAATATTGCTGATACATCTTTTACTAATTTCTTACAAATTGAAGCTATAGGACAACACCTTTATACTACAGGTGCATTCTTATTAATAATAACAAGTGTAATATTATTATTAGCTATGGTAGCACCTATCTTCATTTCTAAAAAATAAAAATAATTAGATTTATTTTATCCCCAACCGCAAACACAGATTTATCAACTTTATTACCAGCTTCATCGATGTACCAATAACCATATTTCTTAGGACCAACAAATACAGCTTCCTTAATTATGATTCCTTTCATTTCATCTTTCATTTGTCCTAATTCATCTCCAATTAAATTTGGATCAATAGTTTCTAAAGTAAAAATTGAATCCGTATCAGTGTACAAGGTATTAGGATCTAATTTAAATGGAATCATATGAATTCTAGCATAAGAAGTAACCGCAGAAGCAATAGCAACATTAGACATAATATAGTGTTGATCAGAACCTATAGATTTAAATTGATTATTTAATTTACTTAACATTTCATAATTAATATTAGAATAAGTTAAAACCGTTGTATAATTATCAGAAATCGGAGTTAAAGATTTAACAACTTTACTTAAAATAATGTTATTTAATTCAGAATTTTTAACATTTAATGTAGTTAATCCAACTTGTTTTCTACCGAAGTAACCATATAAATTATTTAATTGTAATTTAGCCATGTTTCTTTCAACTCCTGTAGAAGTTTTCTTAATTTCATAAAAATAATTAATATAAGAATCAAATAAATTAGCTTTACTAAATTCATAACCTTTTAATAATTTAATATGGTAACCTAGTTTAACTACAGCTTTAAGTTCTTCACTAAAGTAAATACCTTTCCATGTACCAACCGGATAAACAGTTTTACCGTTCATGTGGTAAGGTAACACAGGTCTTTCCATTGTAATAGGGCATAGAACTTCTACTTCAATAAACCCAAAGAAGTTTTCTAATTTAATATTATCCATATTGTTATGAATTTTAATTAGATTATAAGGCATTGGGTTTTTCATAGCATAAGGATATAATGAATTAACATCATAGTAATGTACAGCTAATCCCCAACCTTTATAAACATCAGTTCCACCTCCATAATAACTATTTCTAATAAAACTATCAATATTAGCAGGTAAAATGGGAATAGGATCATCTTGGAATTTACTTCTATAGATTTTTAATGATAGAGTAGCAGTAGAATAAACAGATTCAATATCAACTTTAAAATTATTAAAATACATAATTTGAGCATGTAATAAAGCTTCGAATAATGATTTAGCATCCTGTAAACTATAACTTATAAATTCTTGTAAAGTATTTGGATTATTAAAGAATTCTAAATTACTAAATTTAGGGTTGTAAGCTGTTAATTTACCTTCAACACCAAACATAGCACATAATTTATCTAAAGACATTGGGAATATTCTTAAACTATCTTTAAATTCAATCAATTCCTCTAAAGCATTTCAAGTAATAGAAATAACTCATTAAACCTTTATATAAAAAATATCCATCAAAATCTCCCAAATTATGAGCGAATATAGTTAATTTATCAAAATGTTGAGCTATATCTAATTTTTCTAAATAATTAAAATATTGATTCCATAAACCTTTAACAGCTAATTCAGCATTAGTTTTTAATAATATATGATCATTTAAAAATAATTTACTTTCTATTTTACCTTTATTAACTCCACAACTACTTATTGCTATAGGGGATTGAATATTATTAATATTCATAGTTTCTAAATCCATAGTAAATATTGGAGTAGGATGTTCTAATTTTAGTTTACCTTTTTTATTTACTAGTGATAACGGGCTAATTAAACCTTGAGACCAATGTTTGTTTGTAGAGTAATGTCTACTTTGAGATGTTACTGAGTAATTTGGGATCTTTGCTTGGTTTAATTTATTGGATGTCATACTAATTGAGTTATGTGTTATTTTAATATTTAAATTATTTACAGATTATTTAAACGGAAGATTAGGTATCTTACTTGATTCATATGATTCAAATATGATAACTGAAATTAGTTTTACTTATGTTATTAAAGATGGAGCAGTATCTCAAAATGAGAGATTATTATTAGAAGATATCTCAGATAAAGATATAACATTCCATGAATTCAATAAAATTAAATTACCTGTATCAATGAATCCTGCAGATTACGGAACTATTAGAGGTGAAACTTTAATGGGTGATCTGACTAGATATTTTATTAGAAAAGGTAACAAAGTTTATGAAATGGATGTAAGTCAAGATAAAACAATAAATAAAGTTTCTATTGTTGGTGCTTCAGATTTAAATTGGGTTGATACTAAATTAGCTGATGATTTATTCAAAAGAGAATTAGGTAAAACAACAATCTATTTCTTGAATGGGGAACAAGTATTGATAAAAAGATTGATACCTGCGGCTCCATTTACGAGACTTAAGCAAAAACAAAAATCTAAAAAATAATTACTTTGTTACTATGGATATTGAAACAATTAAAAATTAAAAAAATAAATTTAGACCATATTTAATTTGTGGTTATAATGGAACTAGATATATTACTTCCTTTGGTTTAAATCAAAAAGTATTATTTGCTGAATTCATAAAAAATTTAAAGAAAAAGAACTTTAACTGTTTATACACATAACTTATCAAACTTCGATGGAATATTCCTAATGGATCATTTAATCCATTTTGGTAAAGTTAAACCTCAATCATTCCATGGTAGACTAATTTCTATTAAATTAATTCTTTCAACTAAAGGTCATAAAAATAAAACAATTATTTTTAAAGATTCAATGTTAATGTTACCTTTATCACTTAGACAATTATCTGATTCATTTAAAGTAGTTAATAAAAAAGGTTTATTTCCTTTCTTATTAAATGATATTAATTATCATGGAGAATTCCCTAATTTTAAAACATTTAATTCTATTTCTAAAAATGAATATTTAAATTTAAAAGATCCATATTCCCATAATATATGGAACTTCAAAGATGAAGCAATAAAATATTGTAAATTAGATTGTTTAACTCTTTATGAAATATTAATTAAATTCAAAGATTTAATATTTAAAGAATTTAAAGTTGATCCTTTATTTATTTTATATTTTATACGGGCACTGTGAGATTTGAACTCACGACTTTATTCAAGTTCTCGTTTTCAAGACGAGTGCCATAAACCAGACTCGACCAAATACCCTTTTATTTTTATTTTATTTTTTTTTACTCTCTTTTATTTAGCTAAATAATTTAATTAAGACCGAAGGGAATTGAACCCTTATAATATCCATTATGAGCGGACTGCATTAACCTATTATGCTACAGTCTTATGATGTAAATATTTTTATTAATTTGATATTTTTAATTTTCTCGAAGGGTTACAAAGCCTTGAATAGCTGTGCTAAGCTGGGGGATAAAATAGTAATTGCTATCATTTATAAAAAATAAAATATATAACTACATAAATATATTGAGCAGTAAAGGAATCGAACCTTTTACGGCTATTAACCAATTCTTTTACAGAGAATCACCATTACCAATCGGATCACCTGCCCTTAATTTATTTATTTTATTTTAATCTCTTTTTGATCTTTATTTTGAAAGCACCTGGACTTGAACCAGAACTTTCTCCTTAAAAGGGAGACACTCCACCACTCGAGTTCTGCTTCCTACTTATCCTACCCTTAATTTAAATTGGCTTCCTTTGCTTTTTTACTTTAAATTTTTTTAGCAAGAAATAAATAATTATATTTTATTCTGAGTTGACCAGATTCGAACTGATATAAGCCATTACCAAAAAATGGTGTTTTCCCAAGTTAAACTACAACTCAATTTTATTTGATTTTTATTTTAATTTCCTAGCTTTGCATTAAAGATCCAAATAATTTAAGGGTTGGGATATACTTTAGGTTTAGGTTAGGTTACATAAAGGAGAGGAGAAATATTTTCTCATTATATGCCGAAAACTGGAATTGAACCAATATCTAAATCTTACAAGGAATTCATTTTACCTATTAAACTATTTCGGCCTTTGCCTTGGGAGAGAATTGAACTCACATATCTATATCTTCAGAATAGCGCTTTGACCACTAAGCAACCGAGGCTTAAATATTTTTCTTTTTAATAGGCCTTTCCTTATTTTGTTTTTTTATTATTTATCTTTTTCTTTTTTTGGAGAAAGATAGAGTCGAACTATCATATTTGTAATGCAAATACAACTGATTACCATTATCAGATTTCCCCTTTCTTTTTTAAATATTTTAATTATTGAATCTCTTTTAAGAGAAAATTAATGTTCTTAATTTAATTTAGATAAATATAAAAATATTTCTATTTTAATTTCCCAGCACCTTTATTTATTGGTAACTCCTAAAAAATATAATAAAAATATAAAGAAGAGAGCGTAAGAAGGCTCAACGCTTTTTAAAATTAAATTAAAAATAAACAATTATTTAAATTTTATCTTTTTAAATTAGCAGGGTTTTAATTAAAGGAGTGTAGGGCTAGTGCAGACTAGAAAATTAATTAAATTAAAATATAAATAATAATTAGTCCGACATAAATAAAAAAATAAAATAGTTATAGTGTATTACAAAATTAAATTAATGGCCTGTGTAAAAAATAAAGGTTGCTTTATTATAAAGGACAGGACTAAAACCCTAATCTATTTAAAATTAATTATTAAAATAATAGGGCGACAAACTAAATATTTGATAGCTTATAAAAAAACTTCATTGAAAGTTATTAAATATAAAAATAAAATACTCATTCATTTTTAATTAAATAATTTATTCTTTAATTAAATTTATGAATTATAATTAATATCAATGATAAATAATAATTTAATATCTAATATATTAGATATATTAATAAATTTAATGGATGTATTAATAATATTATTACCTGTACTATTATCTGTAGCTTTCATGACAATAATAGAAAGAAAACAATTAGCTGCTATGCAAAGAAGAGTAGGACCAAATACTGTAGGTTATTATGGACTTTTACAACCTTTTAGTGATGCTTTAAAATTAATTCTTAAAGAAACAGTTATACCTTCTCAATCTAATAAAGTTTTATTTTATTTAGCTCCAGTGTCAGCATTAATTTTTAGTTTATTAGGTTGGGGAGTAATTCCTTTTGGAGAAGGATTAACAATTTCAGATTTCTCATTAGGAGTCTTATATAGTTTAGCTTTATCATCTTTAGGTGTATATGGTATCTTATTTGCAGGATGGAGTGCTAATTCCAAATATGCTTTTTTAGGTTCTTTAAGATCTACAGCAGCCATGATAAGTTACGAATTAATATTAAGTTCAGCAGTATTAATTATTATATTATTAACTGGTTCATTTAATTTTACAACAATAATAGAAAGTCAACAAGCAGTATGGTTTATTTTACCTTTATTACCAGTATTTGTTTTCTATTTCATTTCTATCTTAGCAGAAACTTCTAGAACTCCTTTTGATCTTCAAGAAGCGGAATCAGAATTAGTAGCTGGTTTTTTCACTGAACATTCGAGTGTACCATTTGTATTTTTTTTCTTAGCAGAATATTGTTCTATAGTATTATTTAGTTCTATTACAGCTATTTTCTTCTTAGGAGGTTATAATTTCCCTGAATTATTTGTAAATGAATCTTATATTAATATTACATCTATAGTATTAGGTCTTAAAACATGTTTATTCTGTTTTATGTTCGTTTGGTTCAGAGCTACTTTACCTAGATTAAGATATGATGCTTTAATTGAATTATGTTGGTTAAATTTATTACCTGTAGCTGTGGCATTCATTATATTAGTGCCTAGTATTTTAATTGCCTTTGATATTGCACCTTACTAATTTATTATTATTTAATAATTTATCCCCCTTAAGATATTATATTTAAACCTTGAAATATTTAAATATTTTATTTTTTTTGTTATAAATGAACTTTAAAATAAATAGTTATTCTTATTAGATATCTAGCCTAATTGTAGTTAACAAAGTTAAACTTCGAATGATTACAATATTAAAAACCTTAACAGGGATGAACGGGAATGCTATTATATTATTAATTTCAGCTCCTACAAAATTATTAAAAATTGTTGCACCAATAAAAATTATTAAAATAAATCATATTTATAAAATAAATATTTTTTTTGTTAATTTTTAAATTTAAAAGAGATAATAACAATTACTATTTATAGTAAATACAATACAACAATGAATATTGTTTAAAATTTAAGTAAGAATTTAATTTTGGTTCTGATTGAACGTTTTTCAGTAGTTTTGAGACATGCAAATCGTTATTTAACCTAAAATTTATTAAGGTCTTTTTTTAAAAGACTAGACCTTTAATTAATAAAAAGTAAGTTAATAAGGTGTAAAGGTGAGGATAGTAAATAAGATGCCCTAGAGTCTCCATAAATAGGAGATATTTTTATTATAAAAAAAAGAAAATAAGTAAGCTATATTTATTAATAAAGGAATAATTCTGCTTTAGGATTCTATTTATTTCGATTAGGTAGTTGGTGGGGTAAAAGCCTACCAAGCCGACGATCGATAGCCAAGCTTGACAGAGCAAATGGCCACATCGGGAATGAAATCTCCCAAGTAGTATTAACTACCAGCAGTCGAGAATATTAGTCAATGCTCGCAAGAGTGAACTAGCTAACTGAAATCATACTTGTGTCAAGTGTGATAACGTAGGGGAAGATAATGACATTACCTTACTATTAGTGTTGTCCAAATCTGGTGCCAGAAGACTCGGTAAGGCCAGAGACGCAAACGTTAGTCGTCCTAATCAGGCGTAAAGGGTGTGTAGGCAGCTTTAAACTTTATTCTTTTTTTCTATGTCCTCGATAAAACTTTAAAGAGGTGAAGAAATATAGACAAAATATTTAATAATAAAAAAATAAAATAAATAAAGAAAAGAATGAACAAATAAAAGCTAGAATCAAATAGAGGATATATTAAATAATATTTAGAGGAGGGGTTATATCCTTAGATACTAAATGGAATATTAAGGGTGAAAGCTTTTTATCTATTAATGATTGACGCTGAGAAACGAAGGTGAGTATAGGAAATAGGATTAGATACCCAGATACCACTCACTGTCAACGATGAATGGTGGTTGCTAGTTATAAAAATAATTAGTGGCTATGTTAACACGATAACCATTCCGCCATGTGAGTACGACTGCAAAGTTGAAAACAAAAAAATTAGTCGGTCTCGAAGCAAACGAAGTGAAGCATGTTATTTAACACGATAACCATTCCGCCATGTGAGTACGACTGCAAAGTTGAAAACAAAAAAATTAGTCGGTCTCGAAGCAAACGAAGTGAAGCATGTTATTTAATACGATAATCCGCGTAAAATCTTACCAGTTCTTGCATAACAAGTTTTTATTTATTTAATTAATTAAAAATGAAGTGTTTTTCTAAAATGCTTCTGTTACAGGTGTTGCATGGCTGTCGTCAGTCCGTATTGTGAGAAGTGAGGTTAACTCCGCTAACGGACGAAATCCCTGTTGTTAATTTATACTTAACAATTAATGTTACTGATAGAGTATCATTTGG
>Ga0193754_1000051_pt1 | contig 10770 bp, 12 predicted proteins | sample H1a1metaG_FD_143052 | JGI IMG/M metagenome (GOLD analysis project Ga0193754, IMG submission 143052) | Soil microbial communities from a riparian zone of the East river system, Colorado, United States - H1a1 | ecosystem: Environmental > Terrestrial > Soil > Riparian zone | place: USA: East River... | reverse complement strand
CGGCCGAGTTCGTGTCGCCGAATCGTCCGAACTCAGCGCTCGATCCGTTCATGCGCTTCATGCTGCGGGAAGTGGCGGCCGGCACGGGCCTGAGCTACGAGTCGATCTCCAAGGACTACAGCCAGAGCAACTACTCAAGCTCGCGCCTGGCTCTCCTGGACGACCGTGACAATTGGCGATCACTGCAGCTGTGGTTCATCCGCTCATTTCGCGAGCGGCTGCACAGGGAATGGCTGAAGGCGGCCGTACTCGCGGGGGCGATCCCTGAGATCGACGTCATGCAGTACGCGCTCGCCCCGCAGAAGTTCGAAGCGATTCGCTTTCGCCCGCGCGGCTGGTCCTGGATCGACCCGACAAAGGAAGTCGCGGCGTTCAAGGAGGCGGTCAAGGCAGGGTTCACGACGGTGGAGAAGGTCATCGCCAGCACGAGCGACGGCGACGACCTCGAGGACGTGATGACTTCGCGCGCAGCGGAGCTCGACTACATGGAAGAGCTAGATCTCGCGTTCGATACGTCGCCGAGCGTCTACGTGCCTGCTCAGACGACCGGCAAGATGCTTGTCGAGGACGGCAAGGTCATCCCGGCGCCGGTCACAGCGCCGACGAGCGGCGCTTCTGGTGCACCCTCCGGTGCAAAGCCTGCCGCGAAGGATGGCGAAGACGGCGAGCAAGAAGAAACAGACGAGGACGGCGATCGCGCGCAGCGCGTTGTGCCACTGCACAGGAGAAATTGATGAACGAAGAGATATTGCTCGCCTACGACGCGACGAAGCGCCGCGGCGTGCTTACGTTCCCCAACGGCCGCACGCTCTCTCTGAGCGATGTGACGCAAGAGCAGGCGGAAGCCTTCCGCGTACGCCACGCGCCGGAATTCCAGAAGCGCGACTGCTGCCTTTCGACCGTCGACGGCGTGCTGACGCGGGAGGCCACCAATGGCTGAGGACAAGCGCACACGCGACATGTCGTTCTCGTCGGAGGCCACGGTGGTTCGGCGGTGGTTCGGCGGTGAGCAGCTCGACCATAGCCCCGGCGCCGTACGCATGGCGTTCATGAAGAGCGGCCGCGCGCCGCTGCTGCTCAATCACGACGTCCGCCAGCAGGTCGGCGTCGTAGCTGCCGCGGAGATCAGTAAGAAGCGCGGCATCGCGACAGCCCGCTTCGGTCGCACGGCCATCGCGGAAGACGCCCTCGCCAACGTCGACGACGGGATCCTCGTCAACACGTCGGTCGGGTATCGCGTTTACGAGATGAAGCTCGTTCGCTCTTCGGATTCCGGCGATGACTACATGGTCACCGACTGGGAGCCGTACGAAGCAACGCTCTGCGCCATTCCGGCGGACGCCGCCGTCGGCGTAGGCCGCACCGCGGATCCCCCACCGGATCCTGATCCGGATCCGCCCGAACCGGGCGCGATAAATGAAGACACCCCCGAGGCCCGCCAAGCGCGGGCCTCTTCCGCTTTGAATCCCCCCGCGGCGGTAGCCGCACCTTCTGGAGTAATAGCAATGACTGACAAGATCCCCGCGGCGGGCGACCCCCCGGCCGTCAACACTTCGGCCGTCGAGGTGGAAAAGCAGCGCCGCCAGGCGATCATCAACCTGTGCGCGTCGAACAAGCTGGACTCGCGCATCGAAGCGCGGTGGATTGCAGACGGCGAGCGCTTCGAAGACACCGTCGGCAGCGATGGCAAGATCCACAAGGGTATCGCCTCGCAGATGCTCGACGTCATGGAAGAGCGCGGCCGCGGCAAGCCTGGCACCGCGGCGGAGCTGGGTCTGACTCGCACCGAAACGCAGCGCTACAGCTTGTTCAACACCATCCGCTACCTGCGCGACAAGAGCGATAGCACCTCGCGCGAGGCAGCGGCATTCGAACTCGAATGCTCGCGTGCAGTGGCGAAAAAGCTCGGCCGCGAAGGTTCTGGCAGCATCTTCCTGCCTTCCGAAGTGCTGGCCCGTCCGATCGACGCCGAAGCGCTGCGCGCGATGGCGACGACCCCTGGCGCGAAGGGCGGCTACATGGTGAATGTCACGAACATGGGGTTCATCGACATTCTGCGCAACCGCTCGGTCGCCATGCGCATGGGCGCGCGGCAGCTGTCGGGTCTCGTCGGCAACGTGACGTTCGCGCGTCAGACCGGCAAGCAGGCGGTCACATGGCAGGGCGGTGAAGGCACGAGCATCACGGCGGCTGATCAGGCGCTGGGCCAGCTGAGCATGACGCCGAAGACGGCGATCTGCGTGACGGACGTGTCCGAGCAGTTGCTGCGGCAGGCCTCACCTTCGGCCGAGGCCTTCATCATGGCGGATCTCGCCGCGGTGATCGCGATCGACGGCGTCGACAACGCGGTGATCAACGGTACAGGTGGCTCCCAGCCGCTGGGCATCAAGAACACCACGGGCGTCACGGCCAACCAGGATGCGGCGTCTGCGACGTACGCGAAGATCCTGGCGTTCGTCTCTGCAGCGGGCGCGAACAACGCCATCCGCGGCAACCCCGGCTTCGTAACGAATACGGCCGGCGCTGCCAAGCTGATGACGGTTCAGCGCTTCACATCGACCGATACGCCCGTGTGGACCGGCAACATGCTGGACGGCCAGCTCGTGGGCTTCAACGCCATGTCGAGTGAGCAGATCGCGTCCGGTGGCCTGATCTTCGGCTCGTTCGATGAAGTCGTGATCGGCGACTGGGGCGTCCTGGAACTGTCCACCGACAATGGCGGCACGCGCTTCAACCAGGCGCAGGTCGGCATCCGCGCGCTGTGGATGGTCGACGTCATGGTCCGCTACCCGCAGGCGTTCATCTGCAGCACGAACCTGTCGTAATGAAGGTCATAGCCCTTCGCGGGGTGTGCATCGGTGTCGAACGGCATTTGAAGCCGGGCGACACCGCCGACCTTGATCCCGCCACGGTCAACTTCCTCGTCAGCATCGGCGCAGTCGCGCCGGTGCCCGACGAGCCCGCTCCGACTCAGGAGCAGGAACCCGTTCACGAATCGAAGAAGCCCGGAAAGTCCGGCTCCAAGGAGAAATAGTCATGTTGAATAGCCAGGCCTCTGCGGCCACTTCCACTTCACTGCTCGACGCGCTGTCGGCCGCTGCGACAGCCAACGCCACCAGCGGTGCGGCGAAGTGGCTCGATGTTCGCCCGTACGACGGCGAGATCATGGTCACGCTCAATCTCGGCGCGGTGACCGGCACGATCGCCGGCAAGCTGCAGTCTGCAACCGATGCCAACGGCACAGGGCCCGCGGACATTGCCGGCTACACCTTCGGCACGACAGGCGCCAACTCCACGACGAAGATCGTCGTCGATCCGAAGGCGGTGCCCGGCGGCTTCCTCGGGTTCGTGGGAACGATCGTCACCGGCCCCGCGCTGGTGAGTGTCGTCGCTTCGGGCAAGAAGAAGATCGTCTAGTCCGATGCTCACGGAAAATCCGGCAGCATTCATGGCCGACTTCGGCGTGACGTGCGTCTTCGGCTCTGTGTCGAAGACGGTGCTGCTGGATGCCAACGACAAGGATGTCGGCGGCGGCCGCGCGAGCTCCACGACCTACACGATGCAGTACTGGACGGCGGATCTGCCGGACCTGGTCTACGGCTCTCTGATCACCGTGGACGGTGTTGCCTATCGTGTCCTGACCAGCGGTCCGAAGAGCGACGGAAAGCTCTCGACCGCGCAACTTGAGATTCCATGAGCGCCCGCGAAAGCATCCTGGCCGCGATCGCGGCGCTCGTCTCCTCGACAACAGGCTTCACGACCTACCGTTCCCGGCAGGCCGCGGTCGCCCGCATCGAGGGGACCGTTGCCATCGTTGAGCCGGACGAGGAAGCAGCGATCACGCTGGGCACCGGTGCAACGATGCGCCAGCTCATCGTCTCGATCGTGTTCATCGGCCGCGATCAGATCCCTGACCAGGTGCTCGACCAGCCGATCGCGGACATGCACGCGAAGCTGATGGCGGACCTGACTCTGGGCAACCTCGCCGCGAAGATCGTCGAGCATTCGACGCGCTGGAATATCGAAGTCGCGGATCTCGCCGCCGCGGCCGTCAACGTGCGCTACGTCGTCCACTACCTGACGCCGGCCAAGTCGCTGGCCTCTACGATTTGATCTAACCACCCTGCGCTTGCGTGCATCGGCTTCACCGCCGAGGCCTGCGCGTGCCCGTTCGTTTCTGAAGGAGAACTCCACATGATCATCTTTGGCGTTGGCACCCTATACGGCGTGCCGCTGACGGATTCTGCCGGCGCGGCGATAGCAAACCCGACGCCTCAGCAGTTCGGTGTGCTGCAGGAAGTGCAGGCGGACTTGAGCTTCGACGAGAAGACGCTCTACGGCGCCTACCAGTTCCCGGTCGCTTTCGGCCGTGGCAAGGGCAAGTTTACGTTCAAGGCGAAGGCTGCAGACTTCAGCGCCAAGGCAATCGCGTCGCTCTTCTTCGGCGTCAACACGACCGCCGGCATTCGCGCGATCACCGACAATTTCTCAGCCGCGATCCCGTCGACCCCATTCCAGGTGACGATCGCCCCGCCGAGCTCGGGCGTCTTCGCCACGGACCTGGGCGTCGTCTACTCGAGCACGGGTATCCCGCTGACTCGCGTCGCTTCGGGTCCGGCGACAGGGCAGTACGCAGTCAACACCGGAACCGGCGTCTATACCTTCGCCGCGGCGGACACCGGCATCACCGTGCTGATCTCCTACGAGTACACGGCCACCAGCACCACGCAGTTCCAGGTGCCGATCGCGAATGTGCTCATGGGGCAGGCGCCGTCGTTCCTCTGCGAGCTGTCGGTCCCGTACAACGGCAAGCAGCTGTCGCTGAAGCTGAACAATTGCGTGTCGTCGAAGTTCACGCTGCCGCTGAAGAACGAGGACTTCTCCATTCAGGAGTTCGACTTCATGGCCCTGGCCGATGCGAGCAATAACATCGGCATCCTGTCGATCAAGTAATGGACGCGATCACGATCACGATCGAGAGCATCGATCTGCCGTTGCGTCCGACTCCGCTTGCGAAGCTCGTCAAGGCGAAGGCGATGTTCACTGACAGTCACAGCGAAACCGAGGAGAGCGTCGACGCGCTGGCCGAGGCGCTTTACCACGGGATCCGCCGTGCGAAGGGCGACGTCACGCTGGACTGGCTCAAGGAGAACATCGACATCCACAACTTCGACTATTTGCTCGAGACGTTCATTCGCGTGAACGGTCTCGTGCCGAAGGCGGATGCCGTGGGGGAAGCGGGAGCGGGCGCAGCGTCCTAGACGACTGGCCCGCCGTCTGCGCGCATGTGGTCGCGTGCACCGGCTGGACGTGGGACTACATCGAGGATGAGCTCGACGTTCCGCGGCTCTCGGCGCTCTCGAGCCACTGGCGCAGTCACCCGCCGACGCACGTCCTGGTCGCAGCCTACGTGGGGTTTAAAGCGCCGCAGGAGGACGGGGTTCGCAACGACCCGGCCGAGATAGAAAAACTAGCGCGGCTACTGGGAGGCCGATAACACACACCGCCTTCGGGCGGGGTCCGGCTGTCCTGCACAAGTAGAGGCAAATTTGTGGCAAAAGATGACGTCCAGTTAACCGTCGGTGTCGACCCCTCTGGTGTGAAAGAGGGCATGTCGCAGGCGGCGGCGCGGACCGAAGCCGGCGCCTCGAAGATGAAGCAGGACCTGGACGGTATCGGGGAGAGCCTAGAACACGTCGGCAGGACGATGAGCAATGCCTTTAAAACGGTAGGGCTCACGATCGCCTTCGAAGCGATCTCCAAGATCGGGGAGAAGCTCGAGCAGCTCGCCGACCGCGCGATCGAGATCCGCAACATGTCCGAAGTGCTGCAGGTCACGGGCATGCAGTTTCAGGGAATGGGCGAGGCCGCCGAAGAGGCGGGCGTCGAAACCGGCAAGCTCTTCCAGGCAACCGAGAAGTTGGTGCAGCTGCTGGCCGAGGCACGCGCGGGCAGCGCGGCGGCGATCGACAAACTCTTCGCGCTGGGCGTGACACTCGATGAGATCCATGATCCTGCCTTCGGCACGGCCGACATGCTGGCGCTGCTCTCCGAGCGGCTGAACGGGTCGGCGACTGCGACGGCGACGATGCTCGCGCTGACGAAAGAGTTCGGAGGCCACACGGCCCTTGTCGCGCAGGCGATCAAGCACCTGTCCTCCGATACGGCGGACTGGAACAAGGAGGCCGAGAAGGTCAACGCCCTGACCGACTATCAGACCCAGCGGCTGCAGGAAGTGGGGCTCAAGTGGAAGGATCTCGGACAGTGGATCTCCAACGCTTCGGCGAAGCTGGTCGTTTTCGCAGCGGACGTTGCCGCCAGCAAGATCGGGGAAGACCGTGATTACTATGGGAACCTGACGCAGGCCGATCCCTCGAAGTCGATGTCGCGCCACGGCGGTGGATCCGCGTCGAAGGAAGGCGACGCGGACATTGCCTTCGCAGAAGCGAAAGCCGTGATGGAGTCGATCAAGGACCAGATCGAGGCCGTGAAGGACGGGTCCGCTGAGAAGCTCGCGCTAGTCAAAGCGTATGCCGCGGCCGCGCTCGAGTACTACGGCAAGGGCGAAGTCGACGCCGTGCGGGCAGCGAACCGCGCCGTCATCGCAGAGACTCGCAAGTTCAACGAAGAGCAGGAGCGCCTAAGGAAGGAAGCGGCCACCAAAGCCAGCACCGCGGCCGATAAGCAGGCCCGCGACCAGCAGCGCTACGCGCAGGATCGCGTCAACGCGGTGAAGGTGCAGTTCGCTGAGACCGCGAAGTACCTGGATGAGGAGTTGAAGCTTGAGGAGGAGGGGGCCGATCAGCGGCGCGACATCGCGCTCGAAGAGATGGCCTATTCCGAGCAGGAGCTGCAGAGCCTGGCGGACGCCGGTGCGCTATCGAATGCGCAGATCCGCCAGGGTCAAAAGGATCTCGAGAGCGCGCGCTTTCAGATAGCGTCCGCAGGCCTGCGCGAACGTATCGCGCTGCTCTCGGCCGATATCGTGGCGCAGACGAAGGCAAAGGATCAGCTGGTGCTGCTCGAGATGCTGCACTCGCGGCGGCTGCGCAGCATCGAACTGCAGGCAATGAGCGATCAGCTCAAGGGCTGGCAGAATCTCTGGGCGAACGTCGGCTCAAGCATGCAGCCTGTGATTGCGCGGTTCCTGAATCTCACGCTGTCGCTTAAGGGCCTGTTCGTGGGCCTGGCCACGGCCGTGGCCGACAGCTTTGCGCAGATGGCCGCGAAGAATATCGCGACGATGATCACACAGGCTGCCGCTGGCAAGGCGATCCGCCTGAAGGAGATCGCAGGCGACGCAAAGGCCGCGGCCGCAGGCGCCTACAAGGCAATCGGAGGGATCCCGTACGTCGGCCCGTGCCTCGCGCCCGCGGCCGCGGCCGTGGCTTACGGCGCGACGATGGCCTTCGCCTCTGCAAAGGGCGGCTATGACATTCCGGCCGGTGTGAATCCGCTGACTCAGCTGCACGAGCGGGAGATGGTGCTGCCGAAGCCCCAGGCTGATGCCGTACGCGAAATGGCTGACGGGCGCGGGCGCCGGGCCCCGCAGACGAAGCTCCCCGGCATCAGTTCTGGCAAATTCTTCATCACCGAGAAGAAGCACCTGATCCGCGCACTGCAGAGCGGCCGCGGTTCGCTGTGAGCGGTCTTCTCTACCCGGCCAATCTTCCCGGACTCACCTGGGATTCCGAGCGCACGCCGATCTTCAACACCGGCGTGCAGCCGGCGGTCTCAGGCAAGGAGTCACGGATCGCCTATCAGCAGTACCCGCGTTTCTACTTCGACCTGCAGTACGAGCTGCTGCGCGACTACGTGGTGCCCTCCGACTTGAAGGCGCTGATCGGCCTCTTCATCGACATGCAGGGTCGCTACGACACGTTCCTGTACACCGATCCCACGTTCAACGCGGTTACGACGTTTCAATTCGGCACCGGCGACGGCGTGACGCAGAACTTTCAGCTCATCGCCAACTACCAGAACAGCGGCGGCCCGGGCGGGCCTGAGCTCATCCAGAACCTGAACGGCGCGCCGTCGATCTTCAAGGCGGCCGTGCTGCAAACCCTCACGACGCACTACACGATAAGCGCGACCGGCATGGTGTCCTTCGTCACGGCGCCTGCGGCCGCGGCCGCGCTCACCTGGACCGGCTCGTTCTACTACCGCTGCCGCTTCGACGCCGACGAGCTCACCGCCAAGCAGTTCGCGGCTCTCTTCTGGGCGACCAAGAGCGTGCGGCTCAAGTCGATCAAGCTGTAATGCTTACCGCGAGCGCCGCGACGAAAGCGATCTTGGCAGCAGGCATGTACCTGAAGGCGGAGTTCTACAAGATCACGCTCATCGGCGGGACGATCCTCTACTTCACCTCCTGGGACGTGCCGCTGACCGTCGGCGGCAACCTGTACAAGACCGGTCTGACCATCCATCGCGGTCCGATCTCGCGCAAGGCGGGGCTCGAGGTGCAGACGCTCGAGCTTACGATCGCGCCACAGGACGACAACCCGGGCGGCGTCGTCACCGTGGGCGGCTTCCCGTTCCTGCAGGCGGTCAATGCCGGCGTCTTCGATGCGGCGCTGATCCTCTTCTCCAAGGGCTTCTTCAACATGCCGGTGCCGCCGGCGACGATCGACACGACGCCGGGCCTCGTGCCGTGCTTCCAGGGCGAAGTGAACGACGCCACTGCAGGGCGTTTCACCGCCTCGATCAAAATCGAATCCGACTCCGCGCAGCTCAACGTCGCGATGCCGAAGAACGTGATCCAGACCGGCTGCGTGCATTCGCTCTTCGACGCCGGCTGCGCGCTGGTCAAGGCCGCCTTCACGACCAGCGGCGCCGCGAGCGGTACGCCTGGCGTGCTGCAGTTCAATACGAACCTCACGCAGGTGAACGGCTACTTTGACCTCGGCGTCGTCACCTGGACGAGCGGACCCAACAGTGGGCTCTCGTTCCCGGTGAAGAGCCACCTCAACGCCAGCGGGCAGGTCACGCTCGCGAAGCCCATGCCGAACGCGCCCGCGGCCGGCAACACCTTCACGATCGTGCCAGCGTGCCTGAAGACCAAAGCCGCCTGCAGCAACGCGAGCGCGGCCGTCAGCGCGCCGTTCAACAACCTGGTCCACTTCCGGGGCATGCCCTTCGTGCCGGTGCCGGAAACACTCTATGACGGTGGCACGTCAGCCGGCGCGGCTCCTGCGATCGCGGGGCAGGGCGGCCCGGGCACAGGATCCTCTTTCGGCGGTGCGCTCGGGGCGGGAACCTATGTCCCCTGAAGCCGAACAGCAGCTGCGCGATGCGATTGTGGTGGAGGCGTACTCGTGGCTGCGCACGCCTTACGTTCATGCCGCTTGCGTTAAAGGTGCCGGGGTGGATTGCGCAATGATTTTGTGCGCCGTCTACAAATCCGTCGGCATCGTGCCTGCAGACTACGATCCGCGGCCCTATGACCCGGAGTGGTACCTGCACCAGGACGAGCCTCGCTACATAGCGGGGATGGAGAAGTTCAGTCGCCGCGTCGAGGCCGGCCTACCCGGTGACATCGCGATGTTCAACTTCGGTCGCCACGCCGCGCATGGGGCGATCATCGTGAGTGACGACCTCATGATCCACGCCTATCGCCCGCACGGGAACGTCGAGCTGCATGAGCGGCGCGCGCTGGCCGATCGGTTCGACAGCTACTGGAGCTGCATCTAATGGCCGGGCTCTTCGGCGTGAAGACGCAGTCGACGATCGACAAGCGACTCAATGCAATCGACGTCAACCAGTCCGCGTACGGCGCGGTCATCGCGCTCACCTACGGCAAGACACGAGTGCCGATCAATCTGCTCTGGTATGGCAGCTTCGTCGCAACCCCGCACACCACGAAGCAAAGCGGCGGCAAGGGCGGCGGCGGCGGATCCAGCAACACGACATTCACCTACAGCGCCGCGATGGTGCTGGCGCTGGGCGAAGGTCAGATCAACGGCATCGGCACCGTCTGGGCGGACAAGGCGCAGACGACGCTTACCGCGCTGGGCCTCACGCTCTTCACGGGCGCCGGCGGGCAGGCTGTCTGGTCGTATCTGACGACGAACTTCCCGACGCAGGCGATCGGCTACGACCACACTGCCTACGTCGCATCCGGCAGCCTGCAGCTCGGCAACTCCGCTGCCGTGCCGAATCTGAGCTTTGAGCTGAAGGGACTGCAGCTCTTCAACCCGGGCACGATCGACGACGCGGAGCCGTCCGACGTCCTCATCGACTACTGCACGGACGCGAACCACGGCTGCGGCTTTCCCTACCTGTCGGGCCTGCAGGGCGCCGGCGTCACCACCTACGAGAGCTACTGCATTGCGATGGGCATGTTCATCTCGCCCTCCGAGCGCACGCAGCGCCTGGCGAGCGAGTTCATCGACGAGATCCTGCAGATCACCAATAGCCAGGCGGTGCAGTCCCCGGGTCAGCTTCGCATCGTGCCCTACGCGGACGCGAGCGTAACCGGCAACGGCCGCACCTATACGCCGGATCTGACTCCGCTCTTCTCCTTCAACGACGACGACTTCCTGCCGCAGGAGGACGGGGATCCGGTCAAGGTCACGCGAAAGCCGAAGATCGAGCGATTCAATGTCGTGCGCGTGGAGTACTTGAACCGCGACAACCAGTACAACGTCGACGTCGCGGAGGCCAAGGACCAGGCGGACATCTCAGTGAACGGGGAGCGCGTGGCGCCGACGATCAATCTGCACAGCATCACCGTGCTGGCTCTGGCGCGCCTGGTCGCACAGCTGCTGCTGC
>Ga0193754_1000050_pt1 | contig 10980 bp, 18 predicted proteins | sample H1a1metaG_FD_143052 | JGI IMG/M metagenome (GOLD analysis project Ga0193754, IMG submission 143052) | Soil microbial communities from a riparian zone of the East river system, Colorado, United States - H1a1 | ecosystem: Environmental > Terrestrial > Soil > Riparian zone | place: USA: East River... | reverse complement strand
AAGGTCGGCGCGCTGAACATGTTCATAAACACGGGTCTCCCGCCGGGTGTGGCGATGCAGACGTCGCTCGATTGGTCGGGCATCGTCGGCGCAGGGGTCGCGCCTGTGGACGTGGTCCCGTTTCAGATCTTCGGCTGTGATGCTGTGCGGACCATTCGGGCCAAGGTCGTGTCAGGCGTGGCGCGCGATATCGATTTCTGGATTGGCGGTGACTGGGGCTTTCGGCTGCGTCCGGTGTCGGTCTCGCCGAACTGGTACCTGTGGACGGGCGGGGGCGGATACGACACGGGCGTTCCGGCCGATGACCAGCCTCACACGTTCCAAATCCGTTTCACGGGTGCGGACGGTCGCCAGCGAGCGTTTATCGACGGTGTGCAGTGCTTGGAAATCTTCCCCGGTAACGCGCAGTTTCAGCGGTTCTACAGGATGGAAACTCTGGACCCGGGTGCGGACTCGGAGTGCTCGATGGCAGTCGATTACGACCTGTTAACAGTGTCGGGGCTTGACCGGGACTGACTGCGGGTGTTAACACTCTCGCGGGGCGCCAACATGCCCCATGGGAGTGTTAACGATATGCGTAAGCAGAAGACGACGAAGAAGGCGAAGAAGTCCGGGGCAAATCCTATCCTCGCGTTCCGTGTTAACGCGAAGACGCTCGCATCGTTCGTCCGCAAGTGCGGCGGGATGCCCAAGGCGCAGGACCAGCTGCGTAGCTTCATGGAGTCCGCGTAATGGCGGGGCGTATCGACCAGCCGGATACCCTCCGAGCTGCGGTCCTCGATGCTGTTAACAAGCTGATGCAAGGCTGTGCGCCTACGCAGACGATGACCACGAAAGACCTACGCGAGCTGATGGCGTTCGTCGCTCGGGCATCGGTGGCGATCGTGCTGGCACAGGTCGCGGCTGAGATGCGCGGGCAGCAGCTCGACGAAACGCACGCGAGCACACCGGGCGGGCGAACCCTGAACATGGTGGACCACGCGAGGGACCTCGGGTATCGCGCGGGCTGCAACGATACGCTGCGAGCGTGGTCGAAGCTGTTCGACGCGGCGACCTATGCGCCGGGGTCCGCGGGGGCGAAGAATGAGACCGCCTGAATATTGGGTCATGCGCGCGCTGTTGCATCGCAAGGGACCGGCCAAGGGGCATCCTGTTAACATCGAGGATTGCACACCGGCTGCGTTCGTCGCTGTGCTCGCTGTTGTTAACACCGGGGAGTTTGCCATGATGCCCGATGGGACCATCTGCGAACCTGTCGAGGTCTTCGAGCTGCAGCTCGATGCACAGGCGCATGCGGCGGAGCTGAAGAAGAAGCACCCGGGCGAAGACTTCCGGGTGATCATCAACATGGACGCGCTGCGTGACTGACAGCGAGCGGCGGGCTCTGCTCGCGTGGGGTCGCTGCGTGCTGCGCGGGCGTCACCTGTGGGCGATGTGTGTTAACACCGATTCGGGCGAGCGATACGAGAAGTGCGTGCTCTGTCAGGCGATCCGCGGCGGGCCTACGCTGCTGCAGGTCCTGACGGAGAAACCCCCGAGCGAGTAGGTCCGGGGCCAACGAGCCCCGGGCGGTCCCATAGGCTCCCCCCTCCCGCTCCCCGGTCCCGCCGTGCCTGCCGCCCGGGGGAGGGCGGGGCTTCGAGCGTGGTCCAGAGCGCGGAGGGAAGGTCTACAGGCTCTCCGGATTGGACTCCCGGGTCAAGAGGGGGGTACAACGGAAAACGCAGCAGGGACCAGCCTGCTGCGTTGTGGAGCCCGCGTGCTAGCGCCGACGTCCAGTTGCAATCTTCCATACATTTCGACCCCGGCGCAAGTGTGCAGTGCCGGGTCTGACGCTGCCCGTAGTGTCCCAGTTCTGGGCACAACTGCCCCAACGGCGAAATCACTAGGGAATCCGGAGTGGGTCGCCGATTTGGAGTACGTCTGGCGATCACGGACCGAGCCCGAGCTGCGACGGCTGCACGACCGGGCCCGCCGCATGCGGACGTGGTCACACGCGGCGGGGCGCCTGGCTGACGAGTACGAGCTGCACGGTCTCGCGCTGTCGCTCGCATCGCATCGGGTCACCGCGCTGCGGTCCGCGGAATGGGCGGAACATCGAGCGCGCTCGATAGCGATGACTCGTCAGGACGTTGTTAACACGTGCGACGAGCGCTATCGGTCCGTGGCGTGCGGCTGCTCGCGTTTCGAGTTTAAGGTCGGATGCGAGCAGCCGCAGCTCTGCGCGAGCTGCAGGGTCAAGCACGCGCGTAAGTGGCAGCAGCGAATCGCGAGCGGTATCAATCGGGCCCTAGAAATCGAGCGAGCTGCGTGGCGTAGAACGCCGGCACACCGTCGCCGCGGGATGCTGCCCGGGGTCTACCTGCTGACGCTGACGGCGCCGCACAGCGGCGATATGGTCGCCGATCGGGAGACTATCGGGCGCGCGGTCCGGAAGCTCTTGAAGCACGCGAACAAATTCGGCTGGTGGAAGACCTACGCGTTAACATGGGAAGCGACGGGCGGGACCGACGGACTAGGACATGTTCACGTTCACATGGCGGTGGTGTCGTCGTGGATTCCGTACTCGCGTCGCGAGGTCGAGACCGACGAAGACGACCTGCAGCGCTGGGACTCGGAATCGCCCGCCGCTCGCCCGCGTCCGTCGAGGTACACGCGCAAGCGGTACCGCTCGGAGCGTGGCTTGCGCGAGGTGTGGCGGGACGCGATCCCCGGGGCGATTTCGCCGCACGTATCGCCCCCGAAGCGGGACCGAAACGAGGGGGAATCGGCGGGGCACTACCTCGCTAAGTACGTCACCAAAGGCGTGGATAGTTCGGAATTCACAGGGCGGAAGGCTGGCGAGCTGCTTTGCGCGTTCCGCAATCGACGCAAGGTCTCGACGAGTGCCGCGTTCTGGATGCACGGGACGAAGACCTGCGATTGCTGCTCGCAGCCGTTCCGGTCGCTCGGTGCGCCGTGCAGCCTGCAGGACATTGCGCCGGGGGCTGTGCTGCGTTCGATGTCCGAGCGTCAGCGGTGGCGACGCTGGCAGGGGCAGGAGTCTTTCCCGCCGTGGGCGATAGGACGGGCGCCGAACCTGCCCGCGATCCCGCGCGAGCGTAAGGACCGCCGCAACGCTCCGTCGAAATGGTCGCTGTCACTCGCGCGTGTTAACGCTGGCGAGTGAGTCAACGCGCATCTGAGATGCAGCTGCACGCGATGCGTCCGCTGTGCGGACGTGAGGGAATGCTGGCGTGGTGGTTCGATGGCGAGCGTCTTCGCATCGCGCTGTTGCATCGTCCGGTTTCCGGACCGAGCGTACAAAACCGCGGCCGCAACGCGATTGCATCTGCAGGCGCCGGCGCCGCTAAGTAGCGGTAACCGCAGCTCGAGCTGGCCCGAGCTCGGGCGTCCGGTCCCCGGACAAAATTGTCCGGTTTGCGGACGTCCGACCGAAATGAGACAACCTCAATCGGTGGGCATTCTGGACAGCGCGAAGAAAGCGGCGACCGACGCGGAGTCGAACGTCCGGAAGCAAATCCGCGACGAAGCACGCGCGGCGGTTATGCCGTGGGTCCTGCTGTCGATCGCACTCGCGCTCTACGCGAACAGGTCCCGCCGATGACAGACATCGTCACGCGGCGCACGTGGGCGCCGGTCTATACCGCGTCGAAGTGGTCCACCGTCCTCGCAGGGATGCGCGGGACGCTGCGGTCCCGCGGTGACGTCGACGCGATGACGAACGCGGAAGCGGTCTCGTTCATTCGCGAGTGGCGAGACGTTTCGTCGTCGGGCGGTCGGCTGTGGTCGCAGTTCGCTGCGGTCGCCTACGGCTGGAATCCGACGAGCGACACGATGAATCGCACCGCGGCACAGGGCGCGCGCTGGTACGCGATGACACCCGAGGTCCTGGCGTGGGCACAGGGCATCGCTGACGAGCTGGACACACGCTCGGACGTTCCGCCGCGCATCTCTGTTAACAGGGACACGTTCGGGGATGCGGTCTTCTTCGGAAACGTCCGCTCGCAGCTGCAGCAGGACGGAGCGCGTGCGGCGTTCAAGATTCCGACGGGCGCGTGCAAGGATAAGACGGGGAAGAAACGCTATATCCGCCCGCCGTGCGACAAGCACGGGCGCGGACCGCTCGTCGGGTATGACCGAGCGGGAAAGCCGATGTATGCGGCCTGCGATCGTCCGGGTGACTGCGAACCCGAGACAATCGACGACCCGATTACGTACCTCGGAAATCAGTTCGGCACGCTGCTGCTCGTTCTGGGTGCAGTGTGGCTGTTAACACGCAAACAGCCGCACGTGCGGCACAGGTAGAGCATGGCGACCTATCGCAACGTGAAAGTGAAGAAGGCGAGCGGCGGATACCGCATGCAACGAGCAATGGTGCTCGCGAGCGGCAAGCTGAAGTTTGTGAAGAATACGACGGCAACCAAGCACGCACCGCGTGCGAAGAAAGCGACAAAGCACGTGGCAAAGAAGAAGACGACGGCAGTCACCCACCGGAAGAAGCACTACCCGAAGAAGCACCGCGCGCGCGGCAAGCGTGGCGCGGGGCTCTCGCCGATGACCCTCGGTATCGCGGGTCTCGCGCTCGGATACCTGTCGGGCTCGCAGGGGCCCGCCATGGTGAAGACGTTCGCGGCGAAGATCCCCGGGACGAAGACGCTCGGACCCGTCGCGACCCTCGGTCTCGCGTGCTTCGCTGTTAACAAGTGGGTGAAGCCGAACAAGTACCTGAAGTACGCGGGGTACATCGGCATCGCCGCGGCTGCTCTCAAGGTCGGTGACCAGGGAAGCAGCATGAAGTGGCTCGGGGACGTCGAGGACGTCGGCTATGACCTCGAAGACGTCGAGGACCTCGAAGACCTCGAAGACGTCGAGGACGTCGAGGACGTCGAGGACGTCGAAGGCGACGACGACTAGAGCTCTACGTCCGGAAGCCGGACACTCGCCCCCTGAACGATGGACTCGTCAGGGGGCTCGGGCGTTGTAGGCCGCATTCACGCGGCATTGAATCAAACCAATCGCGCGTTAACAGCGCGCGTAGAAAGATACGACAATGCGTTTCGACGACCTTGCAGACCTCGAAGATGTTGGCGCGTTCTTCCGTCGGAAGAAGCGGGCCGCGCGTGGCGTCCCCGCCCGCCGTCTGATTGCGAAGATTCCGGGCGTACCTGCCCGCGGTCTTCGCGAGCAGCCGCTCCCCCTCGGCTCGACGGCGTTCGTCGTGGCGGGTCTCACGACCCTCACGCTCACCGCTCGCCCGCAGCGTCCGTTCCGCGGTCGCCGTCTGATCGTGGACCTCTCGCGTACGAACGCGGGCGGGTCGGCGTCGGGTCTCGTGAACATCACGAGTCTCGATATCGGCGCGGACAATCAGCTGCCCGTTCCGGCTGGCAGCTCGATGCCCGCCGCGGCGTTCAGCTCGCAGGCGGTCGGTGTCAACCTCGATATGGACCCGTGTCAGGGCGGTATCGAAGTGACGATGGGTGTCAGCATCTCTGCTGCCCCGACCGTCGCTGGCGATCGCGTCGACGTGTCGGCTGTCATCATCGGACAGACGGTCGGCTGATGCTGCACGTGCGCGTTAACGTGCCTGCTGAACCGGGGGCACTTGAAGCGGTCGCGGAGGGACTCGTTCGATTGAACGAGTGGTATCTGCGCCAATTCGACGCGCGCGGAGCGGACGTCCCTCCACTCTACTCGTCGGGAATTCGCTATCGGCGGGAGCCTGTCGGGCGAGAGTGGTGGGAGTCCGCGTCGGACCTTTTCGGCGTGTTAACACACGCAAGCGGTGACTGCGAGGACCTGTCCGCCTACCGGACAGCGGAGCTGCGGTTCACGGGCGAAGACGAAGACGCTCGGGTGAAGATCGTCCGCACGTCGCGGGCGTTTCATGCGGTCGTTGAACGCGGCGACGGTTCCATCGAGGACCCGAGTCGAATCATTGTTAACATCGAGCGCGCTCGTACGGGTCGCTCGTTCAACGCGATAGCGGGGCGCCGATGACACGTATCAGATTCCATGATGGCGACCGAGCTGTGGTCGCCGCGATTGACATCCCGCACGCGGCGGGCCGTATCACGGTCGCGTGTGTCGGCGAGTCACGCGCGCACGCGCTCGTGCGAGCTGCGTCGGTCGCGGACCGTGTCATGTCGGACCCGGTCATCGGCGCGATTGTCCCGTCGCACGCGCACGCGGCGAATGAGGTCGGATTCCTGCCGCTGATCATCGCTGCAGCGTCCGCCGCTCGGAAGTACGGGCCCGTCGCCGTGAAGGCGTACAAGGCGTACAAGGCGCGTGCGGACCTCGCAAAGCGTGCCGCGGCTGCGGGCGACCATGAAGCGGCGGAAGCGCTGGCGACGGAAGCGAAGCTCCTAGCGGCGAAGATTCGCGAGGCTGCAGCGGTCCCCGCCCCCGCGGTCTCGGAGGTCGGATGGAATCCGTTCCGGAAGAAGAAGAAGAAGCAGCGGGCAGCTCGTCGCTCGGTGCCGCGTCCATCGCGCGAGCAGTCCGATGACCAGGGCGGCGAAGACGAGCAGCAGTCCGACGACGAAGAAAGCGAGGGCTAGCCCATGTTCAGGCGTCTACCTAGAGAGTTCTCGCGACCTGCGATGCCCGCGGAAGTGTCCCCGACGAAGTCTCCCGTTACGGGCGCGCGTGCGCGTCTACCGACGGACGCAGCGGGCGCGATTCGAACGGATGTCACGGTCGGACTGTTAACGCAAGCGGGTCTCTCGTGGGGTCCGTGGGCTGTCACGCTCGATCCGCTGTCGTCGAACGGGTACCAGATGACCCCGTGGCCCCCGCAGGCGGGTTTCGGTGCGACGGGCGAGCCACGGGCGATCGTCAAGTTCGGCGTCGGTGGTCTGACTCGTACTGTCGAGTTCGACTATCCGTTTTCGGGCGCGTGCATCGTCGTTAACACGGACCGCGTGGAAGTCGCGGTGCGTGCAACGCGAGCGTCTGTGGTCTCGTCGCAGAACGCCCCGCAGTGCGGAGCGTGGCTGACGCCTGCATCGCAGCAGGCGGTCCCTACGCCTATTCAGCTGACGAATCCGAACAGCATCGCGTTCGGGACCGCGTTCATTCCTCCGTTCGCTCGTACGCTCGTGCTGTCGCCGTGGGATGCGGCGGTCCCGATTCCCGCGGGACAGGTGCAGGTAGACTTCAACTCGTTCGGCGGGCTGCAGACGTTCACATACGAGTTCGCGTATCCCGTGGGCGGTCCGACGCAGCCGATCCGTATCCCCATTCCGCCGACTGCAACGCTCGCGAGCTGGACCGCGACGACCGGGACGAACGTGTCCACCATGTTCGAGCTGTCGCTCGCGTAGGCAATGCGTGACGAGGAGTCCATGGTGCTGTTAGGTCTCGCAGCTCTCGCGCTGTTAACGCGGCGACGTCCGACGGATATCGAGTGGGATGATGGCTGGGTGTGGCCGGTCCCGCCGATGCGACCGTGGAAGGGCGGGCCTGTTTACAATCCCGAGGTCTCGCAGGAGTTCCGCGATCCGGACCATCTCGGCGTTGACATCATGTATCGACGCAAGGGGCCCGCGGACCTCGTGCAGTCGTTCCGACCGGGCACACCCGACGGAATCTCGAAGTGGTTCGCCCCCGCGCGTACTCCCATCATCGCAGCTCGTGCGGGTCGCATCTGGTCCGCGCAGCGGACGGAGCGCGGATACGCTGTCGTCGTCGACCACGGCAAACCCTTTGCGACGTTCTATCAGCATCTCGAATCGCTGGCGATGCCGCTGCACTCGCAGGGGTTGAACGTTAACACCGGGACGGCGAGCTACGTCACGGTCGGACAGCCGCTGGGTATCATGGGCTTTGACCCGACGGACCCGCGGCGATTGCGTCACCTGCATTTCGCCGTCTGGTATCAGGGCGGGGGCGATGATGCGTCGGTCGATTGTGTTAACGCGATGGCGAAGTGGCCGCGCGTTCCGTGGGCATTCATTCCGTAGGAGCAACAATGGCTGACGATCCGGACCAACCGATTATCCCCGACAAGCCCACGGGCCCTTTCCCGAAGCTCACCGCGTCGACGAGCAATCCGTACGGGGATCATCCCGACGAGCCAATCGTTCGCCCGGTGACTCCGTGGGTCTACGTCGACATGCGCAATCAGCTGTGGTTCTGCTGGTGGCTCGGTCAAGGCTGGCTTGCGCGTCCGACGCCGGAAGCGGCTGCGTTCTACGGACTCAAGGTCGGTAGCACGTTCGCTGCAGCGTCAGACGCCAAGGGCACTATCGAGATGATCGAGGCGAACATCGAGCGGGACCGAATCGCGAAACGTGACGCGGGCGGATTCCCCTGGTGGCTGCTCGTGCTGCTCGGTGTCATGTGGGCATCGGAAAAGAAGAAGCGTTAACACGAAAGGGTTTCTCATGTCGCAATCGTCAGAAAAGCTGCTCGCAACTCTGCACCGTGAAAAGCCGTCGCGCATGACGGCTTACGTCGGCGGTGACGAGGACGGGCGCTCCGTCGCAATCCGCGGCGGGCGAAAGAAGTGGTCGCAGACGGTCGCGGCCGTCGAGGGTCTCGGCGCATGGACTCGCGTAGAGCTGCTCGATAAGACCGGGGCGCTACTCGCCACGGTCGAGAACATGGACCCGGCTGGCGAGCTGCAGGACCTCACGGGCCGCGGTGGCGTTTGGGAGCAAGTCGAGCGCGGGATGGCGATCGTGCAACGCGCGGTCGAGGCTGCTGCGAAGTCCCGCGGCGAAGAGATGCGCACTGTGCTGCAGGCGCAGACGGACCTCATGCGAGAGACCACCGTCGCCGTGAAAACGCTGTCAGCGTTGCATCAGTCGCATCTTGAGACCGTCCGTGCTGCATCGCAGGCACAGCTAGAAGCGACCGTGGCGAGCAGCCAGCAAGCGGACAGCGAAGACGAGATGGGGCAGCTGATGCAGGCGCTGCCGCAGATCCTGCAACTGCTGCCGCTGCTAAAGGGCATGACGGGCGGCGGCGGCGGGGCCCCGCCAAACGGGACGGCGCACTGATGTCCGGTCCCCGGACGCTATCTCGAGCTCCGACCGTCCGGCCGGCGGACAGCTCTGTCCGGAAGGCGGACAGGTGAGCGTCCGTGAGGTCGTGAGAGACCTCGTGCTGCTCGTCTTCGATCGAGCGGTCGAACATGCGCGGGCGAAGTTTCCGAGCGCGGAGCGGCTGCTGGTGACCCGTGAGGACCTGGTGGCCGCGGTCATCGAGCTACGGTACGAGCAGCTCGCGCTCGCGTGCGCACAGCTCGAAGAACAAATGCGGGACCACGAGCGCGCGCAGCAGGCGCAGCACGAGCGTATCGCCGCGGAATGGGCGAGCGGGGATCATGCGGACGTCGAGGTCATCGAGCCCGACGGGACCGAGCAGACTACGCAGCCGTTTAAGACAACGAAGAAGTAGGGGGCACCGATGATGGGTGAGACGGACGTGAACACTGTCCTGGGAGTCGCCGTGGGCTACCTGCTGGCGCAGGCGCTGCGGTGGCTCGCACGTCGTCGGTTCTGGTCCGTGGTCGTGACCAGGGCGCGCGGGTATCTCGATGACCCGAACGTACCTATCGACGATCCGGACGTCGCAGCAGAGACTGCGCTAGTCGACGAGCAGCGTCCGAGTATTCGGCGTGTCGCTGCGTCGATTGCACCGAAGAACAAGGAGCGATAGATGGCGCGCGCAAGCAACCCCCTGAACGAGTTCACGCCCAACAGCCAGGGCACAATCGCAAAGCTCGTGGTCCGCGAGTCGCTCGTGGTCCCCGATGGGTGGGTCCCGCCCGGGGGCTCGGTCCCGACGAACAATTGCGACCAGACGGAGTTTCAGTGGATAGACCACTGGCTGCTCGCGCGTCAGATGGCTGCTGTTAACGGCGGCGATGCGAAGCCGATGGGAGTCGGGCCCTACTCGCTGACGCTCGCTGGCGCCGATGCGTCGATCATCCCGCAGCACGGGACGCGGCGACTCGGCGTTATCAACATGCACACGGGCAGCACGGCGGGCGGATACGTGGGCATCGGAAGCTCTGCGACGTTCGCGAATGCGGACTATGGTTTCGTCGGTGGCGCGGTCGAGCTGGTCCGCCTCGAATTCGATGCAATCGTCGCGTGGCAAACCCTGTCCGACGCTGTCGACGGATATCTATCGACCGTCGGACTCGTCGGTAATGCGCCGGGATACGCGGCTGCGTTCGAATACGACGAGCGCAATGTTAACGGGTCGAATCCGGGCAACCTGCAAAAGCTGTCGGTGTTCACGATGCACGGTGGCATTGCAACTCGCAAGCTGCTCGACGGGACGGGCGGGGCGGCGGATGTTGATGTCGCCGCTGTCGTATGGCCGTCGACGAACGTGTACAAGCTGGGTAGCGTGATGGACTTCGTAGCTGGTGAGGCTCGGTTCTACGTTAACAACGCGCTGGTCTACACGATTACGACGACGCTGCCAGTGGACCATTCGCTCGGTGCAGACCTCGAAATGCAAAAGTCCGTAGGGGTCGCGAACAGCTCGATGTCCGTCGACTACACGCGTATGTATGCGAAGCTCGTTACAGCTCAAAACCCGTAGGTGTTAACATGGCACGCGCAAGCAATCCCCTGAACGAGTTCACGCCCAACAGCCAGGGCACAATCGCAAAGCTCGTGGTCCGCGAGTCGCTCGTGGTCCCCGATGGATTCTTCCCGTCGAACATTCCCGCCCCGCCGAACAGCGTCACGTTCATGGAAGACTTTGTTAACGGGGCACAGCTGCTGATGTCCGTGCAGTCTGCGAACGTGTACGCGGAGGTTGTCAGCCTGCCGAACAATCTGGACCCGACGTTCAAGGTCGGCGCGCTGAACATGTTCATAAACACGGGTCTCCCGCCGGGTGTGGCGATGCAGACGTCGCTCGATTGGTCGGGCATCGTCGGCGCAGGGGTCGCGCCTGTGGACGTGGTCCCGTTTCAGGTCTTCGGCTGCGATGCTGTGCGGACCATTC
>Ga0193754_1000049_pt1 | contig 11139 bp, 10 predicted proteins | sample H1a1metaG_FD_143052 | JGI IMG/M metagenome (GOLD analysis project Ga0193754, IMG submission 143052) | Soil microbial communities from a riparian zone of the East river system, Colorado, United States - H1a1 | ecosystem: Environmental > Terrestrial > Soil > Riparian zone | place: USA: East River... | reverse complement strand
CGCCTCAATGTGGTCCTTGGACTCGGTCAAAATCTGACGCATTTGACGGAGACGTTCGCCTTGCGCTGCTATTTGCAGGTTTAGATATTCAAATCTATCTTGGAGGAAACGAACTTCTCGATCAAAATCTTGATTGCCACTCTCGGTGGCTAATCCGCGCAAATAGCGCAAAGCTTCATCTGCTGTTGCTGTCATAGTGTGATCCTTTCGTTTTACTGCCAGGGTGCTACTTTAGTCCGATTCTCGAAGAAAGCTACGCGCTCCGGGAACCGCTCAACCTTTTGCTGCATGTCGGACTTTACTGCTTCCACTTCGTCCAACGTCATGCCGCTCAAGGCCGTAAACTGCTCAATGTCTTCAGGTCTTGCTTTCGAAGACGTTGCAAGCCCAACCAGCTTCCGGGCCTCTTCCCAACGATGCGGCAATCCGCCCATGTTGGACCATACCCGATAGCAAATCCAGGTAGTAGCAACTACCCGTGCGTTGATCGGCTCTAGAGCCTCAATCGGGCGGCATGATTGAGAATCCCAAAACTGTTCGACTTCAACGTGACGTGGTCCGTACTCGCCGGGGTGTCCGTACTTCGGTTGCGCAGCGGCCTCTTGAACGCTCCCGATGGCCCAGTCATACTTGCCATTCATGATCGTGCCCCAGTTGTTGAACGCGAAGTAGATACTCATCCAGTGGCACTTCTCATGCTTGGCGATTCCGGCGCACTTCTCAACCAACTCCGGCCACGCTTGCTGGAACACTGGATTGTCCCGGACTTTCGAGAATGAGTCGGACACATCTTTCGTCCAATCCCAGCACTTTTTGTTCGTCACCTTGCTGTTCCACTCCGACTGCACCTTCAACTCGTCTGGCGTGGCTTGCGCTGAGGCGCTTCCTGGCTTGGCTGCGCTCGCTGGGCGTTGGGCGGGCTTCGCTGAGGTTGCGCTGACTCCGGCGCGTTGTAGGGCGTTTACGGGCGCAGTAGGCTTGTGTGGCTCAACCCGCGCATGAAATACCAGTTCCTTGTCCGGGCCGCTGGCAGGTTTGGGCTCGATCTTGCGGACTTCGGCGTCCAGGCAGTACACGCCATCGGTGATCGTGTTGCCCTCGAAAATACAACCGGGTCCAGCCTCGATATCCAGAACCGCTCCCGTGCAGCCCGTGATGGTGTTATTAAACACCGAAACACTTTCCGGTTGAGCTTCTCCAACGGGCATAGACGACTCCGTTGGAATGATCTTCGGGTTGATGGCGGTAGTGTCTTCAAAATTGTGTTTGTTGTCGATTAACCGCCAAGAAAGTTCAGTGTTTTCTTCATCTGGTCCAAGTTGGGCGTCGTCGTCCAAGTCCCCGTTGCGGGCCATCGTCCACAACAAGCCCATCCCATGCTTGGGTTGGCGGCTGCGCTCCGCACAGAAGTCCAGGAACCGCTCCAGCTTCTCCATCGAGCCCTCAACCCCAAAGTCGTCGATGAACCGCAGTACCGATCCGCCATCACCACCGTTGGACAGCTTGCCATCCAACCGCGCTTGCTTCTGCCAGCCATTCCAACGGTTGATGAACCTCCGCTTGGCCTCCGTCACTTCCCGTGATGCAAATCCCATCTTCTTGCCCTCCTTGCGGGCCTTCGGCTCTTTGGCCGTCACTTCCACCACCGGCTCCGGTTGCGCCGCCTGCCACACCCCAGCCGCCACGATCTCCCGCAGCTTCCCAATCTCCGCTTCCAGCATCGCCAACCGCTCTAGTGCTTCTGAGAATGAAATCCCATTAGCATCAGGGCCGTTGGGGCGGGGGGGCGCGCCGCACAGGGGGGGTGGGGTTGCCCTGTGTCCGTGGAACTTTCCAGTACGTGACAATTGCTCTCCCTCCTCTCGTCCCCCAGGGTGGGGTACAGGGGCAGGAACGGCCCCTGTGGTGTTGATCCCAATATTTGATTGGTGTTTCTCAGTAGCGTCTGAAGCCGTAGGCTCAGACGCAGTAGGTTGCTGAGAATAGGAGTCGAAGTTTGTGGGTTTCGGAAGTGGTTCTAGTTCTTCTCTTTTATTTGTATTTAAGTAATAAGGATAGGAACCGTCCTGTGTCCCATTAATGGGGAGACTGGTGTACCCAGTATTGGGAGACGGAAACTGTTCAAAAAAAACGGGTTTCGGGAATCCGCGCTTGGGTTTCGGATTCTCGGAATTCTTCTTTTTGATGATGACCGACGAGTTGTGTATCTTCAGGTTCTTGAGTTTCGGAGGGGCGTCGTTGGGGTTCGTGCCGGGCTTGTGGTAGACATAGGTCCGAGCGACATTCATCGTGCTGCGGTACTGAGTCAGAACACCCGCCTCGACCATCTTCAAGATATTGCGGGAGACGGTGGACTTTGATGTTCCGAGTTCCTTGGCGATCTGGGCTTCGGACATAGGCACAGCATCTTTGCCTTTTCGCATTTGCTTTTGAAGAAGCCATACGATTTTGTCCTGTATTCCCTGGGTGCGCTTGTCGATAAAGTGCATCATGACAAAGGGTGTCCTGTCATCGTGAGGATTATAAGCTGGCCTGTAATTAGATGTTTTTACTGCTGGGATGTTATTTGAGTGAAACGGGGGCTGGATTGGTGATATCCTACTGATATTAGTAGCCATGAGGTGAGCGTAACACAAGCGGCGCTCGGCGGAATATCGAATTCGTAATACGCTCACCTTTTTTTCCCTCTTACCTTCTCGCTGCTCTTCTAGCGCCAATCAATCGACTCACGTCACCCTTACTGAACTGTTTTCTCACTGCTGCTATAAAATCTTCAGGGCTATTGAATTGTTTGCGCCGTTCCGGGTATAGTCGTGCGTACTCCCTAATCTGCTTGTCCGTGGCTTCTCCACCGCGCCATGCAGCCGTGAGCCGTACCAGACCGCGTTGGTCGGCTGGGACTTGGGTGTCCATGAACTTCAACGCTTGGCGGACGCCGTTACGGCTGGAGAAGACATCAAACTGACCCAAGGCATTCTCTTGGATCATGAGCGCATCCGGCCCGGAGGGCGATTGGGCGAGGCTAAGGCTGTACACGCCGGGTCCAGTGCGCATCCATGAGTAGCTGGAGGACTTCTTGACCTCGGCTGGGATCTCAGGAACCGTGAACAAGTCGATCTTGGTCGCCATGGAGCGCAAGTCCTGCATGGATAGTAGGCCGTCCAGCTTCATCCCAGGCTTGGCCAACGTCAACTGTTGGACCTCTTCGACCGTCTCCAGCACCGGCTTGTCTAGGCGCATCTTAGGAGGCAAGCCGAATAGGCTGTTGACCCCAACTAACGAGTGACGCTTGCATGTATCAACGTAGTCGCGAAAGATGCAGTTTTTCTTAATGTACGGCGGCGTAATGCCGGAAGCCTTGAATCGCGCGACGTCCTCGGGCTTGGGGTAGGGCCTCAAGCCGCGACCAATGCCCTGGACTAGGACGGTACGGCTCTTGGTTGGGCGACACCACATGATGACGGTGGAGTGTGGTGCGTCGAAGCCCTCCAGCAAAAGAGACGACGATACCAAGACTTGGATCTCGAAATTCTTGTAGGCTTCGATGATCCGTTTCTGTTCAGCCTTAGGCGTCCGATAACTCACAGCGGCTGCACGTACACCGCCCTCAATGAACGCTGCGGCGAGATCTTCGGAGTGCTGTACATCCACGGTGAAGGCGAGTCCAGGCAGGCCAGATCCGCACGTCAAATAGTCGTTAACGACGAGACGGTTACGGCTGGGTGTGTTGACTGCCTTCTCAAGTTGCTTGGTAGCGAAGTCTCCGGCGCGGGTCGATACGTCATCCAGGGAAACATCCGTGTAGACCTGTTCAGGTTCGATGTTGCACAGATATCCCGATTTAATCCCGAATAGAATATCGAGATCACCAGCCTTGTTGCGCAGGATCTCATCGAAAATTCCATCAAGTCCAAGGTTGTCGGCCCTCGAAGGCGTGGCCGAGAACGCCATTAACAAACGATTAGAATTGTATTCAGGCTCAGGCTTGTATACTCGGAAGTATCTCAAGACGTTACGGTAAGTCTCGGCTGCGGCGTGGTGGGCTTCATCGACGACCACGATGGCAAAGTCGTCTGGATTCCAGCGTTCTAGGCGCTTATTGCTAAAGCCTTCTGGGGTGTCTGGTAGTTCGTCCGCGAACATGAAGCCAAGGTCCAACATGGGCGGCGCATCGGGCTTTGAGCGGTTGTAGTAGTTGGTCCCGATGGTCTGGACGGATGCGCAAACGACATCACAATCCAAGTCAGCGACATTTTCGCCTTGGTCGATGCCTACCTTAAGCCCAGGGTTGTAGAAAGCAATGCGTTCCGCTAAATCTTTCAGGAGGGTGTCCCGATGGACAAACACCAGCATCTTCTTGCCTTTGAGCCAGCCTTCGCCAAGCTCAAAGTAGATGGGGAGATGGGCGATGACCTCCCCTTTCCCTAATCCGGTTGCCATCACAACGAACGGCTTGCACAGCCCTCGACCGCCGTCATAGCGGGTAACGGCGTTGGTCAGTAGTTCGTTTTGGTAGTCGCGGAGTGGCATTAGGCGTCTGGGTACTTGTCTTTTAGCTTGGCGAGTTGCGCTATTTCTTGGTCGCGCTTATACTGGGCCGCTGCTGCCCGTTCACGTTCCTCGCGTTGGCGGACTTCTTCTTCTCGCGCAGCTTTCAGGAACTTTTCTCGGGCGTGGACGGCATCGTCGGTCCAGGTTAGGTACTCGGCTGGGTAGCTAAGGGTGGCGCTCAGAGTCTCATAACATCCACGGCAACCCTCGGTTCTCGACACAATGAAATCGACTTGCCGCGAATCCGCACTCTCAATTCCTTCGAATCCCCATGGATGATATTGGCAAACTATCTCCGCTATCGTTATTGCGCGGCCAACAACCGCAGCGAGGGCCGATGCTGGCTCTTTGGTGAAGTTGTCTTGGTCTTCGTGCATGGTCGGGTCTCCTTAGGCGTCGGGGTACTTCTCGCGCAGTTCCTTGAGAATTTTCAAATCGCGCTGCCGTGCGGCTTCGACCTCTCGTGCCTGACGCGCTTCATGTTCTAGCTGCGCTACTCGTTTTTTCTCAGCCTGTCTAAGGTTGAGGTCGGCCCAAATCTCGTCTCGCGATAATTCCAAATACCGTACTGGAAAGTCATACATGTACTCGTCTTCACCGTAGGTCGTTCCAACCGTTAATACGCCGTTGTCTAACCACTTGACGCAGGAGTAGCGATCTCCTTCAAACTTCGCGACCATCTCGGCGACTTCAAACATCTTGTTGATTGTAGATAAATCCATGATTGGGCCTCCTAGCTCAGCTTGATGGTTTCTTCTTGTACAGCGGTGACGCCGGGGATGAATTGGGAGATCTTCTCGCCCTGGTTCTTGGCCAGCGCATTGATGACGGTCTCGTTGGCCGACAAGTACATGAGCAAGCTGTCGTCGCCAGCCTCCAGCCGCTTGGCGCAGGCGATGACCAATGCCTTGAGGTCGATCACGGCCTTCCAGGGGAGCTTGCGTGTGCCAACGCCGGAGTCGGACACCATCTGCCCAGCCGTGGTGTTGGGCACAAACTCCGAAAGGCTGGCGTACTCGCTTTCGGGAACCGGGATATCGTCTTCGTCGCCAAACAGGGAGGCGATAGCGGGAGGCGGGAGAGCGGCCAACCGGTCGGCTTCCAGCTTGGCAAGGCGTTGAGCCTCGGCAATACGGCGTTGCTCCTCGCGGAGGCGCTCAGCCTTGACCCAGTCCAGTAACAGCTTAGACAGTGACTTGGAGTAGTTCTCGGCTGGGGTGAGTAGTACGCTTCGAGCGCTGGTCGCCTCTTTGTGATACGTGTAGCGCCGTTCGCATTCCGCATCGAAGACCTTGCCGATGTCCTTGATGTGCGGCTTAATGCTGGCGATGGCCGCTTCAACTAAAGATTGCGACTTGGTATCGGTGATCTTGGTGAGTTTGGAGAATTCCGGGAAGTGCTCATCCTGGAACTTCTTGAGGTTGGTTGCGTCGATGCCGGGAAGCGGTTCGTACTTAGTTGCGGCTAACGCTTCAGAGGGTTGGGCGGTGGTGGTTTTAGGGAGTATGGTCTGTTGGTCCATGACTCCCTAAGAATAACATCGAATAACATAGAAGGCAAGTTATTTATCTAAATCTTGCAAGAGTGAATCAATGGCTTGGGCTCGTGTTGCGCCGTTAGACATAGCTTCCGCGATGCGCTTCTCGGTCTCCTGATCTTCGGCGACTCTTTGCAGGACAAAGTCCCTAATTCCGATAGCGGTATCCAGGTCGGAACCGTACACACAGCGGAGCAGCCGCAGGGCTATAGTGCGCAAGAAGAGCCCGTTGAGGGCGGGAGGAGCAACGCCGCTGTCGATCATGGTCAAGGTCTTGATGGCGTCCTTGACCGCGCTTGGAACCCAGTCTGGTTGGCTGATGGTGACTTTCATAAATGGTCCAAGATGGGCGTTTACGGGCGCATAACCCAAACGTTTTCGCGGTCGGCTCCGGCTCCAGTGAGTTCCTTCTTGAACTCAGCCGCCCATTCGCCGGTATCGCCTTTCAGGTTCTTAGTCTTGCCGACATAGACGATGGCTGAGACGCCTCTGAGGATGGCTTGGTCGATGGTTGCGTGCGGAAATACGCCATGGCACGGGCGACAAAGCATAACGACGGAGCCGCTGGGGAAGCTGTAGTCGGTTGCGTCGGCAATGTCTACACAGAACTCCTCGGCTTCTCGGTAGTTGATGTCCAGGGCGGTGATACGCATTCCAGCATTGGTCAATTCTCGTGCAACGTGGCCTACTCCAGCGCCGCAGTCGTAGACGTGCTTGGTGCCGAACTGCTCAACCATCCACCTGATGAACTTTGTCCTGGGCTCAAAGAATCTGATATTGGGGAGAGTGCCTCCCAACTTGAACATACCGGCCAGCGGATTGATGCGAGGCTGGATCTCCGGCCCGGTATACGGAACGCCGACAGAGGCTCGAAACCACGATGGTATCGGATCTTCTAGCTTGAAATCATCGTTGATGACGTTGGGTAGCTGTAATCCCATTTCGTCCATCTCAACCCGAACGGCGTTGCGCCAAGTGAAGTCCGAGACGACAAGGCATAACGAGTTAGGGTTATCTTGTGCCCACTTGATGAGTTCGCTGGAATTGTCTTCCATGAGTGAGTTTCCTGGCAGCATTCCGCCGTAGTCGAATAGAACGAGTTCGGTGCCCGGTTGGAGGGTTTTTGTCCCTATGGAAGTCACCCGATACCAGTCGAGCGTAGCGCCTTCAAAGACACCGGAGTAATACTCGATGTGATCGGCGATCTCCATCTCAGAGGTTCGCGCGCCGAATCCGCTTCCCATGATGTCAACGCAGATGGCTGTTTTGATGGTCTTTTGCTTTGGCATGATTTGGTCCAAGATGGGCGGATTAACGCGCCCCGTTTTTCTTCCAGTGGTAAGCCTTCACGATACCGATAGCTACTTCGATACTGAATGATGACTTGTATTCGATGAGGCGATGGCTGAGCCCAGCCGCCTTTGGTCCAGACCAAAGCATGATGCCAAAGCGTCTCCAGGGGGTAGATGTAGTGACGCCGGGGAAAGGGGGAATCTTGCCGGTCTTAATCATCCATTGGATGCCCAGCATGTACAGTGCGGTTTGCAGGTCGGTGTATTCGGCGGGCTCGTTGGTGGTGTCGCTAGATTTGTAGTCCGCAACGTAGGGTGAGCCGCACTTCCAGATTCCGGCTTGGTCGGTTTGCCCGGCGTAGTTGAGTCCACCGTGCCAGACGAGTAACTCAGAATGGATGATGCGCGGCTTGTACTGTAAGTGGAACTCTTGGACGGCTGGGTAGAACGGAACAATCAGGTCGCCCAGCGTTGAAATGTCCAGCGTCCCGGCTGCATAGAGTTGAGCCATCTTATGGACAGCGCGGCCACGGTTGCGGTGGAATGGGTCTTCGGATGAGTACTTAGGTGTGAAGCCCATCTCTCCCAGGATGTTGGTCGTCCCAGGGATGGGCTTCTGGTTCAGCCGGTACTCATGCTTGTTATTCGACTCGTCGAGGATGAGCGGATGGGGCTTCACCGACGCTCTTCCTTGTCTGCCCATGTTGGGCCACGGGAAGTGTAGAAGACTGGGATATTTTCTTCCAAGTGATACTCAATGTCCAAGATATCCGTAATCGTTCCAGTGGTGGTCAGTTCCAATTCCGGGAATTGCTCCGAAGTGAAGCGCTCTGGGATGCGGCGGAAAAGCAACGACTTGCTCCCATAACGAATAACCGCTCGTAAGCCAGTCCCTATCTTGTCCAGGTGAGTGACAAATAAGCAATCTACGTGACCACAAGAGCGTATCGCATAACGCAGCAGCGGGAAGTCTAGCATCCCAAAGCGGAAGTTGCCCTGCCATTCATTGGCCGCGTTCAGGTCGCCGTCATAGGCTGAGGCAGCGTCTTCGGATGGGAACGGCCCAGCGCCATGCCGGGTCATCATGGTGCGCATCACGCCGATCCTGGTGCGCTTTACGCCGGTACCGGCTAGCAGGTCGTCGGCATTGCGAAAGGTTGTGTCGGTCCAGGTGTTGTACGGCGCGAAGCCATAGACCTCGTCGAGCAGGACGCCCTGTGCGCCCTCAAAGATCGAGACGGACTTGCATAGTTGATTTTTCAGGTAATCCACATTACCGATGGTCACCTTCTCCGCGAACTCCTGGTAGCGCTCCAATAGCGTGTCGAAACCTGACATGATCTCGGTAAAGCGGGCTGGCCTTTCCGGGCCATACTCCGGCAAATCGAGCATGATGGTGTCCAACTTAGCCATCATGATGGCGTGTAGCTTCTGCTTAAGAAGCGGCGGATTATGCAGATCCTTGAAAAAGATCGACGTCTTTCCAGTCAGGAAGTCGCCACGGCATTCGCCGACGCCTCGGGCGCAGCTACCATGTCGGTCGTTACCACGGACACGCTCGCGGGCGATGTTAGCCCACCAGTGGAACGGCGTGATGACTAAGCAGTTCTCGTCCACGGCCAGCCGCTGGTAGGGATTGTCGCCGTTGAGTTGGGAGAGTTTGTCCGCTTCTTCCATCAACGCGATGGGCTCAATGAGCATGTGGTGAGACAGATAGGTATCTACACCGGGAACAAAGTAGGCTGAGCCGAACTGGGAGAACCCGTGAGTCCTCCCATCCGGCAACACAACGTGATGGAGGGCTTGCGGCCCTCCATTGAAGCGAACTACAAGGGACGCGCCATGCAGTCGGGCTAGATAATCGACGGCTGATCCCTTCCCCTCATCTCCGAAACCTAGCCCAACTACGATGTGCGCGTGTGCGTTCATGGCGTTACAGGCGCTCCGTTTCGCTGCCACTGCCGACGCTGGGAAGGCCCGCCGCACTGTACGCGCTGAGTCCACCGTCGCGGCCCTTGGCTAAGGCCACCAAAGCACCATCGACGCCGGTTACCGTACCGTCTGCGGTCAGATCGTCGATGCCGACGTACTCTTCGCACAGCGCCACAGCGCCAACGACCAACTCGCAGATCTTCTCGGCTTCCGGGAGTTTCAGGCAGTACTGTTGGCCCAGCAGGTCTGTCCAATACTTGATGAGTTGCGGATCGCGGCCATGGCCCGTGTCTTGTGGGATGACGCAGAACAAGTGATAGCGTTCCTGGACTTCGGCGATGATCTGCTTCAGCGGGATGTCAGCTTCCAAGGAACCGCCGATCAGCGCGTTGACTTCGTTCTTGCGAACGTCGAAGGCCATCTCGTCGGTCATGATGAACACGTAGCCCTTACGGCCACGCTTCTCGTAGTGGTCGTGGGCGGTGTGGCGGGCCATGAAGTACATCCCCAACGAGGAAGACTCGCCGTAGTTTCCGCCTCCGTTGCCCGTCATCCAAAGGTTGCCAAGGTCGTTGTCGATCTCGATGCCGCTCTCAAACTGTCCTACTTGCAACACGCCGTCCGGTCCACGCATGGCCTCGAAGTCGTCAAATGCGCCGATCATGATGGCTGGGTAACCGTCGCCCAGGTAACGCTTGCCACTGGCCTTGTCTTCGAGAAACGCACCCATCAATCCGCCCAACTTGGACTGAATGATTTGCGGGATGGCTTGCATCGACCCCGTGGTGTCCAACAGCATGGAAATCGGGACGGAAACGGGATGCTCGGCGCTATCGCGGGCCTCGCGCAACTTTACGCCTTTCGGGTTGAGCGACGGGTGCGTCTCACGCGGGGCGGTCCCGGCATTGACGGCGGCGCTATAGGCGAAATTGACGCCGCTCTTGGCGCGAGCATTGCTGCGCACCGTGTAATCGGTATTGCTAAAACTGGTTCCACCCATGGTCGTTTCCTCTTTCTTGGTTAGGGTTAATGGATGGGCAATTCGAGCTTCAGGTACTTGCGCGGGCCGTATTCTTCGGTTGCGAGTGCCATCAGCTTCTCTTGCAGGACAGCGGCATCTTGTGGCCGCGCGTTGGGTGACTCAGTGAGACACCAGTCAAGCAGTCCCTTGAAGCGCTTCGGGATCTGCGGGCAAACTTCACGGACGGACGCGGCCCACATGTAGATATCCGTGGCCGCTGTTGGAATCTTCTTAGCGAAGACTTCTTTGGGGTATAGGCGCTTGTAGTCCTTCTCGATAGCCACGATGGGCTTGCCCGTGCTGCAATAGCACCAGTCAATCAGTATTCCATCATGGGTTATCGGTCCAAACAGCATATGCGGAGGCAGAACAGCGCCGTGTACGATCTTGTTTTGGTGTGCGGCGTGCAGAGCATACAGCACCCGCTTGGACATCCATACGATATGCCGGAAGTCCAAGTTGGGCTTCAATCGTACGATCTCCGCTAACGGCAACATAGCCTCCATGCCACCAGTAGCCATTTCGCTTTGCGCTAACGACATCACAATAGCTTGGCGTCCGTCGATCTTGAAGCGGTCCAAGATGGGCGGGATGATGGGCGTCGTCTTCTGGGACTTATGCCAGACATCCATGTCCACCAAGGCCTTATGCTCAGCAGCCAATAGCTCGTTGTCCACCGGCTTGCGTACGATCTTGAGGACAGCGAGCGGGAGTTCTTTGGAGGCCACGCGATAGAGATCGGCGACACTTCCAGCGGCAAGCGGGCCTTCGACTACCCAGCGGCCAAAGACGGCGGGTGCGGGTGG
>Ga0193754_1000048_pt1 | contig 11254 bp, 9 predicted proteins | sample H1a1metaG_FD_143052 | JGI IMG/M metagenome (GOLD analysis project Ga0193754, IMG submission 143052) | Soil microbial communities from a riparian zone of the East river system, Colorado, United States - H1a1 | ecosystem: Environmental > Terrestrial > Soil > Riparian zone | place: USA: East River... | reverse complement strand
TTTAATAAAGGCCCGGAAAATAAAGAAATTCTAAAAATCCTCTAAATTTGATTTAATTTTATTAAAATCTTTTTAATGGGGAAAAAATTCTTTAAGATTACAACTTTTATACCTTCACCATTACTATTTACATTAGGTTTCTTAGCTTTATTTACTATAGGAGGTTTATTGCGAAATATTGGTCTCAAACCAAATCTTTTCTCTGACTTAAGAAGAGTTTTACCAATTAAACTATATTCGCTTATTCTTATATATTACTAACCTCTTTTATATTAAGGTGGGGAGATAAATATTTTTTAATATTTTTATAAATAATGTTTTTAAATTTGTTAAATAAGTTATCAAATCTATTATGAAAGCCTTTATTAATGTTATTGGGTAAATAGATGTTATCAATTAAAACTTTACTTGAACTGTTTTTTACTGTGATTTTAGTACTTTTAATTGTTATACTTAAATTACTAAATGATTTAAAAAATCTATTATCTAATATTTTAGTAACAGTTAAACCATTAAATATTGATTTAACTTCTTCAAAAGTTAATGAGTTTCTAGGAACTCCACTAAATACTGAGAACTCTTTTCTTATTCCATCTTCAATTAGATAATAACCATATTTTTTAGGACCTAAAAGTAAGCTTCTTTAACAACTTGTCCATTTAATTCATCTTTTAATTGTCCTAATTCAGCACCTAATGAATCACCATCAATTGGTTTACTAGTAAAAATAGAATCAGTATCAGTGTATAAAGTATCTGAATCTAATTTCAAAGGAATCATTACTATTCTGGCGTAAGCCGTAACAGCTGAGGCAATGGCCACATTAGACATTATATAATGTTTGTTAGACCCTATACTATGAAATTGATTATTTAATTTTTCTAACATTAAATAATTAATATTTGAATAAGTTAGAACAGTAGTATAATTATCATTAATGGGGGTTAAAGATTTAACTACTCTTGTTAATAATATTTTATTTAATTCATTATTGTTAACATTTAAAGTAGTTAAACCAACTTGTTTTCTACCAAAATAACCGTATAAATTATTCAATTGTAGTTTAGCCATATTTCTTTCAACTCCTATACTGTTCTTTTTAATTTCATAAAAATGATTAATATAAGATTCAAAGAGATTGGCTTGAGTGAATTCAAATCCTTTAATTAATCTAATTTCATAACCCAATTTTTCAACAGCTTTCAATTCTTCAGAAAAGTATACACCCGACCAATTACCTACGGGATAAATTGTTTTACCTTCTTTATGAAACGGTAATACAGGTCTTAACATGTTCAATGGACAGTTGACTTCAACTAATGCAAAACCAAAGAAACTAGCTAAAGATCTTTTGGTTAAATCAATTAATTTAGTATATTTTAAGTTATGTGGCATGGGTTTTAACATAGCATAAGGGTACAATGAATTAACATCGTAATAATGTAAATTCTCTCCGTAAGCTTTATAAACGTCAGTTCCACCACCGTAATAACTATCTCTAATAAAATTAACTATACTTTTCATATTAAAAACGAGCCCTTCCAGATTCGAACTGGGATCTCCTCAATTGACAATCGAGTGCTCGACCTATTAAGCTAAGAGCCCTTTATGAAGTTTATAAAACTTTATTAAATAAAAAGAAATTAAATTCTTATTTTACAAGAGCGAGGTGATTCGAACACCTACCAAAGATTTTGGAGATCTTCATACTAACCTTTAATACTACACTCTTATTCTTTAATTAAATAATCTCTTTTATCATATAGCGGATAGTTTATTAAAAAATAGTAAAATTTTCTAACTTTTGACCCTTTCCACCTATCCTTAGGATATCGAAATTTAGCGTAGCTAATTTAACTAACTGTGGGGGATAATATGTAATTATTTTTTATAATTAAAAAAAGATATGTCCCATAGTAACAGTAATACTAAATGAACCTCTTTTATTTGTATTAGAAAATCTAGCACTATCAATAAATTGAGCTTTACCTCTAGTTAAAGTACCCCTTTGTATAGTTTTAACTGTTAATCTTGGTATAACTCTTTGTGTTAATAATCTTCCAGCTATTCTGAATTTAAAACCAGATAAGTAAGAAGGTATAATAGAATATTTATTATTAATTTTATTAGTTTTTTTAATTTTAGCAATAGTAAATAATTTTTTAATAATAAATCTAAGTTTAACAATATTACTAATTAAACCAATCATATTAGATAAGATATTACTATCATAATAAGGATAATGTAATCTATCTAATTCTAATTCTACAGGTTTGTTATATATTTTACTTAAATTTAAACATAATGATTGTAATTTACCATTATTATTATTTAATAATGTTTTATTAGAATAATATTTATTTTTTTTTAAATAATAAAATAATTGAATAACTACTTTATTAGGAGTAATAACAATTATAGGTTTACTTATTAAACTAGACATAGATAAAAATGTGGCTTCTAATAAAATAAATACATTTTTATTTATTCCTACACTGCTATTCTGTATACTTTTATTATTTTTATTAAATTGATATACAATATTTTGATATTTGATAGTCTCAGAATTTAATTTAGAAATAGATTTAATATTTTTTATTATTTCTTTTTTTACTACCATCGGAGTTGACTGATAATTATTAATATTTGTATTAATTAATTTTACATTATTTTTACTAATTTGTACATTATTTCCATCTGCCTGTGCTAAAGCTGGAGAACTGGCGTTAACTAGAGTTTGATTTGCTTCAGTATTTACTTTTGTTTTAGGTTCTAATATACTGATATTATTATTTGTATTTTTATTTAAAAATAAATATAAATAATTATCATATAATTTTACCCATAAAATACTTTTATTAAATATTTTTTTATATGAATAGAAATTATTATTTACATTTTTCGATATTTCGGTATTATTATTTATATTTTCAAATAATGGTGCTAAACTTGATTTATTGTTTATTATTTTATTGTTTTTATTTTTCCCTTGCGCTCTTTTACTTCGATCCTTGGCCCTAGAGCCTCTAAGGCTAACTATGTAGGCTTATTAACATTTGCAAAGATTTGAGCGGGATTATTATTTAATACAAAGACTAAGTAATTTAATAATACTTAGTTATTTAATACTCCAACTATTTAATCGTAAACATTGTTCGATTTACTTTTTATAAGTTAAAATAGTTGTTTAATATAATTGATATTTTTAATTATATAAAAATATTAAATATTTGTAGATATGATTTTATTTTTATTTTGTTTATTTTTTATAACATTAAAAAAATCTACTCTTTTATATTAATATAAATACTATGTGGCTAGTCTACGGTTATATTAATTTATAGGTTTGAATTTAGTTTTAATAATTTATCATTGCTAAGGCTCGGTGATTTCATTTATCATCTGTGTAACCTCTAACCGTGATCGAAAATGGGTGTTGTTCCGATGAGCCAAGGTTAATGCAGTCCGATTATTGCTTACCCATATTTGTATTAAGACTAGCTTAATGTAGAGATATTGTAACTCTGGGTTAATTAATGTTTATTTCTGTAATTAGATTTTTAAATTATATTAATATATTATAATTTTATACTACTTAATAATAAATAAAGGGGGGATAATTTATAATATTTTCTAATATTACTTGTTTTAATAGATAAGATGTATATTAAATGTGAAAGTGTTTACAACTAAGCACCACCCCAATAATACACAGCTATAAATAAAAATAACCAAACTACATCCACGAAGTGCCAATATAATATACCAGATTCATGTCCGATATGGTGAGTATCAGTTAAATGATAATTTAATATTCTTATGAAACCAACAGTAATAAAGATAGTTCCAACAATAACATGTAATCCATGTAATCCTGTTGATGCAAAGAACACTGTTCCAAAAACTGAATCAGCTATAGTAAATCCTGCTTCAGAATATTCAATATATTGTAAAACTGTGAATACAACAGCTAAGATTATAGTAATAAGAGTTCCAAAAATAGCACCTTTTCTATCTCCAGCAATTAAAGCGTGGTGACCGTAAGTAACAAAGGCTCCAGATGATAATAATAAGAAAGTATTTAATAAAGGTATGCTAAATGGATCTAAAGGTGTAATTCCTAAAGGTGGCCACACTCCTCCTATTTCTATAGCTGGTGATAAACTAGAATGGAAGAAAGCCCAGAATACACTGAAGAAAGCAAATACTTCACTTATAATAAATAAAACTAATCCGATGATTAATCCTTTTTGTACTTGTTTTGTATGGTGTCCTTCATATGTTCCTTCTGTTATTACATCTCTAAACCATAATCCCATACCTGAGGCTGTTAAAACTAATCCTAAAGTTAATAATAATCCTCCATTAGGATATCCTTGTAAGTACATAACTGCTCCTGTGGTTAAACTTAATAATGAAAAACTTACTAAAATTGGCCATGGTGAAGTTTCTACTAAATGAAAGGGATGATATTGAAATTTATTTATTTTTATATTATGCATTTTTTAATTAAAAATTTATACACCTATGCTTATACTTAATTTTATTTTATAATATTTTATTATTCTATTTAATATTCTTATAAAATATATAAACATTAATTAACGTATAGAAATAAACTAGTATTTGTTTATTATAGGTTACTTAGAGTGTTATATTTATTATAATAATTTAATTATTAATATTTATAACTTCTCTTTTATTTAAATTTAATCATTTATGTTTACCTGACCACCTCCTCTAGCTATGCTGCAAGAATAAAGCATTTCGATTACTTCTTTTCTTTATTATTTAGCTAGGTATAGAAACCTAAATTAGCAATTGCTAATTTAAAGGCAAAGGGTAAACATGCAGAAGCGGCCCTTTAAATCCTTGATTTAAACGGAATCGAGCCAATATAAATCTAGACCAACTAATTCTAGAGATTTATCATTAATCTACAAATCCTTATCTTAGCAAAGTGGTGATGGTGATTTATTTTATATATCTTTGTTTATTTTATATTTACCTTTTATTAATTTATAAGCTGATATTGGGGATAATTTAATAATAATAATATATTACTTATTTATATAGTTATAATGACCTGTATAATAATTAAATTAAAAATAAGGTATATAATTTATATATTGTAATATTATTAGAAGATTTATCTTTAAAATGAATTAAGTTAAGTCCTACCCGTCTATTAAATAGGGAGGGGAAGTATCTAAATAATATAGTTTATAATTGTATAATAATTTATATTCTAATACTAAGTATAACATATATATAAAAATACTATTGTTATTAGATAATATAACAATAAAGGCTGATTCTCTAAAAATTATTAAGCCAGGCATAGGATTCTATCTCTTAAATTTTAATTTTTTAAACAAACGTTTACTGCGCGTCCTACCCTTAATCTCCGATGATGCCTGCTTTGGCTAGCTAAGGAGTGGTTATGCTTTAATAACATATATAATTTAGAATAGGCAATAAAGTGTTAGATAATAATATTATATTATTATAATATTATTTAATTAAATTTTACTATTTGTTTTCTATAGTTTTACCATAAATTAATTTATTTTATTTAAAATTTACCTAATTTAACCTTAGATTTTCCTTAAGTAAAGTTAATAAAAAGGATTTATTAATTATTTTAATTTAATAAAATTTAATATACTTTTTAAAATATAAATTATAAAATATTATTATTATCGGTAAAGTTTATATAATAATTTATATCCTTTAAATACAGAATTAGATTTCTAATATAATATTATTAAAAATATGGGTAAAATCAGAGAATTGAACTCTGAACATCGTCGCCACAAGACGTCATTTTACCATTAAACTAATCTTACCTCTTTTACATTTTTATTTTTATTTTTTCTATTAAACTTAAAATAGGGTCTACAATGGTTGTAGCGAAGCTTAGTGAAGCAGCGCTAACAGGTGGAGTGGTGGGGGATAAAATATAAATATTTATATTTTAGAATTATTTCTAGAAATGAAGATAGGTGCTACCATAGCTAATAATAAAATTACACTAGTAATTATTAATAAGAAAGCTCCAGTAGTATAAAGGTGTTGTCCTATAGCTTCAATTTGTAAGAAATTAGTAAATGTAGTATCAGCAATATTAGGATTATAAGCAGTATTAACAGAATTAATAGCAGAAATTTCAGAATTAAATAATAAACCATTAAAATTAGTTAAAGTTTCTAATAATACAGAAATTATAGATACATTATTAAAACTAAATGGCATAATAGTAAATATTTCATAAATAAATAATGATCCTATTGCTAAGGCTAAAGGTAAATTTTTTGTATATTGTGAACCAGTTTCTAATATATCAGTTAATTTTATATTAATCATCATAATTACAAAAAGGAATAATACTGTTATAGCTCCTACATACACTATAATATAAGAGATTCCTATAAATCCTACACCTAATAAGATTAAATATCCTGCTGCATTAACAAATACAGAAATTAAAAAGATTACTGCTATTACTGGATTTTTAGATGTTATAACTAAAACACTAGAAAGTAAAGTAGCAAAAGCTAATATATCAATTAAAAGATTTTTCATTTGTATTTAATTAGTTATCATTTCTTATATTGCCTCGTCAAAGGCTCCCAACCCAACAGAATTTAAAGAGGGCTTACTTTTATGCAATAGATAAATATTAATAAATTAATATAAACATAGATTATTGATAATACGCAGCATGGCTATTTGGTCACACTTCTTGTATTCTTTAGAATGGAACACATCCCTGCTTACTATCAACCCTACAAACCTGATGAACCCTTAGCACAGGGATAGGATTTAGCTAATGAGTGTTGTGCTATTGCTATAGCATGCTGGCGCTGCTGGGTAGCTGCGAAATTCAGTTATATTTTTATTGCTAAGTTTGGGTTTTTCTATAGGAGTTATTGATTATTCATAAATTTATTTAAATTATTATATTATTTAATTAAAAATGAATGTGTAAATTTTTAATATTTAAGAACTTTCAATGAAGATTATAAGTTAATCAAATATTTTTGTCATAAGTATAATATGCCTATAATTAGGTCAAGTGCTTGTCTTAATATTTAATAATATTGTCTATTAATAGACACTGCTGATTATAAAAATTCCTATGTATTCCCTCCGCACCTAGCTAAAGCATAAAGGGTTGGAAACTTGAGGACTAGAGAAAGGGTAAGTGTAGCATAGTCACATTTATATTGGTATACTAGCAGGGATATTAAAACATAAAGTTAAACTATTATTATTTTGTAATACACTATAACTATTCTATTTTATTATTAATTAAGCTTTATTTATTATTAATTATCCTCTTTTGGACTCGAACCAAAATTAACACTTTAGAAGAATGTTGTTCTAACCATTAAACTAAGAGAAATTATTTTTTATACTAGAGTTAGAGTTATTATTTTTTATGTTAAATGAGCTAAGGCTGCCTAAGCTAGCTGTGTCCTATAGAAATATTTTTATATTTATCTAAATTAAATTAACAACATTAATTTTACTATTACTTTTATAAAAATAATAATATAAAATTATTAGAAAATAGAATAGAAAGTAATATATTATATTAAGTTAATAGCCGAAAAAAGGAATCGAACCTTTGTTATACCGTCATGAGTGGTATGTTTTAACCTATTAAACTATTTCAGCTCATTATTTCTTTTAAATTCAATTTTTAACTTATTTATCACTCCTCTAGCCACGCTGCGAGAATAAAACACTTCGATTACTTCTTCCCTTTATTATTTAGCTAGGTAGAACTAGATACATTTTCATTATCAATATCTTTAGGATAAACTTTCCCTATTTTAATTCTATTTGATAAATATTCAAGTAAAGGTCTATCATCCTTATGTAATTTAATTTTAAAAATAAATCTAAATGTACACGGTCTATCATTTCTAACAGTAATTTGAAAGTTCCCTTCACCATCAACAAAACCTCTTAACCATTCATTTAAATCAAAATCACTCATGTTTTTCTGAGAACAGGTTGAAAATAATCTAACTTTATTTAAAGATTTTATTCCTTTTGTACTTCTGCCTTCCTTTCTATTTTGGGTGGGGGATAAATCATTGCTATCTGTAGCAAGATCCATTAAAGTATTTTCTATTAAACCTACCATAGGTACGATTAAAATAAACCAAGCAAAGTAAAATGCTGTCGCTATTTGTCCAATTTCAACAAAAGGTGAATTAGGATGTTGAGATCCAATCCACATTAAAATAAAGAAATCTACGACGAAGAACCAGAAAGCTAATTTCATAGCAGGTCTGAAAGCCATACCTCTTATTCTAGATACATCTGTTATAGGTAAAACTAATAAAATTAATAATGAACCAAACATAGCCAATACTCCTAATAATTTATTAGGAATAGATCTTAATATAGCATAGTAAGGTAATAGATACCATTCAGGAACAATTGAAGGTGGAGTTTGCATAGGATTAGCTGGAATATAATTATCACTATGTCCTAATAAATTAGGATAATAGAAAACTAAAACAGATAATACTAATAAGAATAAGAAAATAGTTACTAAATCTTTAAAAATAAAGTAAGGATGGAAAGCTAATCTATCAGTATTAGATGTTATTCCATTAGGGTTATTTGAACCATGTATATGTAAAGCAATTAAGTGAGCAACTGCTAAGGCTGCTAATAAGAAAGGTAATAAAAAATGTAAAGAGAAGAATCTATTTAATGTAGCATTACTTACACTAAATCCTCCCCAAATTAATTCTACTAAATCTTGACCAAATACTGGTATAGCACTTAATAAATTAGTAATTACAGTAGCTCCCCATAAACTCATTTGTCCATAAGGTAAAACATAACCTAAGAATGCTATAGCCATCATTAAAACTAAGATTATTACTCCGATTGACCATAATAATACTCTAGGTGATCTATAAGATCCATAATATAATCCTCTTCCTATATGTGCATATACAAAAATAAAGAAAAATGAAGCAACATTAGCATGGCAATATCTAATTATATAACCTGCATTAACATCTCTCATTATGTGTTCTACTGATGAAAACGCAAAATCTACATGAGGTTGATAATGCATTGCTAAAAAACTTCCGGTTAAAATTTGTATTATTAAACAAATTCCTAATAAAGAACCAAAGTTCCATAAATAAGATATATTAGCTGGTTCTGGTGAATCAATTACATAAGAATTAAATAATCTAAGTAAAACATGCGATTTTAATAATCTCATTTTTTTATTTTATTATAAATTTAACATTACTATTTTATTATTTAAAATAAAATAATGAATAATTTATTCTTGAGTTTGCCCTTTATTTATAGACAGGTAAAGTAAAGAACATTAAATTTCCCAATAATTTATTTTAAATATTAATTTTTAATTAATGAAAATTGAGATAAAATTAATATTTTTTATATTAAGTTAATAAATAATTTAACTTATATGTTTATTATATTATAATAATATTTTTATTATTAATTATTATTTTGTAATACACTATAACTATTCTATTTTTTATATTTATATTTTAATAATTAAATTAATTTTTATAAGCCCAAGAAGATTTGAACTTCTACAGATTCCTCATCAAGAAATTATTCTACCGTTAAATTATAGGCTTTATTTTGAGGCTAAAGTATTTTAAGCCTTATATCTTTTTCAACTTTAATTTTTATATTAAAAAACCCCTACCCTAGTATTATAAATTAGCTATATAAAGGTGTGGCAAGAAAAATATTACTTATTTATATATTTTTATTCAGACTATAAATTCTATTTATTGAATAATTTAAAAATAAGGCCTTGTTTTAGCAAAAGCAATGCTAAGGCTTGGGTTAAATTTTCCCTATAATAATAAAATAATATTTATTACTAATCACTTCTTTTAATAAAAATAATTTAAAATAATGCCAACTCTTCTTGTGCTGAGCAGATGTGTATATTCATAATTAAAATTAGAATTATTGAAAGATACTTTTACCTTAATCATAAGATGTTTTTCCACATTTTTAGTTGTTATAGGAGTAAATATTTCATTCCGGAATTTAGTGAAATATGAATCTAATAATTGATAAGTTAGTATTTGATTACTAATTAAGTAAGATTGGTTTTTGATCATTATTGTGTAAATTTATTGTTGTTACTTGCCAATTTAAAATAAATTAAATTGTTTTTAGCCTAGGGAATAAACCAGCCTAACTAAAACAATACCCAAGATATTATATGTTAGGTGGCAATATTACCTCACTTCAAATTTATAATACTGAAGTAACTCAAAGTAATACTTCCAAAATAATTAAACTATTAACGTAACCATTGATACACTTCTCTTATCGGACTCGAACCAAAACTTTAAAAGTTAAAGTTTTAACCGATTAAACTAAAGAGCCTTTATATAAGATTCATAACATAGGTACAACTAAAAATACCTACTTTTTTTTAGGGTTGAAAGAAAAGAAGTGATTAGTAATAAATATTATTTTATTATTATAATTGACTGAGAATATAGTTAAATAGCTACCTTATAGAATTGGGGGATAAATGAATGCTATTTTCGTTTTATTGGGGTATAGTCCTCTTAATTGTAATTAAGGCTTAACTGTTGTTTCTCTTGGTAGAGATAAGTTAGAATTAAATAAAACTATAATTAATGAGGCAAAATAAATAATAATTAATCTAATTTCACTTAATAAAGAAGTATCTATTAAAACAGGAGCAAAAACTAAGAATAATAAAGTTAATACACCTAATGTAATATAAAGAGCGTAAGTAGTAATTATACCATTATCTAATTTAGAAATATTATTACCAGCATTAGAGAAAATATTAGATAAACCATGAGGTCCTAATAATTCAATAACTCCTCTATCAATAACTTTAGATATAGTATAACCTAATTGTAAACCTACAGATGTTATATAATTATTATATACTACATCAAATAAGTATTTACCATTTAAAAAAGTATAAATTTTTCTACCTATTCCTGAAAGAGTAGAAGTTTCAGTTAAATCAATAACAAAACTTGTACCTTTATGATATAATAATATAGCTAATAAGGCACCAAATAAAGATAATATAGATGGTAATAATTTAATTAAAATAGGTAAACTAAATTCAGCTTCAATAATAGAAATATTATTAGGATGTATAAATAAAGAATTAGCAAAGAAATCTGAACCTACTCCAACAAATAAATCAGAGAAAACAAAACCAAAGAAG
>Ga0193754_1000047_pt1 | contig 11265 bp, 16 predicted proteins | sample H1a1metaG_FD_143052 | JGI IMG/M metagenome (GOLD analysis project Ga0193754, IMG submission 143052) | Soil microbial communities from a riparian zone of the East river system, Colorado, United States - H1a1 | ecosystem: Environmental > Terrestrial > Soil > Riparian zone | place: USA: East River... | reverse complement strand
TGAACTTCTCGGAGGCGATGATCTCTTGCGGATGAGGCAGTTGGGCGTCATCGAAGGCCCGGTGGACGTCCTGGAGGCGTTGTTCAGGGCAGAGAAGCCGCACGTCGAAGTGGGCGGTTAGGCCGCTAGTGAAGTACTTCCCGCAGTTACCCCAACCGTAGCCGGAGCCGATAGGCAATGCGACGGTGATTAATTGCTTCATTCGGACTCGTTTCTTCGATCTCGAAAATAGATAATGGCGGCGGGAATACCTGGAACTACCACGACGAACGCTAGAATGGACAATAGGATCACGGCCATTCCTCTCCACCCGCAACCAAGCGGATGAGCCCGCGCTTCGTCAGTTCTTTCAGTTGGTCATTGCGGCCCTTCTCGTATGCAGCAAACGCTACTCCGGCGAATGCAAACAGCAGCGCAACCACGGAAAACCCGAATGCGAAGTTTTCCATTATGGGCACCACGCAAGCAAGACCATAATTCCAATGAGCACACAACCAGACAACACTGATCCGACTAAGAATTTCACTTGGCGATCCTTTCGTGGCCCATCAGGCCGTGGAAAAACGATGTAATTGAAGCACCAGCGCTCTGTAGCGCCAGCACTGGAGTAAACGCCCTGGCACCACAACCGCATCCGTCCTGCTTACTACGGTGGCAGTACTTGCAGGTTGGGACCGTGGGTGGCGCTTGGATCACGGCCTGTCCAGCCTTGGTAGGCGCGATCTGATGCAGCCTACAGTTTGACTTTTTGTTCAACTGGGCACAATCGTCGAGACGTATAAGGCACTCCCAGTCCGTAGGTTTGTTGGTTCGCCCGTGAACATACTTGCAAGTCGCACAGGGACGAAGGTTAGCCAACCGTAGCCGAATATTGATCTCGCGAACCACTAAGACGAACAAGGCTGAGCCGGATGCCACGGTAGCGGTCAAGCTGAGTAGATCAAGCGTTTGCGGGTCCATCGGTAACCTCCGGCTGTGCCGCAGCCGCTGCTTTTTCCGCCGCTACGCGCAACTTCCGATCTCGCCCGGACTTGATGATTTCCTGTTGCTCTTCGGGAGTGTAGTTGGCCCGCATGTAGTTCAACCGCTTCAGCAGGATCATCCGACATTCCCACTTGTCCATCCGGGCTTGATCCACCGTCTCCTCAGCCGCAAGACGCTTCATCGCGTGCGCCGCAACCACCATGCACTTGCGCAATAGGTTGTCCAACTTGAAGCCCAACTGAGGGATGGGCACAGCCATCAAAGACGCCAGAAACTGCTTCTCGGCCTTCTCTTTTAAGCGCGCAAACCCCTCATCGGTGAACTTCTTCTTGGGTGGATACTTCGATGGGGTGGACGGAGGCGGGGCCTTCGGCGTCTCCGCTTTCAGCTTGGCTAAGAGGGGAGGCATAAGAGGTTTCCCGCCTTGCGTCTCATGTGGGCCAAACGCAATCCGCCCAACTTGGACCGATGGTTTTCCTGGTAGCTTTGGGTTCAATTTGGTCCTTTCAAGTCTTTAACTGATGATAGTCTAAGTTAGTACAACGGTCAAGCTATTTAATGGTGAAATCGGCCATCGTTAGAGACAGCAGGGTGGTTTCGTGTTCCCAGTTGTTGAAGTATTCCTGGCGAGGGATAAAGAAGTTGCTGCCGTACCAGCGCTGCTTCTCGGTCAAACCCCAGCGCCAATCCGGGTTCACGCTGACCATCATTAAGGTCTCTTTGCCGAGCGCTCCAGCCAAGTGCGCGGTAGCCGTGTCAACCGTGATAACGAGATCACACGAATCCACCAATTCAGAGAAGCTGGCGAGATCGGGCGTTGCGTACTGCACGACGCCCAACGCTTCCAATTCAGGACACAACGCCGCTTCTTGCAGAAGAACGAATGAGAAGTCGTCCTTGTAGGGCGCGATCATCTTTGCGAACAGCGGCCCAGGGATAGAGCGGTACTGGTCGTTGCTGTGTGTTGGGTTGCCCTGGTGGCAAATGCCGATGATCTTCTCTAGCGAGTTCGGGAAGATATCGGAAAACTGCCCAGATGGAGCTTTCAAATACGGCTTGATCCAAGTTGGGCGTCCCGCGCGGTGCATGATACCCGGCAACGTCATCATCGGGCACTGGAAGTCGTAGCGCGGCAACGGCCCGCTCTGCGCTTCCACAACCACCAAGTGCGCCGGAGAGTCCTGGCACAGCACCAATTCAACCATGCGCTTGTCGGTTATCAGCAGAATCTTGCCGAACTTCCAGGGATCACCGGCCAGCGTATCGTCCAACAGCCACCGCAGGCACATGATGTTGTCGCCGATGCCTTGTTCGGTGAAGATGGCCAGCGTCTTGCCTTCCGTACCTTCGGACTCGCCGCGCCAGATCGGAATGCCGTTGGGGATGCAGGGGTTGGCGAACGCGATCCGGGCGTCATAGTTGTTGTAGCCCTCGGCGAACTGCTCCGGCGTCTCAGCCAACAGCAACTGCAACATGCCCATCCACATGCGGACATTCAGCAGTGTTGGGTTGGCTTCCAGCGCCCGCTGATAGGGTGCCAGCGCTTCCTTGTGCCGTCCAATGGTCTGGTACAAGTACGCCAGCCCGGTACAGGTTGCTGGATCGTAGCGGGAGTTCTGCTCAGCGGCCAACAGGCATTCAAGCGCGGCATCCATCTCTTGCATGTTCATATGGGCCACGGACTTGCGGTTGAGCATCTCCGGGTCGCCGGGGAACTGCGCCAAGTACTCATTCGCTAAGACAAGAGCGCGAGCGTTGTTCTTGGTCGCCATCTCCGCGTCGGTGAGCGTGTGTAGCAAAAAGGCCCGTTGATCGGCATATTGGTCATACGCTTCACGCAAGAACGGCAACGCTCGGGCGTGCAGGTTGGACTGGTTCAGAAGCTTTCCAACGTCAAGTAAATCGTCAAATGCGATCATGTGTGTCTATTTAGCCTCGAAAGATAGTGATAGGGCGAAGGGATTCGTCGAGCTTGTATGGCGGGTGGAGTTGCGATAGTAATCCAGAAAGAGCGTCCCGTACGGCGTGCAATGGACTCGTGCCGTCGTCATCGTATAGGCTAGCCTTTAAGACCCCATAGCCGGGAACCGACACGAACACCAGATACTTTTCCGCGTCAGGGTCGTAGCTCACCTCGTAAGTCCGTAACGGGCCGAGATTCCGCCACGCCTCCATGAGCCCAAGCGCTTCACTGACATTTTCTTTGTTTGGCGGATACATTAGAGCCCCACGATCAAATCTGAGTACTGCTTCCAAGGCCACGCTGGCCCGATATCGGTCTTGCTGATGAGCGTAGATGCCCTTCAACTTGGGATCGTTCACCGCCCCCAACGTCAACATGATCGTTGACAATGGCGGAATGCTGGCGGGGATGGTGAAGTCCACGCACAACTCATGGCTGAGCTTCGCAACCGCTTCTACCTGGACATCCGGGAAGGCTTGGTAGTACTGCTCTTGCCGCCAGGGATGTTCGAGCTTGAAGACTTGGTCCGGGTGGACGACGATCTTGCTGTAGTTGGATGGCCAAGCATAGAATAACCCATCCGCGCCTTTACGCAACGGCCCCCAGTTCACGATCTCGATGCCGATACTGCGCTGGTTGGTCAGCTTGGATGTCGTCCCGCCCAAGTGGTATGCCCAGCAATTGGGGTTGAAAACCTCATAGACGCTGCCATCCCGGTCCACAATGAAGGCCGTGGCGACGTGTTCGGCGTTGGACTTCCACGTTTGGAAAGCCCCATCGACGGAGCCGCCAGCCGTGAAGTGCAGGACGATGAAGTCTTTGGGTTTCAACTCAGGGTAATACTGGTTGTCAGGGAGTCTTTTGGTGAGTATGCGGTGGATCATTTATTTAGTCGGCCAATCTGCGCAGTAGTTCGTCCCACTTCTCGTAAATCGCCTCAACGCGACTTGGGACTGACCCAATATCAGGCGAACTATTGGTGTCAAAGCGAAGTAGTCGCGAGTCCCCGCCGTAGTTTACATACAGGATATAGACGCTTCGAAGTGCAGCCGGAGATGCAACATGCGCCTGTACTTTAGCTAGTAATTCAGGGCGCGCGGTCATCATGACTATGCCGAAATCGGACTCAGGAGTAGGCTCAAATATAATCTGTGTCCGGTCTAGATCATGGACCGAAAGAGTACCATAGCCTTGCGCGAGAAATGGAAGACCGTTACTATTCACTTAAATCCGCCCATCTTGGACCATGCTTACAGTTGAGAGACAACAGGCTTGTTGCTGCGTTTGGGCTTGCCGTCTGGTGAGCGTTCCCTAGCCGCTGCCCAGCGTCTCTTTTGAGCCACTCGAATCCGGTCGCGGGCCTCGGGCGTTAGGTTGCGTTTCTGGCGCGAAATCCCCAAGACCTCGCTGAACACCATGTCACGTCCATACTTCTCAACCAAACCCTCGATGTCTTCCAGTAGTTCTGGGTTGACTGGCGTTACTTCCTCACTCATAGTACTTGCTCCCATCTTCCGTGGGTGTACCCCACTGTCGTCTAACCCAGTCTATCATGGAAGACTAAATCATGAAAGTCTGAATTATTCCCAGTTGGGAATGACGTGGGACCACTCATCCGCCAAGTGCAGGTATGCTTCCCGTCCTAGTACGTCTACGGTGATGCTCGGGTAGAAACGGAGCATGTAGCGAAGCTTGGCGCGGCTGTCCTTATCCATGTAGCCTTTGACCTCGAAGCAGGTTGTACGCCCATCCGCCCACTTGATCCGAAAGTCCGGTATGTAGAAGTTGTTCTTGGACCGTACCGGGAAGTCGTACCGTTGGCCTTCATAGGCAAAGTCTTCGATGTCGCCGATCTCTTTCAGGTGGATGAGCAGCCGGTAAAGATTGGCCTCCCACTTGCTGCGGACGGAGACGGGCAGGTCTGGGCGCTTACCCGTCTTCCCAAAGGACGTCCTCGCTGGACGGCGTTTCTTGAGAACGGGCTGGTCTGCCAATCCCGATGATGTCGCCGTGCTTTTTGCGATGGCAGGTGTGACAGAGGGTTTGGAGGTTGTCGAGATGGTCATTACGGCCTCGGCTTCTGGGGATGATGTGATCGCATTCTAGTTGGGTAAACGCATCGCATTGCTTGCACTTCCACCAGTCGCGCTCAAATGCCTGCATCCGTCGATAAGCATAGCCCTGGTCCAACAGTAGACGCTTCAACGATTGGCTACGCATCTTCCGGTGGTTGCGTGGGAGCTTAGCTGGCCAACTAAACTTCTCTTTGGCGTCCAGGAAATAGACGATATCGCCTTCGGCGTAGAAGAGTTGGAGCCCATTGACATCAGCCATCCAGTCCGACAACTGGTGAGGCGCGAGTTCGATGTGAACGGCGGCTTTGGTGATGGGAATGATAGGCTTTAACTTTGATTGCCCCACGGGTTCACCTGTTGATTCTCCTGTGCTTCGGTACGCATCCGGTCGCCCTTGATGATCCACTCGCCTAGCGACTCTTCCATCATCCTCAGTAGAATAACTCCCTCTACCTCGCTGCCGCAGTAGGCTCGGATCTCAGGGCGTTTCTTGAACGCTTGCCATGCTTCGTTGATCTCGGGACTGGTCCAGATCGAAATCAGCGCCCTCCCGGACTCGATTCCGGCTTCTTCCATCTTGCGCCGGAACTCTTTCTTGGTATCCGGTCCTGGATCTTCCCGGTAGGCTTGGATGAGCTTCTGGACTTCCGGCTGGGATTCGCCCCCGTTAAACGTCTTTTTCAGGTCCATCAGGTTGACGATCCCGATGTTAGCGACTTCTTCCCCACTCAACGATGCGAAGTCTCGGGCTAACGACATAGCCCGAATGCGGGTACCTTTGGAGATCCCGAACTTCGGTTCAACATAGGTATCGCAGAACTCCTGAAACGACTGCAACCCCAGGATCTTGTAGACGCCAGGGTTGTCCTGGATGTGGACCAAGATCCTCCCTAGGATCGGGTATAACTTGGTCACGCCGCGCCCCAGGCCGACAACCGTCTGGCAGACGATACGCAGTTCCTTAAGTACTAGGTTGGGGGTAGCGCCTCGCAGTGCGCTGATAGTGACGTCAGTATCCCGCGCGGTCGATAGGCGGATGAGTTCCGCGATCATCGCTTCGTCGTCGGCATCCGGCAAAGACGGCCCAGTCAAAGAGTAGTCTTTATCTGGGAAGTCGGCCACCAGATCGGTGATGTCCACTTCAGCCAGCATCGGTGCCGCGATGATGGCGTCTAAGTCTTCCAGTGCAACGGTTGCGGCTTGGGCAAGATCCGTAGGCTTAGGCTTGTTGGGTCCACGCGGCTTACGTGGTGGCGCTGGAGGAGGTATCGGAGTAGGAGGATCGGGGAGGCGTTGCGGGAAGTCCATTAGAACTTGCGATCCCTTTCCATCCGGCGCAGAGCGTCAAGCGGCGTTTCATTGGGCCGGATATCGTAGGCGCAGCCCATACATCCGCCCTTCCAGGAACCGCTACGCTCGCCCACTTCGTCGTTGAACTCAACCTCCAGCCACTGCGCTTGTGTCTCGAATAGCCGTGTCCACTTGAACCACCGTGGACGATAGAACCGCCGCTCGACGTACACGCTGGCGATCCGATGTTGGATATCGCTGCTTTCGAGTTTATACGTGTACGGGTATTGAAGCACTTCCCGCCCATCTTGGACCTTGTCTTGCTCCCAAGTCCCAACGTATGGAACCCAGCAGCCATCGGGACGGCGAACCTCATGGCGAATCTGTTCTTTAACCCATGGGTAGGTGAAAAGCCTTGTCCATTTCTGGCCCCAGTTGACATGCAAATCGCGGTCGTGAAACGAGAAACCCCAGGAGATCCACTGGTCGTCGTAATTCGGATCAATCTTGATGGGTGGTGCCCAGAAGTGGATGAAGCAGTTGATGAGAAGAAAGTGGAAGTGGAGCATCCACGGCCAACTGTGCTCTCGGTCTGGTCCCTCATAAATGATTACCAGGGCCAAGCCCCAGCGATTCCAAGAAAGCTCAAAAACTCCAGGACTGCGGAGGCTACCCGCCTCGCGAAACCAGTACATAAACGCTCCAAACGTTAATCCGACCAATAAAAAAGGGGAGGCAGAGCCTCCCCCCGAAAGGACCAAACCAGCAGAAGCGGCAAGGAGTAGCGCAGGACGCGCAGTAGATGCCACCAACCGTTTGAGATCCCATTATAGCCCAATTGCCATGATATTCAACGTATTTCTTTAGGCTTCCTGGAAGGCGCGGACGATGTTCCTGAAAAGGTGGTCCTTGATCCGTTGCTCCAGCGGAAGGTCCTCGTATGGAACAATGCAGTGGTGCTCCTTTCTGATTGGATCTTTGATCGGCCCGTAGGTCCATCCACTCTTCCGCTTGTCAGCCACCCAAGCATCATGTTGGGCCGAACCTCCGGCGTTGGGGTTCGCTAGGGCGAATTCAACGCCTTTAATGGCAGACTGTTTTTGCCACTCGGCGGCATCAACCCATGGTTTCTGGGAAGAGTCTCCAATGGTCTCGCAATATTCCCGGTTCGCCTCATGGCAAATCCGAGCGATCTGAATAATATCCATACTTCTCCTTTGTTCTAAACCTGTTCGGCGTTGTCGTCCCAGTTGGACGCGTTGACCTTCTCATAGTCCGACATCTCTGAAAATGACGTGTACATGCCACGCCAGCGCAACGGAACAATACCGACTGAGCCGTAGCGGTTCTTGTCGATGATGATCTCGGCCAACCCTCTGGCGTTGAACGGGACCTCGCCCTTGATGTAGTACTCGGGCCGGTGCAGCAGGATGATCTTGTCGGCATTCTGCTCAATAGCGCCAGACTCGCGCAGGTCTTCTTTTACCGGACGCGGGGGGACTTCGTCGTTCTTCTTGGGCTTGGCTGAGCGTGAAAGCTGGCTGAGGGCGATGACGCAGCAGTTGAGGTCTTTCGCCATGTCCTTCAACTGCCCGCTGATAGCCGTCAGTTCGGCGTTGCGGTCAGAGAAAGACCCACGCTTGTCTCCTGGCTCGTAGGCGTTCATGATCTGCAAGTAGTCCACGATCACCAACCCTACGTCCTCGCCGCTCAACTTGCGCATCTGGACCTGCTTGCGGAGTTCCTTGACTGTTTTATTTTTCAGTTCATCGGTGTCCAGCCAGACTTGGCTCTTGGATAAGACCTTCTCCAACTGCTCCCGCTCTGGAATGGTGTCCTGGTTAGCCAGCATCTCTTCGATGTTGGGAATCTGGATTTCGCAGATTTGCGAGATCAACCGCTCCACCAGATTCTTCTTCTTCATCTCGTAGCTGGCGACAATGCAGGTCGCTGGACACAACGCCATGGCCGCAGCAAAGTGAATTGCGAAGCTGGTCTTGCCCATGCCGGGACGTCCACCAACAACGATCAACTGCTCACGTCCCAGCCCTCCCAAGATCCTATCCATGCTCGGGAACGGACATGGCAGCTTGTTGACCTCGGGCTCCCTAGTGAAAAGCAACGCTCCTTCCAGGTCGCCGCCCGTCAACTCCCGCAGATCGGCGTCTATCCGAGAGATCCGGCTAACGATGTCTTCGTAGTCCTTGGCGCTGGCAACAAGCTCTTTGATGGTCTCGGCTGTACTGACACTGGTGACGTCGGCGTCTCGTTTTAGCAGCACTCCATAGGAACGGGCGATCAACCGCCGCTCCGCGTATTTCTCCCGCAATCGGTTGCATACCGTGGTGATGTTCGTTTCGATGTTGCACTGGAACGTCATCACGGCCTCAACGTTTGCCGATCCGTCAACCTCGTTGAGTAGACCTCGGGCTTCCAGATAGTCGCTGACCACCAGCGGACTTAACTCTCGAACCGGAAGGCCTCCTTTAACCAACTCCCGCATCGCCCAGAAGATGCCCCGGTAGACCTTCACGGAGAAGTCTTCCAACTGGCAGACATCCAGGGCATATTGGAAGTCGTTGACGGAAACACTGGACCGGCAAATTATTTCTCTTTCATAAGCCTTGTCAACGAGTACCTCAGAAATCATCTTCTGGCGAATCGGGTCCGACTCGCCCATCGCATACAGGGCCTTCTCCCAGTCCTGTAGCATGAACTCTTGACTGTTTTTCGCGCTTCTCTTTGCCACTGGCTTCCTCTCGCAAGTACTGCTCTCTACGCACGAAATAAACCAACATCCGGTTGAGCGCGATCTTTCGCGCAGCCGCTAAGCGATCATCGTCCTCGCCGAACTCCAGTCCAAGATGGGCGGATAGTTCAGCCAGCAACGCATCCAATCGCCGTCCATCCCCGTAAACCTCGTCCATGACACGGTTGATGAGAACCAAGATTCGGGGAAGCTTAAAAAATCCAAACTGGGCTTCAAATTCCCGAAATAGTGAAACGATCTTCGATGTCTCCCAGGTGTGGAAATCCTGGAAGCGTTTCCAATAGAGGTCGGCATCCCATTCCGCCGATTCCGCGTCCACCAGCGTACAAAACTTGGACCACTCAAACCAGTAGGCCATGCGTTCGGTGTCGCGTCTTGCCCGTTGGGCGATCTCCTTCTGTCGAGGGTCGTTCTCGGTGGAGAGTCCCAGTTTAACTGAAGCCCAACGATACGCTTCTTTCTTGCTGGAAGCCAGTCCTAAAGCCACGATCAGGTCAAGTTTTCCACCAGACCAACCGCAACGGAAGCAGTGGGCTGCGCCCTTATCTTCCATGATGCTGAAAGATTGAGGGTTGTCCCCGTTGTGGATCGGGCAGCGCATCCGGTTGCGCCGGATGGAGAAACGCGGGCCAAGGCCAGCGCTACGGATGATGGATGCGACGGATAGACCGGGCAAATAATCGGTCATCGGTCATTTCTTGCTGGTGATCGGGAGTTCTTCCCAGGTCAACTCCAAGTCTTCATCCAAGAAAAATCGGACCATGCAGTCGTACTTCTCGACATTTTTGCGATGGTACTTTCTGCGAAGATAGGCCATTGAGCCACCCGGAGCCCCATCCCATCTCCATGCTTCGTGATCGGTTAGGGTTTCGTCAATGCAGGCGTCGATGCACATGCTTTCAATCGCATATTCAAAGCTGCATCCGTCTTCGTGGGTGCGCAGGACTGGGTCGATAATCACCACGGGGCAATCGAACTCCCAGCCGTCGTCCCAGCGAAGCGCCCGCACTTTCAATTCGAGTCCAGGCTTGATTGCTATAGAACGCTTGACGCCGTTATCAGCCGCCATGGGTACCTCGCTGGGTCGTCATCCCTATGGACTTGCGGAAGCGGGCTTCCTGTTTGGAAGCTTCACGCCTAGAGTAGGCGGCTTCACTGCCCTTTAGGAATCGACGGGCATGTTCAATTTCCTTGAAAATATAGGTGTCGTCAACGGTAGATACTGACCATTTAAATTCAGGGTGTTGCGGGTGATCCGCTGGGGCAATCGTCAATATTGGCTCGTTATTCGTGGTGCGGCTAAACGAAATAGCACAATAACCTTTGTCTGAATAACTGCCGTCGTAGGTTTTCTTGCGATAGTCAACCGTGAATCCATTCCGCCCATCTTGGACCATTGCCGGATGGACCGGCGAAGGGCTGGGCACTTCAAAGAACCACTGGTAGTCCTGGAAGAAGCCACGGGCTTCGGTGTTGGACAGAAGGCAGGTTGCGCCGGAGTCCATCCGAAACACGCACAACTCTTGACCCTGGTACTCGGCAATGGGCTTCCAGCGGTGCTTGTCGATGAGCGACATGACATGGCCGATGATCTCGGCGAAGGCTAACTCTCGTTGGGCGGCTGGCTCATCGTCGTCGTCGCGGAATGCCTCGGCTTTTTCAAGGCGATGAGCTTCCCATGTCTTCAGGTGCTTAAGTATTTCGGTTGGTGTCATAATTATTCCTCGGTAGAGATGGAGGCACAACGCCGGAGAGCGCTTCGTTGATATCGAGACGGTCGTTCTCTAGCCATTCCAGAACTTCTTTAGCATTGATCGAGTCGGCCTGCAATTTACCATTCAGGTAGCCAATCGTACGGAGAAACTGCTTGGCGATATCCAACAGTCTGTGGATCTGCGCTTCCCTGGCAATGCGACCTTCTTCCTGTTGACGGATTGCCCACGCCCCGGACTGTAGGGCAGCAGCCTCTTTAGGCGTCCCCCAACGGATGGAGAGCCGCCGTAGCCAGTGGAGTATCCCACCGCTAGCGGGTTGTTGCCGTACCACTCCAGTAATTCCGCCTTCTCGATGTAGTTCTTGGCGATGTATTCCGTTGTGCTGGGACCTAGAGCAAGAACCGGAACAATACCCTCGTCGATGGCTATTGACTTGATAGACTCAGCGCGAGCTTGGTTGTCCCCAAA
>Ga0193754_1000046_pt1 | contig 11448 bp, 21 predicted proteins | sample H1a1metaG_FD_143052 | JGI IMG/M metagenome (GOLD analysis project Ga0193754, IMG submission 143052) | Soil microbial communities from a riparian zone of the East river system, Colorado, United States - H1a1 | ecosystem: Environmental > Terrestrial > Soil > Riparian zone | place: USA: East River... | reverse complement strand
GTGTCGTGAACGGGTCGGCGGTCACGATCGACGTCGCGGCGGCAACGTATGCGTGGATCATCTTGTGCTCCAGCGTATCCGGCAACAACATGGTCGACGCTTACGACAACGCCGACGTGGTGATGTCGAACCAAGGCACCTTGGTTGTCACCCCGACGTACACCCAAACCTAAAGGCACACAACGTGTCTGAAGGAAAGCTGACGATGGTGGTGTGGCCCGTTTATATCGGTGCCGCTCTTGAGGGGACCACACCGCCGTTCAGTATCAACGAACCCCAAACGCTCGACTACCGTAGGGGACAAATCGACTGGCATCCGGCAACACCCGAAGAACTAAAAAACGGGTGGGGCGAAGTCGTTGGTCGTGCCAAGATCCTTTGCACGCCAGGAACTTACACACACTTCGCCTACTTCCGGCACCCGCACAAATCGGACGCAATGGGTGTCATGCAGATGGATCACCCGACGACGTTTACCGAGTTGACGATCCTCGACGTGTACCCCATCGTGAACACGGATCTTCAACTGTCCAAACAACTTTCAGGAGTCTAGACATGAATCAACCTGACGGCCAACAACACCCAATCGTCTACGTGCGAATCAAGCAGCGCCGCAATGTGGCTCGCGTAGTGCGAGGGCAGACATGGTACTGGGAAACCATCGGCGAGAACCAAAAACGCATGGCCCGAAGCAAGGGATTTCACACCAACTACGACGACTGCAAAGCGTCGGCGGTACTCCACTTCGGTTCCGGCACAACGGTTTTCCTGCAAGAGCCGAACGTCGGCAACCAGGCGATCAGGTGGGGGCAATCATGATTGTCGCGTTGGTGCTCGGTGCGGTGCTCGGCGTTGTGTCCGTATGCGTGTGGGGCGTCTGGCAGTTGATCAAGTACACCAACGGCAACTGAGTCACATGACTCAGTTATGCTTGCTACGGCCCTTGCCAACTCGCTGCGCTGCACCGACCCGTTTGCGGTGTTCGCGCTGGGCTTGGCGTTGCTGCATCCCGGTCACGAGTTGCTGCGCGATCTGGTACGCCAGCATCGCTTTCGCTTGCGAGACAAGAGTAGGCGGTGCTTCGTCGCCGAACCACATATCGGGTGCACGCTGTGCCGTGAAAGTGCCTTCAACACAGAGGGGTAACCACTTGTTCGCCATATCTGAAATTACATTGGTCGTCATGAAAGGGATTGTACGCGATGGCAATTCGTGTAGTCAACGGCAACACATTCACTGAAGACGGTTGGCCCTTGGTGGACCGGGCAGGCTGCAACTGGGTTCGTATCCCCGGCAGCGATGTCACGATCCAAGTTCAAATGGGTTTGCCCACAACGGTTCTCGCCGCGTGGAACGCGGACTGGAACGCCTACGTCGAACCGCTGAACGATGCGACAACGGCGTGCTGGACCGAAGGTAACTCAGTGCTCGGCGGGTATGGGCGCAATAACGGGTCAAACCATCTCGGCGGTACGAGCACCGATAGCAACTGGCATTTGCACCCTATGGGTCCGCACGCACCAACCGATGCGAAGGCGGGATTCACTGTCGCACAAGTGAATACGATGCGCGACATGATCGACTACTACACCTTCACCGCGAAGGATGGTCGGGTTATTCAGATCGTTTGGTGGGCCAACGATTGGAATACCCCGCATGATTCGATGCACTCTCAAATGGGTTACGACACATACGATTACCGCGACGAGGTTGCGGAGTGGTGCAAGGCCCACATCCGACCGGACGGTTTCTCCATGTTCCGGCGCGGCGCTGCACCGTCGTCTTCGCTTGCGGCGCAAACACTTTCAGCAGCAACAGGGTTGAGCGCAAGCAAGGTAGCCGAGATACTGCCGACGTTGTGTGCTGGGCTGCGGCTAGCGAAGTGCACGAATCTTCAACGCATAGCTATGTTTATCGCGCAGACCCGACATGAGTCGGACAACTACAGCACGACGCGCGAGTACGGTACGGGCCAGCGTTACGCACCGTATATCGGCAGAACATGGATTCAGATTACGTGGGAATCCAACTACGAAGACTTCGGGAAATGGGCTGCGGCACAAGGACTTATCTCAGACCCGAACCAGTTCGTGAACAACCCGCAATCGCTTGAAGGCATCCAATGGGCAGGCATCGGCGCTGCCTGGTATTGGACCGTTCAGCGACCGGGCATCAACGCTATGTGCGACAACAACGACATTGTTGGTGTGACGCAAGCGATTAACGGAGGTCAGACCCACATTGACCTACGCAGAAAGTATTGGAATCAGGCACTCGCACAAGGCGATTCGCTGTTGTCACTAGTAACGGAAGATGAGGATGAGTGGATGACCAACCCCGAGGTAGTGAAGATGTTGACCGAAATCCATAGGGAGACAGTGACTCAGCGGTCACCGTCGCGTAGCTTCATGGCCGAAGACGGCAAGCCAATTGACTCTCCATTGGGTATCGCGTGGAACACGGACGGCAATGCATGGACCCTTGTTATGACTGAGGCCTATCGGCTCGATGTTACGTTGGCAATCCAGATCGTGGAAGACATCGCGGAAAACGGTGTGGCACAGACGAGTTGGGCCGGGTCCAACGATTTTAACGAGTGGCTGCGAGTGTTCGGGCAAGAGTATTGCCAGGGCTTGGTGGCCGAGAGGAATGATAAGCAGGTGAACGGCAAGTGAGGTTACCCGATGGTGAATTCGCTTGGGGCTTAGGCGATTACAGCACCAACGACAAAACAGTCCAGAACTTCAAGGCGTTCGCCCGACGTATGTACAAGTCGTACTGCTCAGACCTAGCTGATACCAACCTCTTTGACCAACAAATGCAGGATAAGGTCAAGATGATTCAGGACCGGCTGATCGCATCCGGCAAGCTGAATCTCAAAGTGGGACACTACGGTACGTTGGATCTCGATACCCAAGTGGCGACTACGTTCAAAACCCTTGGGCCACCCAAGATTCAACAGGGCTCCATTGCGTTCAGCGTGAATGGTGCTGGGTCGCAATGGAATATGGGTTACCCGTTCGACATCTGCGAACTACTCGACAAGCGTCGCGTGTACCACCAACCCATTGGGTATGATACGACGCCGGTCCCGATGAACAAAGGTGTGAAGACCGGCGAGGTTGAGTTGGTCAACCAATTGTCAAGGCCGAGGCCAGAATTCGGTGGTCGTAACTGCGAGTCGATCCCGTATCAGGGCGTGGTGTACAGCATGGGTTCCATTGTGTGGATGCGTGTTCTGATGCGAATTCTGTACGGTGACCTGCCGCAGTTCAAGCGAATGTATATGGGCAGCAGCGCATTTGGGCCACCCATGCGCGAAGCTGGGCACACCTTCCCCGGTGGCATCCCGGTCGACGGCGAGGGCATCGTGTATCCGACTGCGCACGACACACCAGATGTGCACTGGGACTTCATATCCGACAAAGGCATGGTTGGTTCGTCGGGTGTTGACCTGTACGGAAAGGTTGGGGGACAAGGGGTTTCGAAGCTGACGGTTGCGGATATGCGCGCCATCTGGGACATCGTGAACACCGTCAACCCGCTCAACCTGTTCAAAGCAATCCTGAATCTCGTTGCCACGCCGACGTTTTCAGAGTTCGAGGGTGTGTTCTCCGCAGCATGGACCGCTGCGCAGTTCTTCATTCTCAACGGGTTGGCACCGCACACGACGTACCACATCGTTCAGCCGCGCGCCGGTGACTCGCGTACGGCGTGGGAACATGCGTTGTGGCACGCGCAGGACATGGCAACCCGGCTATATCTTCCGTTCGCATCATGATTACCCGCCTGTATGTCGCGCTTGGGCTTTCGTTGTTTTCGATGGGTCTCAGTGCGGCAGCAATCGGAATGGCACTAGTAACTCTGTTAGGGAGATGAACATGACAAAATTTCTGCTCGGCTTGCTCGTCGCAGCGTCGAAGAATCCCGAGATTCAGAAGTTCGTCGCGGACCAATTGGCAACTGTCGCAAAGAGATTGAAGGACGATCTGCTACCGGACATCGCCGGAATGTTCCCGGCGTTCGGCGCGGCCCTCGTTAAGGAGGTGTTCGAAAAGGTGCCAGGCCTCAACGATATTCAGCAGTCGGTCGGCGAATTGGCAACGGGCGCAATGGAACAACTGCAACGTGACCCCGATGTGCCGGGTCTGTCCAACGTCCTCGACGTGTCCGAGATGGCACGAAAGTGGTTACACCAATTCGGGATCTAGGTGCTATACACTGGCTACCGTTATCCAAACACGAAGGAGCACAACATGATTTCATTGCCGTCGCTCGGCGAAGCAAGCAAGACGATCATCACCGCAGTCGGCCTGATCGTAGCCCTGGCCACCGAAGCGCTACCCGCCGTCACCGACTTGTCTCCCCAAGGCGCACACATCCTTTCGGCGATCATCGGTATCGGCACCGTCATTCTCAACTATGCGGTACCCAACGAGACCACGAATCCTGCACGCGCGGTTGGTCGTTCGGTTCGACTGAAGGGCGAGAAACCCCTGAAGGTGAATCGTCATGAGGCATCACCCACAACTTCATAAGATGATCATGGACGCCGAAATAGTGCGCAAGGAAATACGTTCGGCAAGTTGGTTTCTCGCCTTCATGGCCGCGATCTTTTCGGCGTTCATTGGGTGGCAAGGTAACTACTTGACCTCGAAGCAGTGGGTGTACCTCATGGGTGTGCCGGGTGGAAAGTGGACGTGGGCGTTCACCTTTGGTGTGTGCTCACTGGCGGCGCTTTGGGGTCTGCTTGCCCGTAGGCGGCACCTTTGGGCGGGGTTCGGCCTATTCGGTGTCGGGTTCTTTTGCGGCTTTGTAGCGTCGTGCTACGTCCTTGCACCGCTTCAGGATTCGACGTTGAGAACGGGTGGATGGTGGCCGTGGATCATCGCGGCTGCCGTCTACCTTTACGCCGGGGCAAAGAACGCAGGGCAGCGTGAGTGAAAGAGTGCGCCACAACAGCTTTCAATTTCCGTCGGTAGTCTGGGCATTCGTCACAGTGACGCAATTGCTCGGGGTGGCATGGTCTAAATTTCTCGTATTGCCAAGTTACGCAAAGGCTTTCGTGGACTTCGCCACCGACCCGGAGAAAGATTCGATCATTCCCTCGTTGATCCTGTTCTACATACTGTGCTTCATCGATGGTTGGTACAACGCATTCGTTGTCGAAGTGCCCACACAGGTTCTGGAGAACTCGTTAGAACCCGGCCAGTACCGCGTGTTCGTGTGGATCACGATGGTGGCACCGCTGATCACGTTATTGGGCATGACGTTTCGTGGCGGCTGGGGCTGGACCGGTGCCGTGATGCGCTTGTGGGGCGACATCGGGGTTGCCGGTGTTCTTACGACTTTCATTGTCGCAGTTGGGTATACGCAGTATTGGGGTCAGGGGAACTTCGCCCTCACTTGGGTCGTGGCATCGTGTGTCGGTTCCTACGTGTTCATCATTAGGGACATTCGGAGGTTGTTGGACAGTGACAGATGGGAACCCCGCAAGTGAACCCCGTGACCATCACTCTCGGCCTGGTCGTGACAGCCCTTGGGAGCGTTGGTGTTTGGACGTTTCTTGCTGCGCTGCTGACGCGTAAGGCTGACACGAAAGCAAAAACTGTTGACGCTGTAACGGATCTCGAAACTGCTTCGCGTGACTACCGTGCAGAATTGCGTGCTGAGTTGAATGTGGTGCGGGAACGGTTTACTCGGTTCGTCGGCGTGGTTATCCCGTTGTTGCGTATGTACGATGCTGCTGCGCCGGAGATCGAGGCGTGCTTGCCTCCTGACGAGTGGGCGCGCATACGTAATCAGGGCGATTTGGTGTGGAAATCCCTTGACATGTAAGGCTTTTCAAAAATAGTTGTTGTCCTGCAACGACTTTCGTTATTTCCCCAGTTCAGAGCATGTAAACGAAACTCTTTGTCCCGCAAGGGGTTTACGCGAATCCCCCTGTAACGCAACGTCGTTACGGGGGGATATTTTTTGTTACTAAAGTGACAGATGTGACATTGCTGGGATATTCACAGGAAGTCACTGACCTGCGACGATGCCGTGGGCGCCGGGGCAAAATCCGGTTGCTGGCCTGTCCGGTAGTTGACGGATTGTATATACAGGACTATGGTAATCGGAGATCACTTTCAACTTCATAGCACAACCGGAGACGCGGAGCGCAACCTACCATGCGCGCAAGGGCTAACCAGCCCCGACCATTCCAGAAGTCACCCAGCCGGGATGCACTGTAAGACAACAGCTTTCGGGTTGCCAGTGTGTGCACAAGCAACGCATAAGACCAGGGCAAACGACTGGCCGACGTTGCGTAACAACAGGTTTGGCGAATAGGGACTGAGAATAATGTTCCCCGCACATTGCGTAAGACAACACGGACAGGAAACGAGACGTGCTCTGCTGCATAGGGATTCGCGTAAGTCTACTGAAATGTATTCAACCCCAACGGTTTCGACACCAACTAAGGGCATACGTGGGACACCACGTCAACTACGGTAGCCGATCAATGTAGGAACCGATTTCGCCCAAACCTGTGTCTCCTTCAATCTAACAAGGTGAAAACCTTTGCTGCCCAACGTCTTCGGACGTTGGGCCTGCATGGGTCGTTACCCAACCGCAGCGGGATCGGTTATCCCGCAACAAGATTGGAGAATCACATGAGTTACACCATTGCAACCGTAACTGCACCGAAGTACGCACAAGATGGCAGCCAGGGTTACCACCTGGAGGTCGTGTGGAACTGGACATCTGCAACGCACGGTGCACAGCAGACCATTATGGGCGGCTGGGTTGACCGTACAAAGGATGGCGAAGTCATCGCCACCTACGACGGACACCCTTGGCGCACAGTCGGTTCCGTACCGGACACCGACTGGTCTGCCGATTGGGTTCGCAACAATGCGGACTTGATCACAGCGTCGTTCTAATCGAACTGAGTCGATTGACTCACTCCCCGGTCACCGGGGAGTGGGCTTGTCCGCTCAGGACAAAACGTGAGAGCGGTTCTCTCGCAACTAGATTGGAGACAAAATGAAATCACAAGATGTAGCACAAGACGTTGCCGCCTTGCTTCGCGCTCGCAACCCACTGCTGTGGGTAGTGACCCGCGAAGAAGCCCGGGTAGAGAAGTACCTATTCGAGGCAGCGGCGTCCGCTGGCTACCTTGCACGCAACTGGGACATCGCAGCCGGTTTCACTCAGATCAACGGAAAACCGTTGTCCGAGTACGACAATGGCGAAGGTGACCCCGATGCCGCGCTCACCAAAATCGGTGAGACTCGCGGGGAACGCAGTGTGTGGGTCATGCGGGATCTTCCCGTATGGCTCAAAGAGCCGGTTGGTTCAATCACGTTGCGGCGCTTACGGAATCTGGCACGCCAGCTTCCCAGCCTCCCCCGCGACGACGCGCAAGCCATCATCGTGATCCAACATCGGAAGTACCAGCCGAATTGGCAAACCACGCAACAGTTTTGGAGTGGCCTTTGCCAGACCGCGAAGAAATCGCGGCGCTGCTCGACGCTACCGTAGCTTCCCTACCGGAAGAACTACAAGCTAAGGCAGTCAACGGATCTCGTGACGCCGCTATCGACGCGGCGGTCGGGTTATCCGGCGAAGAAGCGCAAGCCACCTTCGCCCGGTCACTGGTGCAACTCAAGAAAATTGACCCCGCCATCATCGCTGCTGAGAAGCAACGGGTGGTGGCGCGGGAAGGTGTTCTAGAGTGGTTCGACCCCATCCCCGGTGGGCTGGAAGCAGTTGGCGGACTTGACAATCTGAAGTCTTGGTTGTCATCCCGCTCGGCGGCATACAGTCCCGCAGCCCGTGAGTACGGGCTGCCAGCCCCGAAGGGTGCCCTGCTTGTTGGGGTGCCGGGTTGCGGAAAGTCGTTGACTGCCAAGGCAATTGCGACTGCTTGGGGTGTTCCGCTGCTTCGCCTCGACCTCGGGGCGCTGAAGTCGAAATACGTTGGTGAGTCGGAAGGCAACTTGCGCAAGGCATTTGGGGTCATCGAAGCAATCGGTCGATGTGTCGTTTGGTTGGATGAAATCGAAAAGGCGCTTGACGGTGCCACTTCGGGGTCATCCGATGGCGGGGTTTCCGCTGACGCACTTGGAGCCATCCTCGGATGGATGCAAGATCGTCGGGGTGAAGCGTTCGTCATCGCTACCGCGAACAACGCGGAGAAGCTGCCCCCAGAGTTGTTGCGCAAGGGACGTTTTGACGAAGTTTGGTGGGTTGACCTGCCGAACCGCGACGAACGTCAAGCTATCATCGGTGCTTCCCTGAAGTCACACGGCAGGGTAGCCGCGAAGGTTGCCCTCGCCGATGTTGCTGATGCAACCGAAACATTCACCGGCGCAGAGCTTTCCGCTCTCGTACCGGATGCAATGTTCGCAGCGTTCAGCGACTGCGCACGCGAAGTCACAACGGATGACCTGCTGTTGGCAGCGAAAACCGTTGTGCCGCTTGCCCGTCAGGCCGAAGAGAAGATCACGAGGCTTCGGGAATTCTGGTTGGGCCGCGCTCGTGCGGCTACCAGTGCTCTTGAGGTCAAGCCCAGTAAGAGCAAGGTTGCTTCCCAGCAATTGGATCTCGGCTAGGTCACACTCCAGCCAACAGGGTTTCGGCCCTGTTGGTTGGGTGAGTCACCTAGACTCCCGAACGTGAGAGCGGTTCTCTCGCAACTAGATTGGAGACAAAAATTATGAGTGACTACTACACACTTCAGCCCGGCTTGTTGGTGTCGATGCAGACGGCAGTAAAGGGCAACGTGTCGTACCACGAAGATGACAGGCAAGTGCAGATCGTTGACCGGTCCGAAACGACTGAGATACGCACCCGCAAGCATGTCGCCGACGTGGACGAACAAGAGGTAGCCATCAAGCAGCGCACCAAGATTCGCGGTTTGATCCTGTCGGTGTGCAGTCAATCGGCGTTCGGGTTGCTGTGCCCGAACAACAAGGAAGCTGAACTGCGAGAAGCGATTTCGCAGGCACGGGTTCTTGTCGATGAATTCAACGCGACCGCGAAGCTGACTCGGATGTCTGTCAACGTCATCTATGGCAGGATTGCCCAAGACGATGTTGATGCTGTGCGTGCCATTACCGGCGAGATACGCGGGTTGATGGACGACATGCAGCAAGGTCTAAAAGCGTTGGACGTCAAGCGAATTCGTGACGCTGCGAACAAGGCTAAGCAGTTGGGTGACATGCTTTCGTCCGAAGCTGAGTCGCGGCTACAGACCGCGATTGACGCGGCTCGGTTGTCCGCTCGGAAGATCGCTAAGGCTGGCGAACAGGCAGCTAAGGAGGTTGACCGGGCGGCGATTGCGAAGATCGACATGGCGCGAACTTCGTTCTTGGACATCAACATTGAAGATGCTCACGTTGCAGAGCCGAAGGCCGAAGCGCGAAGCATCGACTTGATGCCTGTCTGAATTACGCTCTACCGCACAGGCTTTCGGGTCTGTGCGGTAGGTGAGTTGTTCAGACTCCCGCCGTGGGGGCGGTTCTCCCACACTAAGATTGGAGACATGATGGCTTGTGAAGCGAGTCGTTTGCCGAATCAAACACTGGCAGAACGCATTTCGGAGGTCAAGACTGCGGTGCAGCAGATCGACGCGATGATTGCCAGCCGTAAGGTTGGCGTTAAGGTTGGTCCACAGGGTGCCGTAACGTTCACTGGCATAAGCGATTCCGACCGGCGTCGGATCACTGACGCTTGTGTGTACCGGATGGTTATGAACAGCGGTTCGGCGGGTGCGAAGATGGCGATAGCTCGGGCTGAACAGTTGGCCGGGGTTAAGGTCAGCCGGAAAACCCTTGCGGCTGGCGTGCATTCGCACGATGGCGGTAAGAACTGGTCCACCCATTAGGAGTGAATCAACAAGCAGCACACCGGCTTCCGGTGTGTTGCCTGATGGATTCAAGTCCATTGCAATACAACAAGATTGGAGACACTAATGAACAACACCGAGGCATGGGCGCGGGTCATCGCAGGCCTGACGCTGGCATGTACTACCTTCGGTACGTGCAACGACTGTGGTGCAACACATTCCGAACAGGAGGACTGCGACCTATTGACCGGCTTCGTGCCGTGCAGCCGAAAGCACAAGTCGTGCAGCAAGTTTCACGCCAGCATGGTACGCGAATACCGTGCTGAACGTGAGCGGGAAGAGACTGCGCTTGAGGGTGAAACCGGGAACTATCCCGGCGACATCGAACACCGAAAGGCCAAGGGCGGCACCATGATTGACTTCCGAACCTGGCTCGTCGCACACAAGGGTGCGGCATCATGAACGGGTGGTGCGACGGTAGTCCCGGCCACCCTTGCGGGAACCCGGCGAGTTTCGTTGCACGACACTGGGACTCGTTGTACGCAGACTTTCAGGCGTGCGGCAAACACCTTGCCGCACAACTGAATGCGTACCCGCTGACGACGCAAGAGACACGGTTTATCGTCGTACCGTGCAACCCGAACGTCGACAACATTCACTCGAAAGCAGATCCCAACATCTGAATCACGCTCCAACCCACCGGGTTTCGATCCGGTGGGCTGGCTGAGTTGTTCAGAAGTTCAACTCGCGCAACAAGATTGGAGACAAACATGAAGACAACCATCAAGCTAGCGGTGCACGTGTTCATCATGGCGCTGCTACTCGGTGCCCTGCTGGGCATGGCGATTACGTGGCTATTCCCATTCCCGGCGCACGCCGACGAAGGCACATTCATCAACGGACTGGACCGCTACGGTGTTGAGGTCACAACGGCGAGTCTCGAACTGGGACATGCCATTTGCTACCGGATAGGCGCAGACGGTGTTGCCGGGTTCGACGTGATCAACGAAGCGGCCCAACATGCTGGCCTGTCAACACATGACACGAGTGTCATTGTGGTGCAGGCTATTTACGAGTTGTGCCCGTCGAACCGACCGGCGCTGAACTCGTACCTGTACGGCAACCCCAACGGAAGGGTTGCGTGATGCCAGATCCGAGTAGCTACACCAAGATTCGCACTGTGCGGGTTCCTGACGAACTGTGGGAACGGGTGCAGGCGAAAGCGAAGATCGAAGGTGTGCCGATAGCGCAAGTCATTCGGCGCGCACTGTTCGCGTACGTACGCTAGGAGACAACACAAAGAGAAGCCCCGGCAGGGAACCCACCTGCCGGGGCTTTTTTATGCCCTGGTGAGGCTGCTGGGCACCCGTACGGCGGTGCTGTGGTGGCCTGGTGTGCAGGTCACAGCGTTGCTCGGCTACGGGATAGAACCGTGGGCTACGGGATGCGATCAGCTACCGGATAAAACCGCCGAGTGTATATACAGCGCAACAGGATTCATGCCGAATCATTCTCGACATATCGGGCCAGTCCCGTACTGTCATTCACATGACGACCACCGAACAAACGAGGTACGACGTGTGCACCGTGTTGGCACGACTTGCGCGTCGTAA
>Ga0193754_1000043_pt1 | contig 11851 bp, 7 predicted proteins | sample H1a1metaG_FD_143052 | JGI IMG/M metagenome (GOLD analysis project Ga0193754, IMG submission 143052) | Soil microbial communities from a riparian zone of the East river system, Colorado, United States - H1a1 | ecosystem: Environmental > Terrestrial > Soil > Riparian zone | place: USA: East River... | reverse complement strand
AGCCCGAGTGTCTGGGGCTTTGTACTTGAAGACGCCAAACGTATCTCCAGTGTAGGCTGCGAAGTTCCGAGCGATGCCCTGGGCGTTGAGTAAGGCTTCTTTGTTGTAGCCGATGGGCACGCCACCATAGGCGGATTTCCCGTAGGTTCCAGCGGGGTCAATTGTATAATCGGCCTGAAGTCCAGCCTGGGCTTCTCTCAAGGCTTTAGTGTTGGCGTTGGGCCAGAAGTTGGGCGTTGGGAAATTCCCGGCTTCGGTTGCAACCTGCCCTGAAGTGATGCTCGTCAAGCCCGTTGGCCCGCTGCCCACTAGACCGCCGATAATTATGTTGTTCGAAATGTTATAGGCAGGCGCGGGCGTGCCGCTATTCGTGAGTTGCGATGCGGCAACATTGAGGGAGTCTATGCTTGCACCGCCTTCAGGAATAGCAGGTAGGCGGTCTGGCCCTCCGGTGTCGTTTCCATCATAGGTATAAGTGGTATGTAGGCCATTGGTCGAATTGGCAGAGAAGTACGTTACGTTATCCCGAAAGTCCCAATGCCAGCCTAATCCGTTATTCGTCCCGAGATACAACCATGCTGGGCTAGGACCACCAGCTTCCCCGAAACTATTCCCTTGCATTTTAAAGTTCTGGCAACCACTCGCAGCGCTGACGTTGGGCGATACGAGTTCGCTGAGTCCACCAGCACCATAAACGAACCTGTTCATATCAAAGATCAAGTTATTTTGAAAATAAACTCGATTCGTGATAGAGCCGCTAAGTGATGTTGTCGCTGGATTGCCTTGACAGTTAAAGCCCACCGCTCCGTGTCGAAGTGTGTTGCTGGAGATCGTGAAATCACGCGAACCATTCTCAGAGTATTGGGAGGTTGTTGAGTGTGACGCAATAACAATCTGGGGACCCTCGTTTTGCCAGCCCCAGCCACCCTCCACGATGTTTCCGTTCAGCAACCACCGTAACCCACGCTTTGTTTCGAAATGCTGCCGAACGGGATAAAAATACCCATTGCTCGTAGCGTTTCTCCATTGGTGATTCTGATTCCAGAACATATGGTTTTTTGTGAAATGCATATCGTTGCTGGAGGTTCCCGAGCCGCCAGAATCGTAATAAAAGTTTAGGCCGTAGGTTTCTAGCCAATTATTATGGACATAGGAAGGACCAGTTCCGCCATCGTCCACATGGATACCGAAAGAGAAGGTCCCCCCAACGGAATAAATCGTGGAGGTGTACCAAGTATCTTTAAGGAAATAACTATCTGGAACTCCGGCTGTAATGTTTCCACCAGTCCACGCCCAATCGCTCAGGTTGTCGCACGTTGGGGCTCCCACCTTCAACGTAGCAGATAGATTCGTTGTTACCGGAGTCAGCGTTCCGCTCGTAATGACATAAACGATACGCAACTGATTAGTCGCGGTGGCATCGCCCAGACAAGCCGTCCAAGACCCAGTTCCGCCTCCAGTCCAGGAAATACTAGCAGTCGTCGTCATCCCCCGCGCAGCGTCAGCGGCGTTTAACTTGAAGGTTTGAATTGGAAATGTGATCGTACCACCGCCAAAACTAGCGCCAGCGGTTGTCCATTGATAAGCTAACCAATAATCAGAGAAAGTCTTGCTGTCAAAGAGCCCGTTGTATGACCCCCCCAGCCACATTAAAAAGTTGGACCGAGAAGGCCATCCTCCGCTATGCAAATAAACACGGTCAAAGAAATTATGGTGCGGGTTATGGTCGCTTCCTCGACTGTGAATGTCTACCAAGGCATCATAGGCTTCTGGATCGGTATCGGTAACCGAAGCAACGGTAGCAGAGGTAATCTCGATATTCTCAAACCAAAAATGATGTGAATTGTTCCCGGCTGTGGCTAGCACTTGCCCGGACTGCCCTTGCGATCCGCGCGCGGCTGGTGTTTGCGCTGTAAGCTTGGCATAACGCGACGTCCATGTGGAGTTTGTTTGAACGCCTTCGGGCGGAAAATCTCCTACTGCTAGTTGCTTTGTGCGGCCAACAACATACCGATGCGGAACGGAAACATCAGGGGTTTTGTCAGGCAGAACAATACCCGTCTTTGCACTGCCGGTGCCGATAATTTTACAGTCCACCGATTGATCGAACTCAATAACCGTTCCGAATCCAACTTTATCCACAACCTGCTGCAATGTATCGCCAATAGCGACACTTCCAGCGTTGCCCCCAGGTGCATTTTTGGCCTCACACTGACTCAGGTCAGCCTTGGGAGCCATACGAACGACTGTGTATGCTGTGGTATCTGGACGAACTGGAACGAATGCAACTGGAGACGCTGGTGGCGCAGCATAGGTTGCTCCAGCCGGGCCTGTGGTGAAATTACAAGATGCCTCATTGACGGGAGACATGGAGGAGTTATCCGAAGCTCCAACAATGCAATAGTAAAACGTGTCTGGCTGTAATCCACCGATTGAGATACTAACCGGAACAAGACCAGTTGCGGGGTTGGTGCTCATGTAGCTTGATATTGACTGCCCTGGCATGGAAGCAAAAGCAACGCTAGCTGTCCCGTAACGGATTTGTGGATAGCCTGGAGTGCTTAGCGTTGCGGCTACTCGAACAGAAGACTCAGTTAGATCCTTTAGCTCAATATTTGAAATCGTAGGCTGCGCCCAGAGCGAGGCGGCGATAAGGAAACCATATAGTGTCTTCATTTATTGCTCCCGCACGAAATACTGACAAGATGTATTATTGGTGCCGTTTCCAGTTCCTCCGACAACGATACCATCCGAATTGCTTGCCGATCCGGTGAAGTCGAAATTGGCGCTCGTGTAGGCGGCATTGATTGAGGTGGGCAAAAAGCTGTAGCCGCCGTCAAAACTAACCAGAAATGCAATGTTTGCGCCTACTGTGATGCGCAGGATTGGAGGGTCGCTTGGGTTGATTCCTTCATACAGAACCGAGTAATACGCGCTACTGCCGCCGGAGTTCCGCTTCGCAACATTCAACCGGCCATTGTTGACGTCGCTATTGCCGCCTCGGGTGATAAGCCAACCACCTAGAATCCCGGTTGGAGCGTTGCGGATACCAACAAAACAACCTGCATCGGCAGCGCTTTGCGATTGTCCGAATTGGTAAACTTTGAAATCGAACGTGCGATTTGTGCCGACCGCCATGTAAGCATGTTGCAGCGTGCCACCGGGAGTACTCGCTGCCGTGGCAACGAGTAAAGCGCTTCCATTTGCATCGACTGCGAATGATGTAGGCGAACCGACCTGCGTCCAAGAGCCAGTCGCCGCCAGGGCTGTCACCGTCATCATGTTCGCGCCAGTCAGATAGTTGATGCCGGAAATCTGGATAAATGGAGTGGATGGGGTTACTGGCGTGCCGCCGCCCTGGAGCAAGAACTGGGTTCCGTCATAGCAGATGATGTTGGGCTTGGAGAGCAAGATATCGCCACTGGTCAATGCTCCACCCGTGCGCGTCAAGATGTTCTTCGGGCTACCGGAAACGAGTTCAAGGGTTGCCGTTCCAGAATTGGTTGCATCGGGATACAGAACATAGCAAGCGTTGGTGGTGTAGCTGGTCAAGATGGGCGAGAGTACAGCCGCGTAAGTGTCGTTGCCTGTGGTCGAGATTGCCGACCATGGGGTTCCCGCTTGGGCGGTGCTGTTGCGCATGACTTCCGTGAAGTCCGTTGTCACCCCTGGGTTGCCAGCGGTTCCATCGGCATTCGAGCAGGTTATGCCAGTTCCGCAGGTCAACGTACGCGCGGTTGTCGTGTTCAATGCCGTGCGGATAACGATGCCGTTAGAGCCTGGATCACCCAACCCGCCTCCACCGCCACCCGTCATTTGAGTCCAAGTGTTGGAAGCAGTGCAAAAATACAGGTTTTGCCCAGCGCTGGCATCCGTTCGGAAGTTGATTTGCCCAATAGTACAGGTTCCAGGGTTGGAGGCTCCTTGGATGTAGGCGCTTTGAATCCAGGTGTTGGTGGCTGTGCAGAGGTAGAGCTTTCGGCTGGGCGTCCCATCCGTTGCGAAGTAGGCGTCTCCAACCGCGCAGGTTGCCGGGATGGCGGAAACCAGACCCGTTTTCCAGGGATTCGTGGAAGTCTTGGCACTGAGATCGAAGGCCGAGGGTAGATCGGAGTTGGCTATGACGGAAGCACTAAAGTTTCCGCCCACTGTGGACTGTTTAACGAACTGCCCCGTACCTCCGGTGGCGCTCATATCCGCGCCGGTACCGCCACGCGCGAGAGTCAGTTGGCCGGAAGTGATGATCGACGCAGCCAAATTGGGGATGTCCAACGCCGTCAAGGCCCGGAAAGCCGGAGTTCCACTGGAACCGCTGGGAGACGCAAGGACCAAGTTTTGAAGCTGGCTGGCCCATGCGCCGGTCAAAGTCCCAGACCCAGTTACGGGAGAGCCACTGATACTGAACTCGGTTGGCAACGCCAGCCCAACACTAGTAACGGACCCGGTTGCGCAGCTAGACCAAGTAGAAGTCGTACCACTCCCGCTTCGAACGAGACAGTTTCCGTCTGAGCCTCCCGATGGATACGTCATCTTGGCGTTGAACGTAATCCAGTCCGTGTTGAGCAAGTAGCCACTAACGGAGCTTGTCGCAACCGGGAGAGACACGGTATTAGAGGCCCGCGCGAGGGGAGCGCTGAACGTCAGAGCGTTTTCTTTGGAGTTGAACGTACCCCAGTCGGTGCTGGTTAGATAACCAGATACGGAGTTAGTCGCAGCGGGGATCGAGAGATTGCCAGTTGTACCGTCATAAACCAATGGGCTCGCAGCCGTGATATCTGGGTAAGAAGGGCTAACGGGGAACCAGAAGCCCTTGTTTCCAACATAGTTTACGCTGGAAGTTCCGGTAATCAGGAAGCGGATGTACGGGTGGTAGCCGGTCGCGTATCCGTAGCACGCGCTGCTGGAGTTGGTGACGGCCAACCGCCCGAAGGCGAAGGCATTCCACGGCCCAGTGCTGGAAGTGTCGCTGTACTGGATGGTGGCCGACCATGTACCGGAGCCCAACGCACAGAAGCCGTGGTAGTCAGCCATGCGGGTAGACGCCGAACGGTTGTCAATGACGGTGCCGTTGGCCGTGATGTTGGCAACCGTGTAGTAGTTGACTGGATAGACTTGCTGGGCAGAGAGCGAGAATGCCGCTAACGCCAAAAGAATCAAAGAATTAAGCGTAGAGCGCATACAAGGAATCTCCTTCTTGGGGCGCTAATGCGCAAGTCCAAGCTGTCTGAGTGAAAGTGACTGCGCTGGCCAACGTCGCGAACGACGGGCCGGTGACCAAGTTTAGGCGGTATGTGGTCAAGTTGATCGAAATCGTGTTGGACTGCATCTGCGGCGGGAAGTAGTCGCCAGAGACCCGATTCAGCAGTCCGCTTGCCGCTGAGGCCACGCCAGTCAGCGTCTGGAATGTCAGTACGCTACCACCGATCCCATAAAGGGATGGATCAACGAGAAGGCCGTTGCGGAAGATCTGGATAAAACGATAATTGGTGCTGGGCAACGTGAAGACCAAGTTGCTGCCGTTCTTGGTCCCGGTCAACGGCTGCATATCCAGGTTGGACAGAGCCGACAGTCCACCTAAATTGGTGTCGTAGAAGACCTGACCCGGCTGGACGTTCAGCCCTTGCGCCGCGAGTTGGCCCGCCGCTTGGGTGAACTGGGTGAGCAAAACCATAGGAATGCTGTCCAAAGTTTCAAGGCCAGAGCCTAAAACAATGGCTTCAAACGTGTCTCCACTGGGATTCTCCGTAAGAGATAGGTCTTGCAGGGCAAGCAACCGACTCTTGATACCTAACGATACTGGCATAGCTGCAATTCTAAAGGGTTAGCCGGATGTTCGCAATCGTTAGTACTAGACGTACGGCTGCGTTATGCTTATCATGTGCCCGAACAACACGACGATGCCCAGGATTGGGCGAGATCCCAGATGTACGTTCTCGCTGAGTTGCGCCGTATATCGGTGAACATGGAGGAACTCACTCGGAAGATGCCCGAGATGGCGCAACTCAACGCCAGAATCGAGTCTCTTAGCCGCGAGATCGTCTCAATTCATTCTGGAGTGGATAACTTGTCCAGCCGTTTGATCGTCCTGGAACAGCATGAGTTCAGCAATGCCGTGACCCGAGCCGAAGTCAAGGACATCGCTAAAAAGATCTATATGATTTCGGGAGTCTTGGGGTTTGGCGGCAGCATCGTTGGAAGCGTCCTAATATCCTTTTTATCTAAACGGCTGGGCATGTAATATCATTAGGCGTGAGCCCAGCCAAAGAAGATCCGCCCATCTTGGACCAACCCGAGTCCAAGAAAACGCGCGTCACACAGAGAAACCTCCCGAAGTTCATCAAGAAGCAGCAGTACGACTTCGCGCCGGAACTCCTCGAAAATGCCTTCAAAGCACTCGTTGAGCGCTCAAAATCCAACGACATGAAGGCCGTTGGCATCATCCTGGACATGTTCGGATTGGTCCAGAAGAACCCATCGGTAGTCGTCAACAACTCCAATCAGATGGCCAATATGGGCCAATCGCCCACGATGGGCGGGCAACGGACGGCGGTTGGATTTGAGAATATCCTGCGCAAGATCAAGGAAGGCCGAGGGGAAGCACCGGCATTGCCAGCGGCAACCAAGATGCTGGAGACGACGATCATTGACGCTGAGGTTGTGGACTCGCCGACGTCGGCTCTGTTCGGGGACGAGGACTAAGGTTGCGGCTGATCGAACCACAGCAGAAAAGCAAGCAGGACGTCGGGATAGCCGATGCCATCGACTATTTCAACTCTCCCAAATATATCCAGACCAAGGACGTCCAGCAGCGATGGACGCTGCTAACGCCGTCCGAGGTTGAATTCATAAACGGAGAGTTAATTACCTGTAAGGACTATTTCAGCTACTGCGCCCGCAACTATTTCCAAGTCGTCACCAAGTCCAAAAAGAAGATATTCCTTGAGCTAATGCCAGCGCAAGAGCTAATTCTTGACTCATTGCAGACATTGCAAGATCAGAAGAAGCCAGCTAAGCTGTTGATTCTAAAGGCAAGACAACTCGGCTGCTCAACATTAATAGAAGCTATTATTGCATGGGTCGCAATGTTTTATGAGAATTCTAATTGCCTCGTAGTGTCGTACGACGATCCCCATACGGCCTACTTGTTTAAAATCATGCAGGACTTCTTCGACCAGATGCCTTGGTGGATGAAGCCGATGGTTGACACGCGCGAGTACAAGAAGGGTTTGAGGTTTGACAATCCAGACCCAGATGAGCGCAGTATTATCCGTCCCGGCATGAACTCAATGATCTCCGCGCAGGGTGCCCAGTCCGTAACGGGCGTAGGCGTCGGTGTCCGCTTCAACGCGGCTCATATGTCAGAAGTCGCGAAATGGGGGCAAAGCGCCAAGACGATCATCGAAGGTGACATCAAAAATGCTCTTGTCGAAGAGTGGACTACGATAGCCGTAATTGAATCCACGGCTATGGGCTGCGGCAACTACTATCACAACTTCTGGAACAAGATGATTTCCCTGGGGGAAGCCGCTGCATGGTACCCGAAGTTTTACCCGTGGTTTATGGAGCCGACTCGATTCTTGCCGCCGCCCAACGGCTGGAAGCCGCAAGAAGATGAGGTTTTGGTACGGGAAGTAGGCTTAGGACAATGGCTGAAATGCTCCACGGTTGGTTGCCCGCAGACCATTGAGCGCTTCCGCTCCAACATCGACAACACTGGAGCGAAGTGCCGCAGATGCGGAAGTGGAATAATGTCTCCGCTTCTGCTGAACGATCAACAACTTTACTGGAGAGAGCACTCACGCATCAACTCCGACACCGATCCTGATACGCTGCGCTTGCTCTACCAGGAGCTTTGCACAACGGCTGAAGAGAGTTTCCAGGCTACGGGTAGCCCAGTCTTCACGGATGACGTGATGAACTACGTCTCTAAAACCGCAGGGAAGCCTAAGTTTGTCGGGTTCTTCGACCCCCAGGACAATTTCCACGCGGTTGCGAATGCGGAAACATACGATTGTATCCATAAGGGCTGTCCAGCCGACCACCGATTCGACAATCAAGACATGCAGGTATGGGAGAGGCCGGAGCCGCATAGCCTGTACTACATCGGCGTCGATGTGGCGCAAGGTATTGGGCAGGATTACTCCTGTATCGTGGTTCTTCGAATCGGTCGCGGCGGACAACCAGACCGGCAGGTTGCTTTGTTCCGGTCAAACAAGATCGACCCGATTGCCCTCTCGTACATCGCCAAGTCAGTCGGCAAGTGGTACAACGAGGCCGAAATGGCGATTGAGGTCAACCGCTTTGATACGGTCGCCACTTGGCTGAGTATGAATCTGTCATACCCAAGACTCTACAGTCAGGGCTCACAGTTCACCGCGACGAGCAACCAGAGCAAGCGCTTGGGTTGGATGACCAACGGTAAGTCCAAGCCGCGCATCGTGGTACACGCCGCCAGATGGCTGGGTGCCAAGGCTGTGATTGTCCGCAGCCCGAACCTTGCCGGAGAAATAAAGAGTTTCCAGAGGGACCCGGAAGTACAGGACAAAATGGAAGCTCAGTCTGGCGCGAAGGACGACGAACTGATGGCTTTCATGATCGCGCTGCACTGTGCCCACGAAGTGGAGTTCGATGATCGCCTCGGATACATCCCGCTCTCGGAAGTAGTGACCGCCGACAGTGCCGCGTATCTGATGAAATGCAACAGTTGCAAGGAAAAGATGCCGTGCAATAATCCGAACGATTTCCGGCGCTGCCCCAAGTGCGGGTCCATCCGGCTGGAGTTTGATGCGAATCAGACTATCATGATAAAAGAAACGTCTGTGGATGATTTTCTGAGTTTGGAAATCCCAGCAGCCGAACCAGACTACGACATGCTGTAAAGGAGAAAACGATGCCAACGCTAGATGCAGTTCAGATCCCGTCCATGCTCACCCTTAACGGTGAGGAATACGCGAGAATCGCGCCACGGGCCGATACCTCGGAGAAGATCACCAAAGTCGCCCAGGGCCTGCTAACCCAATATGTCAACGGCGGCTTGATGCTGAAGCCGGAAGATGTCGCCAAATTGGATAGCTTGCTGCCCAACGGGTTTGACAACACCAGCAGCCTGATCGCGGCGGTTGAAAAGTCCGTTGGACAGAAGAACGGGCAGTACGCGTACACGTTGACGCTCGACCCAGCGATGGTGAAGCCGCTGGAAGAGTTATCGGTGATGTCGGGAATCCCCGTCTCCCAGATCATCAACAACGCTTGGGGAGTGATTGTGTCGAACAACATGCTCTTCCAGATCCAGCCGAGTTGGTCGCCGCTGTATCTCACCAGCGAACAGCGCCAGAGCATCGGCGAGAAGATGGGCAAGATGGACTTCAGCGCCGAAGACCTAACGGCATATTTCGCCGCGTTGCCTACCCAACCCAAGGCCGTCAAGAAAGGCTAACGATGCCAGTTTACGAATACGTGTGTGCGCATCTGACCTGCCCGGAGACTGGCAAGATCAAAGAGTCGTTTCTGCGTTCGTTCAACAGCCCAGACCCCGAGTGTCCGAAGTGCCATTTCAAGCTGGACCGGCAAGTCACCAGCCGAGTGAGTGTGATCTGGGCGCGTCCGTTGAGTGCTTACGACTCCAAAGACGGCCAAAAAGGTGGAGATCACATCGCCTACCGCCTAAACTCCAGCCGTTCCGGCAACCCTGAGCCGGTGTTGATCGATAGCATCCAGAAGCAACGCGAGTTCTGCCGGGAAGAAAAGCTGAACAACCCAGCGGACATGAACCCCAATGCGCGGCCCAACGACGACGGGATGAGTATCTCGACGGTTGGAATGCCAGGAGCGTGGGCATCGTTACCGGCTGGACATCCACTTCAGAATAAATCAAAAGTAGAAGACAACTGGGTGTAAGGATACACTTTAAAGCATGAGTTACGCGCCGCGTGGTCCATTATGGGCGTCCGATAATCAGATCGACCCCGACATCCAGGAGGGCTATCAGGCAAAAATGCTTGAATGGCGCGAAAACGCCCGCAACGAAGCGGTTGCAACCGCGCGGCTCAACCCGGAACTGTCCGAAGTCCCCAGCTATATTCAGCTATTGCAAGCCAACCACTGGGCAACCAACCGCCCCCCATACCGCTCGCGCTTTGTGGACAACAGGTTAGACAAAGCCAGAGTGGACTCGCTGAGCCTGTTGACGAGCGGCAAGCCGACCATCGAAGTACTTCCCCAAGTATCTGGGTATGAGCAGCAAGCCGAGATCGCGACCAAGATCATCCAGTATGAATGGCTGAGACAGTCGATGGATCTTGGGCTGGCCCGAGTGTTGGACAGTAGCTTCTTGTGGGGAACAAGCTTCTGGAAGATCGGTGCTATGAAGCCGGGAATCATGAAGGTCAGCACTTGCGGCCCAGACATGGTTATGCCGATCCAGCCGGGAGAAGGCATCCAGGACTCATCGGCCATACTGTACCGTACGTACCGTAGTACTGGGTACATCCATCGTGTCTACCCGTTTCGAAGCGCTGGGATTGAGCGCGAGGCGGCGTCCCCGGAGATGCAGTCGAACACGGGATACCAGCGGCCAAACAATATTGACGAGTACACATGGAATGCGTTGAGCCCCGGCATGAAGCGCCAGATGGGCGTATTGCCGAACGATGCGTACAACTCCAACGGCGGTAATGGCGGATACACGGCGGTTGAACTTCAGGAGTACTGGATAGACGATCACTCCAGGAACGAAAGCACGCGCGACGTACTTATCCGCGACCCCTACATGAGCCTTTCGGATCATAACTACTGGTACTGGGTGAAGCCCGGACAGCGGTTGTACCCGCGTAAGCGTGTGGTTGTGTTCGGTGGACGACGTTTACTGTACGATGGCCCCAGCCCGTTCTGGCATGGACTGTACCCGTTTGCCTGTATGCGACTGGACCCGGTGCCCTGGAACTTCTGGGGTAAGTCCATGTATCGCAACCTGAAACCGTTGAACGACGCGATCAATCGCATCGGTGCGGGAACGCTAGATCTCATCGCGCGGGCGTTGACGCCCACGGTTGTTGCGCGTGAGAATGTTATCCCGAAGACTATGTGGGATAAGTTCTTACCAGATATGCCCGGTCAAAAGCTTCTGTTGAAGGCCAATGGAGACGTCCAGAAGGACATCCGGTACATCGAACCGCCACCGATTCCGCAGTACGTTGCGGAGACGATGCAGAACTACCTGATCCCCGAGTTCGACCGGCTGGCCGGAACGGTGGACATCACGCAACTGGCTGGAAAGAAACAGGCTCCAGGCGGGGACACCATTGAGCAGATGAAGGACACGATGCAGACGAGCTTCCAACTGAAGGCCCGTCGCATTGAAGAGTTCCTGCGCGATGCTGGCGTCCAGGCGATGTCCAACGTCTTCCAGTTCTACACAACCAAGCAGCGGATGAAGATCATGGGCTCGGATGGCGTGTCGATGCAAGATTTCGACTATGATCCCGGCTCCATGGTCCCCTACAACACCAAAGAGAAAGAACAGCACTGGCGCAACTTCTCGATGATGGTGATCCCCGGATCGATGCACTCCGGCGCGGGCGACCGCAAGAAGTTGCTATCGACTCAGTTGTACGGCATGAAGGCTATCTCTCGTGAGAAATTGTTGGACGACATGGAGATCGCCAACCCGCAACAGATTCAGCAACAAATCAATAACGAGATCAGGGAAGAAGTTCTATCCCAGCAAGGCGCGTTAGCTGAAGCCGAACAGGCTGGACAGATGCAGCAATTGATGGGTGCAGCGCAGTCGGCTATGTCAGAAGGTGGCGGTGGACAGGCCCCGCCGCCAGGGGTAAATCCAGCGGTTGGCGAC
>Ga0193754_1000042_pt1 | contig 11889 bp, 31 predicted proteins | sample H1a1metaG_FD_143052 | JGI IMG/M metagenome (GOLD analysis project Ga0193754, IMG submission 143052) | Soil microbial communities from a riparian zone of the East river system, Colorado, United States - H1a1 | ecosystem: Environmental > Terrestrial > Soil > Riparian zone | place: USA: East River... | reverse complement strand
TGAGTATCGCTGTTATTTTTATATAGAAATGATTCAAACGCCTTTTCATACTCTGTCATAAGGGCGCTGATTTCGGATGCTACTTCACAAGAAACTTTTTGATCGAGGGATTTTCCAGCTATTGCGTCATCAAGAATCTGGCTGTTTTTTGCCAGCATTATTTCGTAAAAGTGCTGAATTTTTGCTACTAATCTTATGTGGTCGTCGCTCATTTTTCACCTTCAAGTAATCTTCAAGATTAAGTGTTTCTTGGACCAATGTTACTTTCCAACCTGCTTCTTTACATATTCTTAATTGGCATTTTAAAAGCGTTGGCCTTCCTGTTATCCGTGCAAGCAACTTAGCATCATCACTAACAGGGTAAAATAATTCTTTACCCCATATCTTTTTAAAAGACACTACAATTTCCATTCGCATTTTCTCCTTGATATTTCTTAGTGTACTATATATAACGTTTCATGTAAAGTCATAGAAACTATTGCAAGGGGTTTCAGTTTATGAGTGACGAAATAAATGTTTTACTTACACGCGAAGAAATAGAATGGATAGCACGTTTTTGTCAACGTGCTATTAGATTGACCGATATGAATATTGCAAAACCTGAAATGAAAATCTTCGATACCGAATTCAATGAAAACAAAGAGAAAGCTTTAATCCTAAAATCTAAAATGACAGAGGCTTTAAAATGACTGAGCAAGAAAAATTCGACATTTTAGCTGCCATTGCAGGATTACGAGCCGATCCTATTTCACCGGATGATTCTAACTATATTGATTTAACCGGCCGGGGAATATGTCAAGGATGCCAACGAAAAATAGCTGAGGCATTATCAAAAAAGCCTTTCCCCTGCGATCTCGTTCATGAAGCGGCCACAAAAATAATGCGCGACCGTAATGAGATATTAGATTTATTTTGCCAAGCATTTTTAAGCACTCAAGACCCTAAAGACTTAGAAGCAATCAAAGATATTTTTCTAATGACAGAGCTTGAATGCAAAATTGATTCAGATTTAACACAAACATTTAGAGTGAAATTAAGAGAAGAACCTTAAACGCCAAATTATAAGGATGGCCAAAATGAGACTATGCAATTTAGAAAAAGTTACAAAATCTAGAAACAATCCTCAACTCACACGAACAGGCGAAGTTATTTCCTGTTTCCTTGATGGTATCAAGCCAGAAATGGCCGGTTCAATCATTGAGTTAAGAAAGATGCCCGGACAATGGGTGCTAAATAAAGTCGAAGATGGCGACATCGAACACCATCAAATTAAAAGAAACTCTTATGTTGGAGTTATCAATGAGCAAGCATAGCAAAGAATTGAAAATGATCCTAGAAATGATGGGTAAAGCCGGCGAAAGCGAAATTGAAAAAGCTTCAATTAGCAAAATCTTAGAAACGCTTGTTGGATTGGCTAAGCGCATTGATGAAATAGAGAAAAAAGAAAATGAAGACCCTAAAGATGCTGAAGGATTACTTCATCGTTTAAGATTGGTTAGAGTAAAGAATTTAGCCAATAAACTTGTCGAAATCTTGAGAACAGAAAGACAAGAGGTGGGTTTTAGCGCCCTTATAATGCTTTTAGTAGACGCAAATATAAGAAATAATATCGAAAAGAAAGATTTCTTAGATGTCTTGGATAGATATTGGGATGATCGAGTTAAAGAATTCGAAGATATGAATTCCGAAGATGACGATGATGATGAAGGATGGATATACGGCGCTAATGGTGAAGAACTTTCTAAGTTTAAACCGGGAGGGATTCTTCAAGCTGAGTATGGTTCCAGTGGTCGAGTTGGAATATTACCCGGCACACTTAAAAATAGTGACGAGGAAGAAATGAACTGTGCTTGTGGCAATCTCGGAGCGATGATGATTGCAGGTACAGAAGCTTTTCAAGTGCTTTGCCATAATTGCGCAACTAATTTTGGTCATAAACATAGTTTAAATTTGGATATTGGATGAAGCTATCGAATAAAGAAGTTGGCAGTAAACTTATTAAATATTTTTTAAAACAAGAGCCAAAAGATATTGCTAGGGCTTTAGCTGCTTGTATGGTTGATTTTAATCGAATTGCGCATATGCACGAACTTGATAAAGAAGAAATGGAAAACCTTCAAATGCGTGTTCAACTGAATGTAGAAGAATTGCATAGATTTTTAGATAATGAAAAACAAGAAGCCTTCTCAGTTATAAGGATGGATACAATATATGAAAACTAAAGGCGACGATGATCCAATAATACCCATGACTGAAATGGGATTCAAAGCCTCTATGATGCTTATCGCTGCTTATGCTGCAATCATGATTGCTAACCCTGACCGAAAATCTGCTCGAAAACAAACACAAATAATCGAAGATGAAATTGATAGAATCCTTCAAATAGCTAAACAGAAAGCTAAAGAAGATGGTCGCTATGATGGATGAAAATACCGAAATGTTTGAGAAACTGCAAGAATTAGAGAAATTAGTTTATACACACGAAAACATATTCAAAGTACTGATTCAAGTTTTAAAACTTGCTGGTTACGATGATGACAAAGGGATAACAAATGAAATTAAAGTCGATCGAGATACACAAAGTTGAAAACCTTCCTGATCATATTGTGCAAGAAGTTCATGATCTATCAAATAAATTAGGGGAAGCGGTTTATGATTTATGTATTCAAAACCCTTCAAATATCGTTTTAGGTGCTTTAAATTGGACACATGCAGCTATGACGAATCACTTAGTCGTAGAAACGGATGAAGCTATTGAATTAGCAGCTAGGCAGCAAGCCGCCGCTTTATACAATAATATTATGCACTGTTACAAAAACAGACCAAAAAAGGATGAAGAAAGCAATGCTGATTGATGATCTCAGTACCATTCCTGACATGTTCAAGGATGGGTTTCGCGGTATTATGTTGCTACATCGTAGTAAAGATGGGGAAGTAGGAAATGCCCAAAGAAAAGCAATCAAAAAAATATCCCATAATATTGAAGAATGGCACGAGATCATTTCGGAATTTAGGGAGTTACAAACTTCTTCATATCCGAGGCATCGCATTTACGCATCTATTAATTCACGTGACATGTCAAAGGGTATTCATGAATTTAAGCGACGTCAATTAGAATGTGATTATGGCAATCTTTATGAGCTTAATTGTTTCTATACAGATATTCAGAATCGTTTCTTTAGCTGCTTGATGAATCCTAATTGCAGGGCACAGAATAGCTTTCTAATAGATTGTGATACTGACGAAGAATATCAACATGCAATATTACAGCTTTGCCAACAGCATATCTTATTTGATTATGCCACTAAAAACGGCCGACATATTATTACAAGGCCGTTCAATCCTAATGACGTAGGAAATCTTGATATCAAGAAAGATGAAATGCTTTTTATAGGATAGATTATGAGCGATGACACTTTAAGTATAGTTTTCTTTGTATGTTTAATTTTGATTACTTTTTCCTTATTAAAAATTAGCTTTTTTGGGGTTTAGCATGACGAAAGAAAGACCGAATGAGCCAAGTATTTTCATTAATGGCATAAAGCTATTCGAAGCTCAAGCCATTGTCATTGCGCGTGGCTGTGAAGTGTTCATAAGTGATTTAATGGAAGATGGATTAGGCGATGATGAACACGGAATTGCAATGAAGAAATCATATCTCGAGCGTCTTGGAGAAATCAGGGATTTAATGTTTTTCAAACGCGAGGATGAAGAATGATAACTATCTACGGATGCGAACATGGGCGCAATTGCGTTAGATGTCCAAGCCAGCATATGAATGAAGTTACAAAGAAGCTACAAGAAGCATTACAATTATTTGAAATGGTTCATGAAGCCTACGACGGAATTACCGTTCGATCAATTGTGACATGGTATGGGGATTCAGAAGTTAGATTAGGGAAAAAGTCATATGATAATCTTTGATTTAGACGGCACACTTGCAGACTGTAACCATAGAAAGAAATGGGTAATGCGCCCTAGAGGCTCAAAGCATGTATGCACTGATTCTATTCCACATGGCAATGGCTGCATCTTAATAGGTGATATTATACAGTCAGATGGCAAGAAATTTGTTCCTGATTGGAAATTATTCTATAGTCTTTGCGATTTAGATTTACCTATCGAGCCAGTAATAGAGATGTGGAATAACTATGAGATTGAAATTGCATGTGGCCGAGCTGACATAATGATTTGGTCGGGGAGATGTGAATCTGTCCGCGATAAAACGCTTGCTTGGCTCAACATGAATGTTTTTGGGCTTGGCTTAGAATGGTTTGATAGCATTCTTAAGATGCGCCCATTAGGCGATTATACCCCTGACGATCAGCTTAAAGAAAGATGGTTAGACGAAGCTATTGCACAAGGCAAGAATATCGAATTTGTTTTTGATGATAGGCCTAAAGTAGTTCGCATGTGGAAACGTCGAGGTATATTTGTGTTTAATTGCTATCAACGCGATGAGGAATTCTAATGAATAGTCGACAACAAAAACTAAGTTATATTCGTTATATGAATGAAATGCGAAAGCGTGGATATAAAAAGCCTAAATGGACTCTTAACAATAAGTATTGGCCTTATATGTGGATTAACCATAGTAATGAAGTGCTCGAAGAAAAGTTTTATATAGATTTGGGGTTCCTATGAAGAAGTTTTTATTAATATCACTATTTGCTTTTTCTGCATTAAATGCAGTCGACAAAGTTTACATTGACGAAGATGAATTAAAATCATCTCAAGATGCCTTTTACGTTCATCTAGGTCATAATGTATGGATGCACACTAATCACATCAATAGAGATGAAACCGGGCTTTATGTCTATGAACATAACATTGCTCGATCAATGACAATGGTCGGCTATGAATACGAAAAGAAATGGCGTTGTCCATATTGTTATAGCTATTGGCCTCAAGGCACAGCATGCCAAAACAAAGATTGTCCAAGCAGATATAAAATGAGTGTAAAGAAATGAAAATTGAATTAGATGATGTTCAAATTAAGATTATACTTGAGTGTCTTGGCACTTGTCATGCAGTTGAGTTTATGAAAGGTGCAAACAATGACCATCTTTCAAGGATTATTTTGGATATGAGTAGACAGATTGAAGATGCTGGAAAACTGGAATTATTTGAATCTGTTTTCAATGAGGTTCCAAATGACTAATTACATTCTAGATAGAGAAAAATTGAAAGAAATTCTTTTAGGTCATAAAACTTTCTTTGCTTTAAAATGTCAAAAGCTAATTGATCAAGGTATCGATGTTTCCAAGCTTACATATAGAGAAACAAAGAAAATTACGGATGAATACATTGATACTATAATTAAACATATGCCAGTTGAAACCATGCTCGATGATATAGACGAAGCGCTTTCTAAAACTGGCTTAAAGTCTTCGAAAGAGTATCTTAAGGATGAAGATGAGCGAAACAAACGAAAACACTCTTGATGGTGATTTCAAAGAAGGTTTGCAATGCTGGCGACAGTTTTTAAAAGATGTGCCGGAATTTATTGCTGGCAATCCTAATTGTCAATTTCTTGGAATTAGCATGGAAAGTATTGAGAATATTAAAGTAACCGCTTTGACTCCTCAAGATGTATACGTAAACCCCTATGAACTTAAAAGAGTTCCTACTAATATGATAGTGCCAAAACAATCACAATGGGAATATGACACCATCCACAAAATGACTTGTCTAGGATGGACTTTTGACAATGATAATGAAACAACTTTAGGTTTTTCGATTCATCAAGGAGAATTTCACTGGATACGCGATTACGATAAGAAAACCCGGGGTTTTATTCAATATAACGGCAATCAGCAAGTTAACTTAAAGGTAAGTAAGGATGAACAATCAGAATAAGATATGTGCTTACATATCCCATGATACTTTTAATCAGTTAAAAAACGAACCTGAATTCCAGCAGGTAGCTACTTACCCGGCTAATCTTTATCATGATTCGACAAATGAAGAAGTGGGAATGATATTTTCTCGAATTGGTCGCATCCATTTCTATGTTCAAACTCCGAATAAGATTGAGAATATAAAATATACCATGATTCATTTACTTAAGAATCTATGGACAGACAACTTTAGAAATGAAGCATTAACGCATCAAGTAACTGAAATGATTCAATACCTAGAGAGGCAATAATGATTGAACCTATGTTTGTATTTATTATTTTATGCAATCTATTTGCCGCCGGATGTTGTGGATATAATGGGCATAAAGCTATTGCAATATTGATGACGCTATGCGCCACATTTAATCTATATTGTGGCTTCTATCTAAAGAATCTCAAAGACAAGGATACGAAGTAATGACAGCTCCTTACGATTGCGTTAAATGCGGTGCAAAGCATGGCATGGTAATACACAACAACCTTACAAATGAAGATACTCCGCTTGATATGTGCTATGATTGTATATTCTCAGGTGTTAGATACAATCCAATTCCGGCTCACATTAAAGTCGAAGATCTTATGACCGCTGATCCCGATCAATTGAAATTGCAAATGCAAGCTAATGAAGCTCAGCTTATCGAGAATGCTGACGAATGGTTAAATCTGACAATCTCAAGCCTTAAAGAAGTGGTTGAGTGGATTGAGAGAAAAAAGGAGAAGTTTAACAATGATTAGAAAGATATTATGTTACTTTAAATTGTGTAACGCAGGATATATTTTGAATGGTGATTTGATATGTCCTAGTTGCAAAAGAATTATTTCAAAAAGATAAAATGATCTTATTTCATTTCGATCTCATCATGCGAATTAATGAAAGTTCGATTATTCGGTAGCTTAAATATATATTCATGCCGGATAATTTGAACGATCTTATCGTTATAACCTACTTGGGATTGGTAAATGCAACTTGTCACAAAAGCTAGAAAAGAGAATATGATTAAACAAATTAATACATGCTTTACATCTTCATTAAATGAATCCATTTTCACCAAGTTATTGTAGGCGGTTTATAGCTATTTCAAAATATTCTAATTCTTTTTCTATTCCAATGCAGTTGATGCCAAGCTCTTTCGCAGCTAATAAAGTGCTTCCTGATCCTGCAAATGGATCTAAGCATATTGGATTACTTGGAGGAGCTAGAAGCTTTAGGATATATTTCATTAGGGAAATTGGTTTGACTGTTGGGTGATTGTTTTGCTTAGGTAATCTTTTTTGCTCTTTATCCATTCGTAAATCAGTAATACCTTTCAATGAATCCTTACCAAAACAATTTTCTTTCAAAGGCATTCCCTCAAGCCCTTTATTCCTTTCACTTGATGAAGCTTTTGCACAATAGAAAAATCTTGATGCTCCACCAGAATCATTATGCCCTCTTTCTTTATCTTCTTTTCTAGGCGCACAAACATTTATATAAGAATCCAAATTATTTCCATTTCTTCCTTTAGATCTAACTGATTTACTAATTCCAGTCATCTGATCCAATTGCTCGGCAGCTTCTTCTGATAAGATTAAATTTGAAGGCCAGCGACCGTTTCCTCCTGTACTTAAAGAACCTTGACCATCTAACTGTGAAATTAGTTCTGATTTTGGCCCTCTAGAACGATCGATAAATGCTGGAGTAATCCCAATACGCGAATGTGCAATATTAATTCCTCCAACGCCCCACTTCTCTGCATTTTGCTTATAAGTTCCATCAATTGGCTTCATTGCGATTATAATTGGCTCATATGCGGGCTTTAATGCAGTGCCATATCCTTGTAATCCAAATTTATTATGACTTTTAGGAAACCCTGATCCATATAGCCACATAATGACATCGCGAATCTCCCAGCCAGATTTCTCTAATGCATTCATGAGATGATGATGAGTTCTTGATCCTCCAAATGCAGCTAGCATGCTGCCGGGCTTGCATATTCTTAATGCTTCCATCCAAATATTGATATTTGGGACATTATCATCCCATTTTTTACCCATGAAATTTAGACCATAAGGAGGGTCACAAACTATGAAATCAATGCTGTTATCAGTCATCTCTCTCATTTTTTCCAAGCAATCGCCATGAATCATAGTTTGAGTGCTTAGATAATCCATGATGTCAAGCTGTTTTACATTCACTATTTCACCAAGTTATTTCAATTTTAACGGCATATTCTTTGCAAATAATTTGTCGATATTTTACATCGATTTCTTCATTGTCATCGGCTCTACCGGGTCTATCATCGCCGGTAATGATTTCACAAATAGCATCCAGAATCCATTTTAAAGACATGGGTAGATTGTCATGACGATCGAGCTTGCAAGGTGCATATCTTGTAAGCGTGATCAAGCATGGTAATTTAATCTCATTTCTAAATTTTCTAAGCATCATTCGAACAACACCTTTTTGTTTTTGATGGCGATTGTTCTTGTCTGACCAGTGTTCAGCCTTCAATATTTTCTTACCATTCTTTCCGCGGATAGATCGCTTTTGTCCGCCATTTGCTTCGCTTACGGTAAGCATGGGATGGAGCATTGCAGTGATGCAATTTCCCTTCTTTTCCGAAAACATCTTTAAAGGCTCTTCCTTTAAGTTTTCAATGGGGGGAGCTATGTTGATACTGGGTGATGTGTTTTGACTCAATGGCGCCCCCATGGCGTGAGAAATTGAGCCATCTAAAAAGGTAACTCCTCTTGACTTGCGACTTCATCCATGGATCGAGGCGCATAACTTGGCGCTGGCGAATGAGGCAAAGACGACTGCATTGCGATTGGGTTTTGCAGGCCTCTTTCCCAAACTCGATCATCAAGAAATTTCTTAATCTCTTTTTCAAGAAAGTTCGAATCCTGAATTGCAGCTGGAAAGAATTCTTTCTTACCGTCACGCTCAGCGCCTACGCTTGCAACACTCCAAAACAAACCGCCTTTCGTAGCTTCCTTGCGAACATACGCAATACGAACAGGAACTTTAATTTCAAGGTAAACCAGTTCTCTAGTGTATTTATCGGCAGGAAAAGCGTCATGCGAAACAAATTCAAACTTACTCATAAAACCTCGTGGTTAAATATTTAAATACCACCAAGGACTATTTTGAGCAACAAATTTGCAACTCTATTTTTTAAAGTGTTCGCTATTGTGCAATAAATTCATAGCATGAGAGCTGGCATGTGACATAGTATTATTTTGAATATTATCCTCGACAATAGGTTTAGAAAGGGAATGCCATAAGTTAAACTTAATACGGGCTTGTTTAACTAATTCTTTGAAATCTTCATGCTCATAAGGCAGCTTTTCAGTGCCGAACATGGCATGATCAATGCAATCCATGATGATTAAGTCTTTGCGTTGCAATGGCTCTTTTGCATCGCTAGCATACTTCAAAAGCTTTTCACGATTAGAAATAGCTCTATCGCTAAGCTGAATTACAGGATTGCTTTTCGGTTGCCATTTGCCTTTGATGGCTCTAAGCAAATATCCCATGATGCTATCGATTGGTTTTTTGTATTCCTTCAAAACTTTAACGCCGCGAATAACATCAACTTCATCAAAGGCAGCAAGCTTTTGGAGATCTTCAACCGACAAACCTAAACCATCTAAACAAGAAAACGAACAAACAACCGACGAACCAACAGGCTCAACCGGCAAAGGGACTAGGGTTTGTTGTTGTTCTTTTATATCTGTTGTTTCTTGTTCTCTCTGTTTATCAACCCTAGATCGCCCCTTGTTCGCCCCTTCATCGCCATTTTGTTCGCCCTTGTTAATAAAAGTTGCGTCAAAAACCTCTGAATTACAGATATTTACGATATAACTTTTGATCGCCCTTTTGATCGCCCTTTTTTGACCATTTTTAGATTTCGGATTGAAAACGATTTCTACTAAATTAAATTCTATAAGTTTGTCTCGAGCTGTTCTAAATTCTTTTTTTGATAGTCCGCATTTGTGGGGAGTTTCAATTTCTCCGATGATGCAATCGCCAAATTGAAGGCCATCCGGAATAGTATCAGTTCGACGCGCATGACGAGCAATATAAGCTAGAAGAAGAAAACAAGACGGATAGTGTTCTTGAAGCCAATCGGTTTTTGTGCCAATAATTAATTTTACAAAGAAAATAGGAGATTCAGACATAAAAACCCACAAATCGGTTGAGATAATTTGTGTAGTCTGATAGTATTGGAGTTATCACGTTCCAATAGCTATTAGCTACACCGAAAACACTAAGACGGCAAATCTTAGTGTTTTTTTTTGCCATCCTAACACGGCAATCATAATCTTTACAATTCATATATTGCCTATTTCCCGGCATTGAATTTTATCATAAAGAATTCTCCAGGCTCTTCGAACGAAATCAAGTCCAGTCGTCCTAAAGCAAGTAGATGATTGCGAAATAGAGTCGGCGAAATCAAGAAACGATTCTTCACTTCTTTACGTTTTATTGATATGACATTAGATGTAGGTTTTAACTGCCACATTTCCGCATATATTAGAGCTGAATGTGGAGAAGAATAAAGAACGCGTTTGAATAGATTTATAGGGGGAAAATCGGCGTAACTCATAATCCTCACAAAAGATGTTGATAATAATCACTGTGAGGTCTAGAATTGGCGGCGCATTGTCTAGTTTTGTCCTCGCAGGTGGGTTTGATTGGCGTTGAACCCACCAGCATTCATAATATTAAATTATAATTACTCACAACATCTATTTTAAAATGCTCTGAAATAACCATCAAAGCGTACAAGTGCTTTTGTATTACAAATGGGCTTGTATACTACTCTTTTTTTCATTAAAATTATCATTTGGTTTTACCTCGAAAGATTCAGGCGGTAGCCAATCATATATCGTTACCATTCCCCCGGTCATTTTTTCAATTTCATATGCAAGCTTGATACTCGGTGTCGATTTTCCTTTAACTAATAAGTTTAAATTGTTGGGAGTGGTATTTATTTTCTCGGCAAAGAATCTTTGCGTGATACCTCTGTGAGTCAAATAACGCTCAAGCTTATTCATTATAAATTATCCTCTTTTTGTATTTTCGTATCTTTTCGTGTTGACATAAATCACAATGTTTTGTTATATTAATCATCATAAACGGAAACACCTTTTCCGATCAAGACAAATAAGGACAAAACAATGAATGACGCCAATGATGCAATCAATAACTTAGAAGCGATGAGCAAAGCTTTCGAGAAGTTTGCGAATAAGCCTGAGAATTATAACACGCCTTGGGCTTCTACACTTGAGCAAATGAGTTGGGTAATATACAAGGAAGCTAAAGACCTTAAAGGTATCAATGAATTTATGGACTTAACCAATATCTTTAAGGAGTAACGCAAATGAAATATCAAATTTACAATTTTCGCAAGCAATGCTTTATCGGTAAAACCTATGAATGCCGAAAGAAAGCTAGACGTCGCGCCGATAAACTAGATTTAGAATATGGAGCGATTAGTTTTCGCGTTATGGAGGTGACAGAATGAAAACAAAATCAATTCTAAAAGCTTTAGAGAAAGTTGGATTAAAGGCCGAAACATCTTATCACGGCCCTAACTTACATTACTTATGCAAAACACAAAAAAGAAAGCTATCGTGGTATGCAAATGGTGATACTGGCGAAGCGCATTGTGTGCATGTTAGTAGATTAAATGATGAATGGCGTCCAGATATAGACTCTTTCCCCGGTTTTTTTGTGGATACTATCAAAGAAGCAATAAAATATCTCACAAAGGAATAGGGTATGACATATGAAGAACTTGCCAGTATGGTTTTTGAAGAGGTTGATGAGGCAGATTGCTATAAAGAAGAAGATGACACAGATTTGCAGAAAGTTAATACGCGCCACGATTGCGGTTATTGTATGTATTGCCTGCAAGTTAGTTGGTAGAAAACGGCAGGGGGCAAGTCCCCCACCGAAACGAAAAACAAAGAAGGCAGTCTATGAATAATTCAGATATAATCA
>Ga0193754_1000041_pt1 | contig 11999 bp, 18 predicted proteins | sample H1a1metaG_FD_143052 | JGI IMG/M metagenome (GOLD analysis project Ga0193754, IMG submission 143052) | Soil microbial communities from a riparian zone of the East river system, Colorado, United States - H1a1 | ecosystem: Environmental > Terrestrial > Soil > Riparian zone | place: USA: East River... | reverse complement strand
TTCAACGCCCCGCCGATGCTGGTGGACACGAACGGTGGGTATGAGCTCTGGATCGCAGCGCACGGAGCGAACGCCAACTGGGCAGGCTGCGATGTCTACATGTCGCTTGATGGTGCCTCCTACGTCTTCATCGGCACGATCAACGGGCCCGCGCGCTATGGCACGCTGACCGCGACGCAGGCCAGCAGCCCGGATCCGGACACTACGAACACCCTCGCCGTGCAGCTTGCGAATAGCACGCTCGCCCTGGTGAGCGGCACGGCGACCGACTATCAGAACCTGCGCACGCTGCTCTACGTCGACGGCGAGATAGAGGCCTACCAGACGGCCACGTTGACCGGCGCCGGCGCGTACAACATCACAAACCTGCGCCGCGGGGTGTATGGCTCGGCGGTCGCTTCGCACGCCAGCGCCTCGAAGTTCGCACGCATCGATGCGGCGATCTTCCGGGTGCCCTACGACGCCGGCATGATCGGGCAGACGGCGTCCTTCAAGTTCTGCAGCTTCAATGTGTTCGGGCAGGGGTACGAGTCGATCGCCTCGGTGCCTGCGTATACGAAAGTGCTGACCGCCGCGAACGCCGGGCAGCTCATCCCAGGTCCGCTGACCCTCGTGGGCCGCGGCGTCACGATCATGGGCGACAAGGCGTTCAAGAGCGCGGCGACGTCGGCCTGGGACTCCGACGTCTATTCAGCGCAGGGCTACACGAACGGCGCCTTCGTCAGCTTCAGGCCGACGCAGCCGAACCAACGCTTCATGATCGCCCTCAACAGCGATCCGACCACGGATGCCAGCTGGACGTCGCTCGACTATGCGCTGCATCCAGACTCCGCCGGCCTGCTTGAGATCTATGAGTCCAACGCCTTCATCGGCTTTTTCGGCAGCTATGCAGTCGGCGACGATCTCTCGATCGTCTATGACGGCGCGATCGTTCGCTACCTGAAGAACGGCGCCGTACTTCGGGAAGTCATGGCGGGCCCGGGCAAACTCTTCTATCTGGACTCTTCGTTCTACGATCCCGGCGCTGCTGTCAGCAACATGCGTTTCGGCCCGTATGGCACAGCGGCGCCTGTGCTCTACAACGCCCGCGGCAACTGCATCGTCAGCGACACCAATGCGCAGAAGGTGGGCGGCAGCGTCGCCTGGGACAGCGATGTCTATAGCGTAAAGGGCTTCCCGAGCTGCCATGTGTTCTTCAAGCCCAATGACGCGACCGGGCGCTTCGTCGTAGGGCTTGGCACTGCGCCGCTGGCGGATCTGAGCTACACCTCAGTCAACTATGGATGGATCTGCAACGCAGGCAGCGGCCTTCAGATTTACGAGTCGGGAAGCTACATCGGCAGTTACGGTGGATACGACGCGACCACGGCGCTTGCGATTACCTACGACGCCGCGACGATCACCTACTGGCTGAACGGCGTCTCCGTGCGTACCGTCTCCGTTGCGGGATTGACGCTGTATCTGGACTCCTCCTTCGAGGATGCCGGTGCTGGCTGCAACTCCCTGCGCTTCGGGCCCACGACGAATCTTGCGGTGGCGGACACTTCGCAGATCGGATTGAACGCTGCCTTCAAGTCTTACATCGCCACCGGCGCGGGAGGCGCGATTACAGGCTCCTTCGCGAGCCCCACCACAATAGGCAGCGTCACAGTCCCCGCGCAGCCGTTCGACTCGACAGTCGTTGTGACTTACGTCTCCAACATGAATGTCACGGCGGGCACGTCAGGCGGCGCAGGCACCTGGGGCTATATCAACACGACAACCCGGCCGTTTTACGACGCGACGGCCGGCAACGCGCGCGTCTATCAGCCCTCGGCCGGCCTTGTCTCGGTGAACAACGTCACTATCGAAGAGACGTTTTCGCTGCCCGCTAACACCAGCGCCACGTACTACATCTTCGGAGTCCAGTCCGGCGGCGGCACGGGACGCGCTGGCGGCACGGCCGGATGGGTACTCAAGGCGGAGGTCATGTTCCGATGATGCGAACCCTGCACCTGTACGACGTTGCAACCGGGATATTCTCCGGGCAATCCTTCTCCACGAACGACATCGCAGGGTTCGAAGAAGGCCTGCGCCTGAACACACCCCCCGGCCACGCTACGATTGAAGGTGACATAGATCATCTCTCGCAGGCCGTCGATCTCAAGACTGGCGAAATCATCGACTACCGGCCGCCGGCGCCTGACAGCGACCACGAGTGGAACAGCACGACGCGCCGCTGGCAGCTCAAGCCCGAAGTGCAGGAGTTGCAGCAGAAGCGCGCGGCCGCGCTGGCGGAGATCTCCGCGCTCGAGGCCCAGCAACCGCGCGCGATCCGCGAGCTGCTCCTTGATCCGGACAACGTAGATGCGAAGGCGAAGCTGCAGATCATCGATCGCGGCATCGAGGATCAGCGCGAGCTGATGGCCGCGGCTACGGTTGCCGTCAACGACGCGGAGATCGCCCGATGATCGACCTGCCGCCCATCGTGAAGTACCTGCTCGCGATCCTCTCCGGCGTCATCTCGCTGCTGCTCGGCGCACTGCTCTACATCTGGGGGCTGCTCGTGAAAAAAGTGAATCGGCAGGGCACACGCCTTGCCGCGCTCGAAAGCAGCCGCGTCACGTGGGACGAGTTCCGCAGGCACGTCGACTCCTCGCTCATCGAGCGCCGGCAGATGCACCAGGACAACAAGGACTCGCTCGAGCGGATCCACGATCGGCTCGACCAGGTCTGGGAGAAGTTGTCCGAATGAACCGCGAAATACTCCGCGCCATGCTGCATCCGGGCCTAGAGAAGGATGAGAGTCGTGTCCTCAACGCCGATGGCCGTCACGTGGTGTACGACGACGCCACTGGCAAGCCGCTCGCGATCGCCGCCGTCGGGAATCCAACGGCCGGATACGGGCGCCTGCTCTCGCGCGGCTTCAGCGAGGACGAAGCTGACCTCATGCTCGACAACGACATCGACGCGCACCTGCGCTTTGCCGTCCGCTACAGCTGGTTCGAGGGATTGAGCGACGTGCGGCAGGGCGTGATTGTCTGCCTGATCTTCAACATGGGACCGACGCGGTTCGATGGCTTCCTCAAGATGCGCGCCTGCCTTGAGCGAGCCGACTTCAAGGGCGCCGCCGAGCAGCTGCTCGATTCCAAATGGTCGCACCAGGTCGACGACGGCCCGGGCGGCAAGTTCGGCCGCGCTGATCGCTACGCGCAGGCGCTGAGCACAGGGGTATGGGCATGAACAAGCAAGCATGGCTCGACGCCGCGGAGATCGTCGACGCCTGGCGTGTCGTGCCACGCGCGCTGCTCTTCGCCTACTGCATCTGGGTTTGGAATGTCGTCGGCGACACGCTGAACTGGTATCAGCACCTTCCCGCGGCGGAACGAACGCTCGAAGCATCCGGTCTCGCCGGCGCCGTCATTACAGCTGTGCTCGGCCTTGCAACGTGGGTCTTCAAGATCTACAGCGATGGCGGCCGAGACTGGACGGGGCAGGCGGTGCAGCCGTGAACCTGCTGGAGAAGCTCGGCATCGGCGCAGCCCTGCTCGTCCTCGTCTGGATCCACGGATCCGACCACGGCTACCAGAAGCGCGGCGTGGTGGAACTCAACAACGACAACCAGGCGCTCGCGACGGCCGTCAAAGAGAAGGCCGATGCAGAGAGCCGGGCAACCTCCCTTCAAGCACAAGTGGATGCAGCAGATGCAAAAACACAGCAAGCCCTGGCTGATTACCGGCTCGATCATCCTGATCGCGCTATCCCTGTCGGGGTGTGCAAGCAACAAGCCCCGGCCCGCGACGTCGGCCGAGCTCGTGTGCCCGCAGCCGCCGGAGATCCCGCCGGAGAAGTTCAAGCGGTACCAGCCCACCAACCGCAAGGAGCTGGATCAGGAGCTGAGCCGCCTGGGGATCTCGGCCCCTTCGCCTACCGAAAAGCCGACAGCAACGACGAAGCCATCGCTCTTCTGACCTGGTGGCAGGACCGGGCGCTGGCGCTGCAGAAGTCCAAGGTCTGCGGGCCGTAGTGTTATGAAGTTCGTGCGCTTCTTCCTCCTGCTCATAGTGCCGCTGCTGCTGTTCGCGGCCGTGGTCGTCTCGTACGCCGTCGTCGACGGGAATCTCGGCAAGTACCTGCAGGCGACGCCGTGAAGCCAGCGAACAACGCGCCGCTCTATCTGTGCATCTACGCTGGCCTCGCGGAGATCACCCGCGCCAACGGCTACGCGCTAGCGGTGCATGGCAGCCTCGCGCGCGACTGCGACCTGATCTGCGTCCCGTGGGTCGACGACGCGAAGGCGCCCGTGGAAGTCGTGCAGGCGATCTTGGCGAAGTATGCCGTAGAGCTGACGGGCGGACCGGATCGAAAGCCGCAGGGGCGCATTGCCTACACGCTGCACATGGGACCGCACGGCGACGTTTACTTCGACCTGCAGTTCATGCCGAGAGTGGTGCAATGATCGGGCGGCGCGTCTACTGTGACGAACAGGGTCACCTGCCGAACCCGTTCGAAGTCGGCGACTACGGCCGCGCGACGTGGCGCGACACCGAGGAAGGCACGACCGGACCTGTACTCGGATGGCCTTGCACCTGGTGGTGCCTGAAGGCGCCGGACGGCAGCGAAGGGTCGCTCAATCCGTCAATCCACGCCGTCACCGAACACGCCGACGGTACGCTCACCGTCTCGCCCAGCATTGTCACGAAGACGTGGCACGGCTGGCTGAAGGCCGGCGTGTGGAGCAACGCCTGATCGAATGATCGAATCAAAAGGTCAGGGCGGGGATCGGTAGATCAGCCCGGGATACAGGCGACCACGGCATTGTTGAGCAGGTACAGCAGAACCTCGTCATCGTCACCCTGACTGTCAGGCAGTTCCCAACGGACAGTCAGCTCGTCCGACTCCACGATCGGCACGCCAGCGCAAAGCGCCCTGTCGCCAGCCATCGGCGTGGCCACACCGTTAACGACTTGCCAGCCGTAGTCCCGATAGTTCTCCATGCCGGTGAGTCTATTCCCGGCGCTTGATCGGCACCACATTGGCCGGCGGCTTGCCCACGCTGTAGATGATCGTGATGTCCGCCCCGCGGTGCCCGCACGCCACGCAGCGCCAGCGCTCATGGCTACCCACTGGCACGCTCTGCGCCGGGCGGTCCTTCTGCCGGCCGCAGCTGCGGCAAGTCAGGCGTGCGAACTGGTAGCCTTCGGACATGCGGGGAGGGTAGCCGGGGCGGGCGGGTCACCAGCAACGCGGGGGCGGCGGGGCTGGATGCCGGCATGTGCCCGGCAAGTGCCGGAGACCGTGTCCAGATCGTGGCCAACCCGAGACCATTCCACACATATCTATACAGGTCAGGACCAGCAGGCCAATCGTAAACGACTGATTTACTTAGTTTGGCACAGCCCTTGAATGGTGGAGGCGGGGGGAATCGAACCCGCGGGCGTTGTTGATTCTGCTCATGCTATCGCGAGAGCGTGTCCAGAACACGGCCAACGGCTGCATTACGCGCCACGTACGGCGGCGAGCGTGCGCGCGCCAGCATCGGGGAACACGTCCGGGATGAACCGCGCGTAGACCCTCTGCGTGATCGACGGGTCACTGTGACCCATGACCTTCGATACCCAGATCGGCGACTCGCCGGCAGACAGCGTCCAGCTTGCGAACGTGTGCCGCAATTGCTTCGGTGGGCGATAACGCACGCCAGCGGCGACGCACGCGGCGTCCCAGGCGTTGCGCAAACTCTTCTCTGTCCACGGACCGGGCTTCGGCTCGTGCCACCGTGAGCCTTCCTGCGGTCTCCACGACGGATTCTGGAAGACGTTCTTGCCCATGAGTCGCGTGTGCGCCTGCTGTCGCTTCAGCGCGTCGTGCGCCGGCGCCAGGAGCTTGATCGTGCGGACCCCTTGCCGTGTCTTCGGTGCCTTCGTGCGCGTGCCGCGCATGGCCTTGGCGATCCTCACGGTGCAGCGATCGAGGTCGACGTCCGGCCACGTGAGCGCGAGCAGTTCGCCCTCGCGCACGCCCGACCAGGCCCAGAACATCACGGCGTTGGCCACCTGCGGCGCGAGCTGCTCGGTGATCGCCGCGAGCTCGGTAGGCGTGAACGGATCGATCCGGTCCTCGGTGACCTGGTCCGGACGTTTCACGTGGAGCTTTGCCAGCGGATCCACGCTGAGGATCTTGTCCTCGACCGCCTGGCGGAATGCCTGGCGCAGCGGCGTCAGCAGATTGAGGATCCGCTTCTTGCTCATCGCCTGTGCGGCGATCCAGTCGTTGATCACGCTGAGCGGCAGCTGGTCGGCGGCGCGATCGCCATAGAGCGGCAGCCAGGTGCGGCGGATGAACTCGCTGTAATCGGCGTAGGTTTCCGGCTGCAGGGTCTTCTCGACCCGATCAAGCCAGGCGCCCAGGATCTCGCGGACCTTGTAGACGCTGCCGCGCTGGCGGGCGAGCACCTTGGCGCGCGGGCTATTCGGGAAATGCTTCGCATAGTCGAAGGTGCCGAGCGCGATCTCGTGCAGGATCGTGGCCTTCAGGCGCGCCGCGTACTTGAGGTTCGGCTTCGTCGGCGGGAGGTTCAGTTTCTCGCGGCAGCGGGCACCGCCGTATCGGAAGTCGATCTGGATGCTCGAGGCGCTTGCGGCGCTGACCCCCGTCCTTCCACCCATTCTTCGTATCCCCGGATGCTGATCAGCGTGCGGCCGTCTGGCGCCTTCTTCCATACCTTACCCTCCAACCAGACGCCCTGGGAAATCTTGGCGCGCTGCGCGTCCTCGGTGTACCCGGTCAGCTCCTCGAACTTCTTGATCGTGACGTAGTTCGTCACAGCGGCGGCATCCGCGCTTGCAGCCATACGCGGTACGCCGCGGCGTGCGTCGGGCAAAGATCCTTGTCCGTCGCCGGCGACATCGTGCAGCTGGGGCACAGCGGCGCGTCGCATGTTTTCCTCCTGCCTCGTTTCAGCTTCCAGTCGCACGCGAGCGTTGCATGGTGACCGCACTTGCAGCGCTTCGAGCGCGAGCGCGTGCAGATGATCGCCGCGCCGCCGCCTGGCAGATTGACGGGCGTGCAGGTCACGGCGAAACGACCAGGCTGTATAGGTGCGGCCGCTGCCCGGTCACGCCGGGCGCAGGGTGCATGACCTTTCGCGTGACCAGGCCCATGCCCCACAGCTCGCGCAGGTGCGCGCAGCAGTGCTTCCGCGGCAGTCCGGTGATCGCCGACACTTCGGAGCTCGTGCACGGCCCCTCGCGCAGCGCGTCGATGACGCGAGAGATCTGCGTTGGCGACCGCGCTGCCTTCACGCCGGCGCCTTCTCGCTGACGACCTGGTCGAAGGCCTTCAGCCACACGCGCCGGAAGTAGCGGCCGACCTGGTTGTCGATGCAGTACGGCGCCTGGCGCGGGCGCCCTGCAGCTGCTGCCTCGGCGCCGCCGCGGCGCGCGTTGCCGGCGCGCTGTTTGTAGTGCACGACGCTCACGCGCGCGGATCCTCGAACATGTCGACGGCCCTGCCTGCGCGCCGTGTCGCGTAGGCCGTTTCATTGTGGTGCTGCTGGTCGTAGTGCAAATGACACCTCTGGCACCAGGCGCGCAGGTTGTCTTCGCTGCAGTGCTCAGGCTGATGGTCGAGGTGGCCGATGGTGAGCACGATCACGGTCACCCGGTAGCCGTCCTCGATCGCGCTGTCCGCGGCCAGTGCTGCCTCGTCTGGGTTTGCACCCAGCCGTACCCATCGCCCGTCGTCGCGGTAGCCCACCTCGCGGTTCGGCACTCTGCAGTCGGGATAGTCCGGGCTGCCCTCGCAGGCATTGCCGGCACGCTCAAGGATGCGAGCGCGGATCGCCTTCCAGTCCTTCGGATACCGAGCGAGGTTCTCAGGCTTGATCGGCATGAGGATCCTCGACCACGTACTTCCAATGGGTCGGCGTGTAGTAGACGTACATCGAGTCATCCGCGAACCACCACAGCCGGCCGCGGCGCTTCATCGGCTGCTCGTTGCGGCAGCAGTTCGCGTCGTCGATCTTCGTGTCGACCACAACGCCTTCGGGCGGGAGTTCTACGGCCGTTGGGATCCACGGCGCTCCGTCTGGCACGAATGACGTTTCGCGGTCGCGAATCTGCGGCGACCTCCAGACCGGGTGCTTATCTATGGCTGTGCTGAACTGCTCGGCACGAGCGAGATTGCTGCACCAGCCCATGACCTTGCGCGAATTCGACGACGGATCGAAGTAGGTGACCTCGTACCGCTGCCCGCGATCGCCGACTGCGTGAGGCTTGCCGCCGGAGTGAGTCACTGCTTCTTCCTCACTTCAAAGTGAAAGACGCCGTTGTCGACGCGCATCGCGACCACGAACTCACCCGTGCGATCCAGCTCCGCGACGGCGATGTGAAACTGGCCGCCGCCCTTCGTCAGCCGGCGCAGCAGCGCGATCAGCAGCTGCTCCTTGAACGTGTCGAGGACGGCCGCGTGCTCCGGCGCGTCGGGTCGAGCGGCGTCGATGCCTACGCCCATCAGCGCCTGGCCTTCTTCGCGGACTTGGCCTTGGTTGGCGCCTTCTCCTTCTCGGCCGCGATGAACTCCGTGCGCAGCTTCTTCACGTCGATGCCCATGCGCGTTGCGGCTGCGAGTAGCGCCTTCGACGGTTCCGCGTTGTAACCGCCGATGTCCTCGATGAAGCTGATGCCGAAGACGAAGCGCGCGAGCTGCGCCTCGGAGAGCTGCTTGAGGCGCGGCTCGATGGAGCCTTTGCCAGGGGGCAGGCCGCAGGCCTCCAGCTCCTTGCCGTCACCGTAGCCATAGCCCACGAGCGACATGACGATTGTGGTCAACTCATCACGGCCAAGCTTCACCGGCGTCGCGGCTACCACTGCGGCCAGGAGGTGCAGCTCGAAGGCCTCGTTCTGCTTGCGCTTCGCGTCTTCGGCCGCTCGGCGTGCCGTGTCATTGCGCGTGGGCTCTCGGTTGGCGGTTTGCTTCTCGACTTTGATGCCGGCCTTCTTCACGACGTCGGCCGGCAGCTTGCTCAGGTCGATAACCTTGCTGTACTTGCCGGACTTGGGGTGCTGCAGCATCGCGGCCGCTTTGTCCGGGACCGTGCCGAGCAGCTTCGCGTACGTGCGCTTCTTCGCATCGTCCGGCACGAGGTCCGTCGGCCGCACGAACCCGCCCTGCAGGCTGGTGCTGTAGGGGCTTGCGATCTGCCTGGACTCCGCGCCGGAGAGCACGCGCACACCGCTCTCCCGTGCCTTCATGCGCTGCTGCTTGTTCCAGGCGTTGGATTTCGCGCGGAAGCAGAGCAGGTCCGTGCAGATGTCTGCACTCTTCACATCGGCGAAGAGCTCCGACTGGTTGCCCGAGCGCTTCGGGCACGTCGTGCACGGGCCCGCGGCCGGCACAATCAGCGCGTCGTCGCGAGGGAACGGCGCCTCGGACAGGCGCGTCATGAATTCCCGCTGCACGTAGTCGGCGAACACGCGGAAGCTCACCATCCGATCGTCGTATCGGCTACGCGAGAGCGCCCATTCCAACGCCTCGGGCTGGTGCTCTGGGTTCAACCGCGCAACCACCAGCGCGATCGAGGAGTTGATCTTGCCGGCGTAGAACGCCGAGCGCGCCGCGGGCACCAGGGCGAGCATCTTCATGCGCGCGTAGACGGTGCCTTTCGACGTGCCGACCTTCTCGGCGATCGTCTCAGCCGTGTAACCGAGCTTCATCAGGCCCTCGTACCCTTCGGCTTCGGCGAGCTCGTGGATGTCCTCACGCTGCAGGTTCTCAACGAGCTGGACCTCTAGCACCTGTTCGTCGGTGAGCTGCAGCACGTTGACCGGGATATGGGCGAGCTTCGCCTGCTTGGCTGCCAGGAAGCGCCGCTCGCCGGCGACGATCTCGAAGTGACCGTTCACCGGCCGCACGACCAGCGGCTGCAGCATCCCGACGGCTGCGATGCTTTCGGCGAGCTCCGCGATCGCGCCCTTGTCCAGGTGCGCGCGCCGTTCGATCTGCGAGAGCGTTGCGGACACGCGCAGCTCGCCGATCGGCATGGATCTGAATTCGGTCGGTGTAGCGGCAGCAGTCATTAGGAACCTCACTCAAGGAACAAGATGGACGCGGCGGCGAGCTGGCCGGTCGCGGGACGTTTCACGAAGCCAAGGCCGGAGAGCTGCCCGAGCGTGTTGGAGAAGCCTTTCGAGTTGACGTGTCCGTAGCCGGATCCCGCGGCGAGTTCCTCGCGGCTCATCGACTTCGGATAGGCGTCGAGCAACGGCTGCAGCACGCGGCCGGCGACCGGGGAGAGCAGCTGCACGATGCGCGTCTGGATCTCCGCCGGCGTGCGCGGTGCATCGGGCGGTTGCGCGATTGCGCGGCCCTCAGCAGTGAGCGCGAGGCCTTCGATCAGGCCTTTCGATCGTAGGCTGCCGAGCGAATTGGCGAAGCCCTTGGAGTTCGGATGCCCGTAGCCGGAGAGCAGGGCGAGCAGCTCGCGCGTAGGCGCGGCCGCGTGCATGTCCTCGAGCTCGGCCAGGGCGTTGAGGATCTTCTGCTCCACCGGAGCAAGGTCTGACCGCGGAAGTTCGATCCGCACGGGTTTATCCTGCCCGCTGTACTCAACGCGCTCGCGCGTCGGCGCACGCACTTTCGCGATCGCGGGCTTCGGGTACGTAGGAGCCTGCGCCTTGACCAACACAAAGGTGTCAGCGAGTCGCTTCTGAAAGTCCTCGACCGCCGAATACAGCAAGGACACGTGCACTCTGATGGCATCGCCCAAATCGGCCATGCCTGCCTCTACGCCGCGTTCGAAGCCCTGCTTCTGAGCTTGTTCCATCTGAGCTGTCGAGGGCGCGACGGTGATCGTCGTTTTCAACTGCTGCTCGAGCTGAGCGATGCGCGCCTTCAGCTCCTTCGGATCGTTCGCCTTCGACTCCTGCAGCACCTTGTCAAGCGTGCCCTTGAGCTGCTCGACGAACTGGCCGGCGTCGACGCGCGCGCCGGTGGCTGCCTTTGGGTTCGCGATGAGCGCCCGGCGATCCGGATGGAAGCTCTGCTTTTCCGGCATCTTCACCCTGACCGCGTGATCCGCGTTCGCAGGCCAGACCCAGCATTCGCCAGACGGGAGCGTCGGAAGGCCTTTGATGATCTCTTTCGTCTCGCCGCCCTGGGAGTACTCGAGCCACTTGCTCAAGCTGTTCAGCGAGTTCTTGCCCTTCTGCCGGTGCAGGAACAGGCAGTCGCACAGCTCGAGCACCGCCTTGTTCACCTGCTCGGCGCGCTGGTTGATCAGCGTGTAGCCCAGCAGCGCGTTGCCACCGATGCGGGCGAGCTTCTCGACTTCGGCATAGACCCTGGCCTTGTCGCCCTGCACCTGCTGCGGGCAGAACTCGGCGGCCTCCTCAATGAAGACGTGCCGCAAGCCGTGATCGCCGTTCTCGTACAGCAGCACGCGGACGCAGCTTTCGACAATACGACTCCAGTCCGCCTTGCTGAGCCCGATGGAGTAGAGGTCGATGACGAGCGACACGTTGCTGCGCATGGCCGCGCGCACGATCTCCGGCGCGCTCGCCGGCGTCAGCGGCAGATCAGGCTCCTTGCCGCCGGCGACGACGACCGGGAAACCTGCGCCGTTGCCCGCCACGCGCAGGAATTTCCAGACGCCGGACGGGTCGAACGCGATGAACGGGATCTTCGCCTTAAGCAGCTGCTCAGCGAGATAGGTGGCCGTGTACGACTTGCCGCTGTCGCGGATGCCGAGGACCGCGTTGCCCTGGCTGGCGTACTGCGTGATAGGAATGGAGAGCGAGCCGAGCTGCAGAGACTTGCTCACAGCTTCGCCGCCTTCGTTGAGGATTGCTGCACGATGAATTCCTCGCCGCAGTCGTTGCACTGCCTGCGCGTGCGCCCCTGATTGAGCTGCGCAAGCAACTCGGAATGCAGATGCTGACACAGGGGTTCCGGCAACTCGCACTCGCATACATGATCGGCGGCGACGCGAACTGCGCAGCACTGGCACCACGGCACGCTGATGA
>Ga0193754_1000040_pt1 | contig 12616 bp, 20 predicted proteins | sample H1a1metaG_FD_143052 | JGI IMG/M metagenome (GOLD analysis project Ga0193754, IMG submission 143052) | Soil microbial communities from a riparian zone of the East river system, Colorado, United States - H1a1 | ecosystem: Environmental > Terrestrial > Soil > Riparian zone | place: USA: East River... | reverse complement strand
AACACCATCGCCTCGAGCTCCGCGTGGCGCGTCTTGCAGCCATCGCACGTGGGCTCCTTGTCGTGGTCGCGGCGCGGGTCGACGTGTTTGCCGCAGAGCGCCATGGCGATGCGCTTCCCCGGCGCGTCGTAGGGCACGAAGTGCGTCAGTCGGGTTGGTGACGGAACGATCGGCCGGGTCGGTGGTATCTTCGGGTCAGCCATGAGAGGACGCGTCCTTAGCGCGTCGGTTGTGGTGAGGACGATGCGGGCGTTGCTGCGCTCGCGTCGTCCGTGTTGCCGTGCGGTCGAGTCATGCGGAGCGCCGGAAGGCACGCGGCCCGTCCCATAGCCCCGCCACCCAGCGATCGACCAGGTCCGCGCGATAGCGCGGCCGCCGGCCGATGCGGGGTTTCAATTCCTGCAGGAACACCAACTCGCCACGCGCCTTCAGGCGATAGAAGGTGCGCCGCGCCATCGGCACCTTCTCGATGACCTGCGCCAGCGTGTAGCAGCGGTCGTTCACGACGTCCTCTGCTCCGGCGATCCGGTGCGCCGCTTCTTGCTCGGGACGGCATTCTCGATCGGTTCCAGTTCCTCGGCGGCCAGATTCAGCGCGCGCGCGAGGCGCACGATCGTCTCGTAGCGTGCCTTGAGCCGCTGGCCGCGCTCGAGACGCGAGATGAGGGTGACATCGACACCGGATTTCGACGCTAACTGTTCTTGCGTCAAACCGGCGATACGGCGGTATTTTTTAAGTTCCATTGCGTGTATCGTGCCTGTGACGAGCACTATAAATTCCTCATTGCGCTTTGTCAAGCGTGGGAGTAAAACTTTGTTGTGCTCGCCGACCAACCTTCCTTCTCGTCTGACCGCGATGTTGCTCCACGCGAGATCGGCCAGAACAATGCCGACATGCAACGAGCAAAAGAAATCGCCCTCGCGAAGGAACAAGCCCACGCACGCAGCAGCCTCGCGGCGCTCGGGAAACGCGTCGAGAAGCTGCGACTCGAAGTCAAGGGCTGGAACCGCACGACGCTCGCGGAAAAGGCCGGCGTGACGATCACGACGATTCGCGCCTGCGAAGAGGGCACCAAGGTCACGCAGCCGGCGAAACTCAAGGACATCGCCCGCGCGCTCGGCGTCAGCGTGCGGCGTCTGGAAGCCGACGACACCAAAGATCCGCGCGTGAAGAACTGGAACGACGAAGACTACGAAATCGGCAAATGGTTCCACGACGCGCCGCGCGCACTCAAGAACCGGATCTGGGCGCTGCAGGAGATCACCGACGCCGGCACAGCCCTGCTCGACCCGCAATTCGTGACGCTACTCGAAGGCTGGGCCAAGCTCGATCAGGCGCAGAAGAAGTTCGTGCTCAACGCCTACACGTACATCCAGACGAAACGCGGCGACGACGACATAGGAGGAGTCGATGCTCTCGCTCCGATTGACGCAAAAACTCGAGGGCCTCAGCGATGAGACCCTCGCCCACTTCGAAGCGCAGGCCGACCTGTTGCTCACGCTGCCGGCGTATTGTCGCGCGGGTGTCTTTCGGCGGCCACTGCATCTGGTCGACCATCCACCCGGCGCCGCGGATTCGCCGCGGGAGATTGTCGCCGCCTCGCTGGTCGCGTCGAAGACGGCGCGGCTCACCGAACAGCGCCAGCTCACCGCAGAAGCACGGACATGGCTGACGCGCAGCCGCTGTCTCCTCGCCACGCTGCAGGCGACCACGACGGCGAAGCCGCACCCCCCAGCGAAAGTCGACCGGCGGCGCCTCGCGATCGTCCGGCGCGCCCGTTCCGGATGACGCGCCTCATCATCAATCTCACGCGGTCGTCCCAGCCGCGCACCAAGGACCCCCATGACGAACGACGAAGACGCGGTGCGTGCGGCGGCGCGCCGATTGGTGGATACCCTGCAACTGCTCGTGCCGCGCAATCCGGGTCTCGCTCAGGCCATCGACCGGTGCGTCGTGGCGCTCGTGACCGAGGATCTGCGGCAGCGGGTGGTGGCGAATGTCGCGCGCCTCAGTCCCGAAGACATGGCGACGGTCGAGGCGCTGACCGCGCACCTGCTGCGCCAGCAGGACGATCCGCCGCCCGACGATGCGGATGACGCCGCATGACAGGCCAGGCCAACGACCACGCCAGCTCCCGCGGACACGCGTCCCTTGGGGCGCGGAGTTCGTGGACCCCGTGTGGGTGCCGAGCGGGGGGAGAAGTCGGCGCTGCGTCTCTTCTACGCCACGAACCGGAGCCGGTTGATGGAGTATGTGATCTGGTCGATCGAGCACCGCGCCTGGTGGCGACCTCACGGCTGGGGGTACTGCGACACGCTCTGCGAAGCCGGCCGTTACACGAAGGGTGAAGCCGCCGAGATCATCGCGCGTGCGAACATCGTCAACTTCAACGAGTGCATGATCCCGGTCGAGGCCTTAGCCGGCGGCGATGTGCTCAGGATTCTCGCACGGGGCGCCCGATGAGCGACGACGAGCCCTTGGAGACGCGGCTCGGCGAGACGACGGACGTGATCGCCGACGCGGGCCGGGCGCTCGCGGGGAAAGTGCGGCGCGCGCTCGGCCGCGAGCTCCAGCGTCAAGTCGTCGGGCCGCATCTGCAACAGCTTGTGTGGTTCGCGGCGCTGTCGTCGCTCGTGATCGAGGTGTTCACGGTCGCGCCCCGCAAGCCAGGAGCGGCGTCGCTCACCGCCGACGATCGACGCCGGATGTTCGAGGATTTCATCCGCGTCACGCGCGAGGATTTCGAAGCCACGCTGAAGGCGTTATGAAAACCATCGACGACCTCGCGGGCAAGCCGCGCAGGAAGGCACGCCGATGACGGGCGCCCGGTGCGTGTGGGAAGTGACCGGCGGGCTCATTCCCGGCGAGCCGGCGCACGAATACACCCGCCGCTTTGGCTTGACGTCGGAACAGTGGCAAGGCGGACGCGCGGGCCTCGAGCAGTTCCTCAAATTCGAAGCGGAGGCTGCGGCCTACGCGCGACACCTGCAGATTCTCTGCACCGTCGGCCGCGCCGTGAAGTGGACCCGCATCGACTTCCGGTGGTACTGACCGTGACGCCCAAAGAACTCGCCACAGGCCTCGGTGCGCTGAGTCGTATCACACGCGAGCAGCTCGCCGAGACGATGACGGGCTGGCCGCGATGATCGTCGAGTTGACCCCGGCGCAGCTGATGGCGCTGCGCAGTCTCGTCGCCGAGCACTTCCTCTGCGCCGAGCGCACCGAGGTCTACATCGATGTCGCGCACGGCGGGACGACGACGCCGGAGGATCTCTTCGGCATTCTGATGGCGGTGCCCGACGACACGCGAGCGACGCTTCGCCGAGCGCGCGCTCGACAAGGGCACCCTGCACGTGCAGGGACACTGACAAGACAACAAATCGCCGAAGGCCTCGCGCGGCTCGCGCTGCAGCTCGTGAACAGCACGGACGTGCCGGACGGCTGGAAGCCGGACGAGTGGGCCTACCTGAACGGCATCGCGGCCGCGCAGATCATGCAGCTCCACGAGCGGCTGACACTCGTATGAAGGTCACCAGCGTCGCCGAGTCGTTCGCGGGCTACCGTCGGGACGTGATCCCCGACGACGCGTCGCCCGTCCAGGTCGAAGAGTGCCGACGCGCGTTCTACGCGGGCGCGTACTTTCTGCTGATGCACCTCGCGACGAGCTTCGATGACGAGACGCCGGACGAGGAGGGCATAGCGGAGCTCGAGCAACTCAAAACGGAATGCGAGGCGTTCGCCGCGAGTTTGCAATCGGGTGACCGAGTCTTCCCCCAGCAGCCGGACATCAGCTACACGACGCCCGACCCGGATGGGGTCAAGTCGATCCTGCAGGGCCTCGGCGACGTCATCACGTTGTCGCTGCCGGCCGGCTACGGCTTCAATCTCCTGCTGTTCACGTACGCGCCCGGCAACATCTTCTATATCTCGAGCGCCGAACGCGCCGACGTGATCAACATGATGCGGGAGTTCATTAAGAAGCAGATCTCGTAGGGAGATTGAGACTCATGAGCCGGAAGAAATTGCGGAAGCAGATCGGCATTCGGCGCGGCCTCAAAGGTGGGAAGCGGGAGGCGTACGTCGACGTCGACGGCGTGCGGTATCGCGAGCTGTTCGCGCCGACCACCGACGACGACACGCTGCAGGCCTGGCGCGCGAAGACGCGCAAGAAGTACGCCCGCGGCAAGCCAGCGGAGGGATCCTTCGCCGCCGACATCGTCGACTACCTCGCGCAGGTCGCGGCGATGCCGACCATCGGCCAGGTCACGGCCCACCTCGATCTCTGGGCCGAGGCGCTCGGGCGCGACCGTCCGACGCGCACCATCACGAAGAAAGAGATCAACAAAGTGATGCAGGCCTGGTTGCAGACGCCGACGAACCAACCCGATCCCACGATCCGCGGGCGCCGCGGACGGCCAAGCGCGGCGAGCGGACTCTCGCCAGGAGCCGTCAAAAAACGCCGAGGCACGCTACGCCGGTTCTTCAACGTGATGAACGCGCCCGACGAAGAGAACCCAGTGAAGGGGACCACCTGCGGCGGCACGATCGTCTACGAGGACCCGCGCGGCCTGCCGCTCGCGGATGCGCTGAAGATCATCGACGCGATGCCGCAGCGCGTCCGGCGGCGCAAAAGGCTGCCCTACGAGCCGTGCAAGGCGCGGCTGCGCGCGGCCTTCATGCTCTGGACCGGGTGGCCGCAGGAAGCGATTCGGCAGATCAAGCCGACCGACTTCGTCCTCGACGGCGCGCGGCCGTCGTCGCAAGAAGGGCACCGGCGTCGAAGCGCGCGACATTCCGCTCTGCACGCAGGCGGTCGAGGCCGCGCGCGCGTTTGCGGCGGGCCATGCCTTCGGCAACTTCGCGAGCGGCTCATTCAACGTGTCGGTCAAGCGCGCGGCCGCGCGCGCCGGCGTGCCGCTGCCGGAGAAGTTCCACGCCTACGACCTCCGACACACCTTCGGATCGGGCCTCGCTGAGGCCGGCACCGGCGATGCGCAGATCGCGTGGCTGATGATGCACGCGGAGCATTCCACGATCGGGCGGCGCTATCGCCAGGCGTCGAACGCGAAGGTCAGCGCGCACTCGATCGGCCGCTTTGGCGCGTTCGCGATGGCGCAGACGACCGGCGGCCCCGTGCAGCCGCCAGTGCAAAACGTGCCAGCCAAACGTGCCAGATCGCCCAAAGTGCGGCAAATAAAGCGGTTGTCGAAAGCGTCGTAGCCCTTTCAAGGCCAAGACACGGGTTCGAATCCCGTTAGGGACGCCACCTAGAATTAGCAAATATATTGAGCAATTTCCTCGAAAAACGGTCGTTTCTCGAGACTGGGCGTGCTCGGCTCGCGGTGCCAAAAAGTGCCATCTGGTGCCCTTGGCTGCCGCAAAACGTGCCAGCAAACGTGCCAGCTGGCCGGGTCCCCGTCGCCAATCATACGAACTCCCACAGGACGGTGTCGTTGTCCGTCATCTCGAGCGCGCGCCAGACCGCCTCGCCGAGATCAATGCCGGCGTGATTCGTCGTCCGGCCCCTCGTGTCCTGGCCGGACTCGGCCGCCGGCCGCGCGGCCCCGAAGACGTAATTTTCGTCGTGCTCGTTCCACGGCCCGACGTCGAGGACGACCGCCAGGGCGACCTTCGCGTTGCGCGGATTGATGACGCGCACGAAGCGCCGCAGCGCCTTCGTGCTCGGCAGCGCGACAAACGGCACGACCGCATCGACGGTGTAGCCGCTCGCCGTCTTCCCGCCGAGGAGTCCTTCGCGGGTCGCCTTCACGAGAATCACGGGATCCCTCCCAGCCGTCTTCGCATGACTTACAACCGCCCCGTGTGCACCGGCCCGAGCACGCCGAGGAGATAGAGCACGAGGATGATGATCAGCACCAGGCCGATGCCGCCACCGAGGTAGGGTCCGTTGTCCGGCCCGCCCCAGCGATAGCCACCGAGGGCGAGGACCAGCAGGAGAATAACGATGATGATCACACGCGACTCCTCTCGAGCGCAGGACAGTGATGCTGGACGGCGCGCCGCTCGAACCAGACGACCGACCCGTAGACGACGACGTTCGCCGCGAGGTGGCGTTCGCGGCGCAGCGCGCACGCGATGACGTTGTAGCCGAGACAGACGAGCGCGACGCCGAGGAACGCGCGATGCACGCCGAGCTTCAGCGGTTCGCGACAGCCGGCGTGGAAGAGGGTCACCGCGCCTTCGGATGCGTCGCCTGATACCCGGCATCGATCGCCAGCGACGACGTGAGCGCGATGGCGAGCCCGGCCTTGGCCTCGTCGTCGGTCAACCCCGGCGCGTCTGGATTCGCTTTCGCAAAGAGCGATTTGAAGTAGCTGATCAACTCGGGCGCGAGCTGCAGCCCGACTTGCAGGATCCGTGGGTCGAGCGGCATTACTGGACCTCCGCGAGGAGCGTTTTGACGAGCGCGACGTAGGGCGCGAGGACCGCCTGTTCCGCCGGCGTGAGCGTCGCCGTCACCGCGTCGAGGCCGGTCCGCGCGACCGTCGCCCAGCTGCTCCCGAGCGCCGTCATCGTCTGGAGCGTGGCCTGGTGATAGTCGACGATGGTGTTGGTCACCGCGCGCGAGACCAGCGGCGGTTGCTGATCAGCCGCCGCGATGGCGACGTCGCGGAAGGCGTCGAGCCCCTTCACGACGCGTGTCTGCGTGAACGCGCGCAGACCGACCGGTGACAAGGTCGGCGGCGCCGAGGCGCAGGCCGCACTGACGACGAGCGCGACGATGACGAGATACCTCATGCTGTCCCTCCTGAATGTCCGTTGCCCGCACCCATCACGCGCACGGACCTGACCGGCGGCGTCGCCAGCGCGACGTCGCCCCACGCGTCGCCCTGCGTCTCCGTCATCTGCCCGTTGAACTGCGGCGCCGCGGTGATCTCGAGCGCGATGATGTCGAATGGCGCGCCGAACCCGTTGTCCGACGGGAACCCGAACTCGCCAGAGAACCGGCGCAGACAGTCGACTAGGCGCGCCTGATATTCCTGCTGTGGCGTGAGGCCCTTCGTCACGCTCTTGAGCTCGCGCTGATGCAGGATGCCGGTGAGCTTGCCGACGTTCAGCTTCCAGAAGTCGGCGGTGACGCTGCGCCCACCGACCTCCTGTGAAAAGGCGAAGTAGCCCTCTTGGAAGTGGACGTAGACCTTGCAGCCGGACGGCGTGAACCGTGGCGCGATGGCATCGATCAGGTCCTGCACCTGTTTCGGCGCGAGCCACAGCGAGAGCTCCCAGCCGATGCACACCCGCGGCACCTCGTTGACCAGAAGCGGCAGCACGTCGGTCAATCCGGCGAGGATGTCGCGCGTCACCGGGGGATCGAAGTCCTTGCTGCAGAGCATGACGCACGGACGGAAGCCGTCGGCGACCAGCTCGCGACACGTGCCGACGAACATCTGCGGCGACTGCTCGAACGCGCGCGAGTCGGGCCACGAGAGCAGCACATCGAGGTAGCCGCGGCTCTTCCACGCCGCCCGAATGATCGTGCGCGCATCGGGCTCGTAGCGGTCGTAGAACCACGACAGTACGAGGGCCGGATTCGCGGCGCCGCCGGGCACCGCGGGCAGACCGTCCACGCGGACGCCGCACATATTGCCCGACCACTCGCGCGGCGCGACGAGGAGCGGGGCAGGCTCCGCGATGGGCGCGGCCGCCGCATGGAGCGCGATCCACTCCGGCGACGATCGGACCGCGGCGACCATGTCCGCGGCGGTTCCACCGCTCGCCGCAATCTGCAGCATCGACGCAAGGCCGGCCGGATCAAAGCAGAGGGTCGGCGGGCGATCGAGCTCGTCGCGGAAGATGGCATTCGCCGTGGCGATCCACTCGGTTAGCGCGGCTTCACTCGGAATCAGGATACCCATCAGACAATCAACGTCAGTGTGAGACACACCGCAGCGAGCCATTCCCACCGGATCGGGCCCCTCGGCGGCCAGCTCGCGAACGCGAAGAACACGACGGCCAGGCTATACAAGAGCAGATGCAGATTCACCATGCCGGACTCCTTCTCTGTCGGCGCTCACGACACCGCGCCCGCTGCGCTTCCTGGTGCGAACAGAGGCCCATGACGGGCGCTCATTTCTGCGGACTCCCAGTCAGCGCCACGGCCGGTACATCGTCGGTTGCCCGATGCGGACGAATGGCGACCGACTGAGCCAGGAGCGCCGCCGCCCGCTCCTTGGACGCGAGTTGCTCTCGCAAGATCTGGATCTCGCGTTGCAGAAATTCGATGTTCTTGGTGTCCGCCATCTTCTCGCTGTTCACGTGCCCGAGAATGACCGCCGTATCCCTCGCGGCATCGCTCGTCATTCTGGTGTTGTCAGTGAGTGCGGTTTGATTGTTGATGATCGCCGTCTTCGATCGCCACGCCATCACGAAGGCTGCGAGCGCCGCCAACGTCGGCGCGATGGATTTGAAAAACTCCACGAACACTTCATTCCCGTCCATGTGCCTTCCTTCCACCCTACGTGGTCTGGTGTGCGTTGTCGTGACTTATCGTGCAGTCCCGGCGGCTACCGGCGCGGGACGGCGCGTGGCGACGGGCAGTGTCATCGCGTCTTTGAAGCGCGCCGCGAGCGCCGCCTTCTGATCGGGCGGCGTGTCTTTGAACAGGCGATGCCACTTCTGCACCATCGGCAGCTGCAGCTCGCGGCGTTCCTCTGGCGTCGCGAGCTCGTAGGCCTTGATGCCCTGCGCCAATGTCGCCGGCAGGAAGCTGCGGACGAGCGGCGACTCCTTCGACGACTTCGCGGTCAACAGCACCGAGCGCGAGGAGAGGTGACCCTGCTCGATGGCGGTGCGTGCGGCGTCGGCGTCGCTGGCCCGCCGTGCCGTGCGGAGGTCGCGTCGCCCCTGCGCCTGCACCGCTTGCTCTTTCGTGCGATGCGTCGGCGGCTGGAGTCCGTGCAGGTACGTCTCCGCCGCCGTGCGCGTGGCGCTCGCCGGCGCCGGCAGAATCCCGATCAGGCTCTCGGTCTTCGACAGCCCACCGGGTGCGCGCTGCTGGAAGCTGCGCAGGGAGAAGGGTTGGTATTGCTTCGCGGCATACGTGAACGCGTCGCCGACTTGGTCGAGCAACGGATCGTCCGGCGTGCGCACTTCGGTGCCGAAGAAATCTTCGTTCGTGACGAGGTCGGTGACGAGCGTCAACACCGGATTCGCCCAATGCTTCACCGACGTGATCGCGGAGCCAGGAAAGCCGTGCGTGATCGCCCAGAGCTCTTTGAAGTAGCCGGGCAGCGACACGCGCACCGGCTTCCCGTTCTTGTCCGTCTCGCCGGTCAGCGGGAAGAAGTAATCGAGCAACGTCTCGGGCCGTTTGCCGGTGCGCAGGTACATGTAGATCGCGCCCACCAGGCCGTAGATGAAGACCATCGCCGCGAACCACGCCATCTTGCGGTGCAGGCGCGATTCGGGTTGGTAGCCGTACTGGGGCTCGCCCTGCGTGTCTGTGCCGGTGTTGACGAGGCGCATCGGTGGCTTGCCGCGGCCGCCGCCGCCCGCACTCGCCCCGGTCAGCCCAACCTGCCGCAGCTGCGACGGACCCGCGCCCCACATCTCGCGCAACGTGCCGAGGTGCCAGCCGAGCGCGCGCAGGCTCCCCATGCCGAGGTCCTTCAGCACGCCGTGCCAGAACAGGTTGTCGTAGCGCAGTTGGCCGAAGCGGTTGTCGATCGAATCCCAGGCGCCGCCCAGCACGCGCCGCACCTCCTCAAGGTCCGGTGCGGGGCCGAGCGTCTGCAGCTCCATCCGCGCGAGGTCGAGGAACGCCGCGATTTTCAACCGCGGCACCCACCCTTCCATGATGGCCTTGGTCGGGAGTTCGATCGCCGCCGGGAGCGCGCGCAGCGCCATGATGCCGAGGCCCTTCGCGACTTGTCTCGGCTCGCCCAGTCGCAGCCCGCCGCGCGTCGAGCGTAACGCCGCCATGAACCGCTCCGCCGACCCGGTGTGTTCGAACAGGTCCCAGCCGAACCCGCCGCCGGCCTGTACGATCTGGCTGACGAGGTCGTCGATGACGGCCGCATTCGCATCGTGCGCGTAGAACGCCCGCATCGCCTTGTGGCCGGACGCGAGATCCACAAGCGGCGCGATCGGGACCGTCGCCTGCGTCTTCAGTGCGGCGCCGAACTGGCCGCGCACGACCTGCTCGGCGACGAGCGCCTGCTTCGAGACGACCGATTCCATGCCAGTGACGACCATGTGGAACGCCGACAGCCCGAGCTGCAGCTGCGTCAGGAAGTTCCCCGCCACGCGATACAGATCGAAGAACGCACTCTTGCCGCGCAGGCCAGGCGACAGATGGTTCTCGAGCAGGCGCACCGACTCGCGCGGGCCGTAGTAGTAGCCGGCCACGAGACGACCGAACGGAATGCGGACCTCCTCGCCCTGCGGCGACGTGATGGTCTGTGGGCCGTAGACGGTGCCGAATGACTCGGGATAGCGCGTCCAGCCCTCGGGCGCCTTCTTGCCGGCGGCGATGAACTTGGCCTCACCACGCTCCTTGAGTTCGCGTCGGATGTCGTGCGCGGTGATCGACTTGTCCATTTCGAGCAGCTTGCGCAGCAGCTGCGTCGTCGGGTTCCAGCTCGCCGGCTCAAGGCCGAACTCCTGAATACCCTCGCGCATCGTGGGGATGCTGCGGCGTTTGCGATACGACTCGGGGCCCTGCAGCGGCCGCTTGCCGAACAGCTTCCGCAGCGCGCCCTGAATGTTCGAGGACTTCGGTTGCCACTCGTGACCCCAGTAGTTCTCGAGGTAGCTGCGAATCAGGTTCCGCGGGAGCAGCTCCCGGTCGCGCTTGTTGTCGAGCAGATTGCGGTAGAGCGTCGCAATCGGGCGCACGTCGGCGTCGAGCGCGGACTAGGGACGCAGCCCCTCCATCACGTCCCAGAACGTCATCGACTGATCGTGTGACCAGCCGTCCATCAGCTTCTCGGCCGAGCGGAGCAGGCGCTGCGCGCGTTGGGTGCGCTGCGCGCGCGCGGCGAGGTTCGCGCGCAGGATGCCTGCCGTGCGGCCGGCGTGCGTGGAGACGGTGTCGGGCGCGAACAGCGCGCGGAGGTCTGCCTGCTGGCGCGTCATCTGCTCGCCGACGGCCTTCAGCGCCGGCTCGAGGACGTGCTCGCCGAACTCGGCGGCGCCGGGCAGGATCGTCGACTGCAGCGTCGTGCCGCCCTCGGGCTTCTTCGCCTTCTCGCGGGTCTGGTAGGTGCCGTCTTCGTTCGTGAGCATCTTGCCGGCCGAGTCGCGAACGACCTCCCTGCCTGCCTCAGCCAACTTCGATGTGAGGTCCCGGTCCTTGTCCTGCGCCGCGCCCTCGGTTTTGAGTTCGTGCTCGAGCGTCGCGATCCGTTTGACGGCGTCCTTCAACTGCTCGATGACGGCCGGCGGATGATCGAGCACGCGTGTGCCCTGTGCGATCTGATCGTCCGCCTTCTGAATCGCCGTCCGGTGTCCGTCACGGTAGTCTTTGAACCGTTCGTAGGTGTTGACGATGCTCGCGACCGCGTCTTGCCCCAGGCCGAGGCTCTTCGGGTTGTCGTTGTCCGGTTGGAGCACCGTCGTCGCTTCGACGTCGCCGGCGCCGATGTCGCTGCCGTACACACTGACGGCGACCTGTCGGCGGAACTCCTCCGGCCGCAAGACCTTCTTGGTTTTCGCATCGACCCACTCATCGTGGTGCCAGCCACTGAACCGCGCTTTGATCGGCCGGTCGCCAATCGTGCCGACCTCTTCATAGGTAATGCTGCCGAAGTCGGCGAGCCGGCGCAGCCGTGCGAAGAGCGCGTCGTTGGCCTCCTCGCGATCGGTGTAGACCTTGCCCGCAATCGTGACGCGGAAGCCATCCTTGCGCTGCGAGGCATAGTGATCGGCGACCCACGCCTCGAGCGTGGCGAGGTCGCGCTCGCCCCATTTTTTGCGCTGCGTGCCGTTGGCGACGTCAGCCCGTGCGGCGGCGACGGCCCGCTCGGCTGCGGCCGACTGCGCCTCGAGGCGGGCGAGCTTGCCCTTCAATTCCGTGAGTTCGATGACGCGCTGGTCGCCGGAGGCACGCATCTGCGCGTCGGCGAGCGACATCGTGCTCGGATCGTCCTCGGTGAGGTTCGCCGCCTCGCCCTTGAGGAACTTCCGAATCTGGTAGTCCTTCGTCGTCAGCAGGCCCCAGAGCCACTCGTCGGTCGTGCCCTTGGTGACGAACCGGATCAACCGGACCTCGTCGTAGGTGTTGCCCTGGCGGATACCGCGGCCCATGCGCTGCCGCAGGTCGCCCGGGCGTTGCGCGCGCGGCGGGTCGATTTCGAAGATGGCCGCGAGCCGGGTTTGCACGTTCATGCCGACGCCGCCCTTGTCCGTCGACGCGAACAGGAAGCGGATCGTGCCCTCGTTAGCTGCCTGGAACAGCGCGAGGCGCTCGGCGGGCTTGTTGGCCTGATGGATGAACGCGATCTCCGTGGCGGGCACGCCGCGCTTCACCAGGGCCGTCTTCAGCGCGTCGTAGAGATTGAAGCTGTCGGTGTCGCCCTCGATCTGCCCGGCGAGCGCGTCATCCTCCTCGTCGGTCGTGCCCTCCTCGAGCGCGCCCTCGGTCTCGTCCTCGACC
>Ga0193754_1000039_pt1 | contig 12761 bp, 16 predicted proteins | sample H1a1metaG_FD_143052 | JGI IMG/M metagenome (GOLD analysis project Ga0193754, IMG submission 143052) | Soil microbial communities from a riparian zone of the East river system, Colorado, United States - H1a1 | ecosystem: Environmental > Terrestrial > Soil > Riparian zone | place: USA: East River... | reverse complement strand
GAAATACTCAGCGCAACCCGAGACTCTCCCGGCTGTGTTAGAGAAGCACGCTCAAGTCAGTCAAATAGAGCAGAACCCACAAGTAGCGGAGATCTTTGCCGACCAACCGCTGCCCAACAAGGAAGAGGTATTTCGTGCCGCCGAACAACTCACCCAAGAGCAAAGCACTCAGCCCGCAACCCAAGCGGGAATACTGGACGGGACCGCCCAGACCGGAAGTAGTCCAGTGGTTGAAGGAGTCCAGCCAGTTGCCCAAGGGCAGCAACCTGCCAGCGCTCCCGCACAACCTGGGCTTCAAGAAAGCGGCCAATCCGCCCAACTTGGCCCAACCCAAGAAGCTATAGCGGAGCCTCCGTTACGCCCTGGTGAACCACCACGGGTGCGTAAGCCGCGTATCCCCGTGTCTGCGCCCAAAAAGCCAGGGATATTGAGTGCGATGCGTGAGCCGTCTCCGGTTGAGGCCCAGCCAGAATCCGCCCAACTTGGACCGGATTCGGTTGAAGTTCCTGCGCCAATAGCAACTAAGCCAACTGCGCCACCAGCCGTTCGTCCTCAGCAAGTAGCGCCGACAAATCCTCCAGAAGCGTCAACTAAGCCAAAGCGTCAGGTCCCCGAATCAGAGGTTGAGAAGAGCTACGCTAAACGCTTACAGGATATTGATGACCAAGCCACGGCACGGCTGAGGGCTAAGGCTAAAGGCACAACCCTGTCGTCCGGCATTGACCCCCAGGATCTTGTGGATCTTGCGGGCATTGCCGCGAATCGGATGTATAAGGCCGGAGTTGGGTTCAGGGGTATTACTGAACAACTGGTCGCCGAGTTCGGAGAATGGGTGCGTGAGCACTTGTCGGCCATCCGCGATGAGGCCGAAGATTTATATCATAGAGAAAGACGCCGGGTACGTGAGGCGCTAGAAGCGGGAGAAGACGATGCCAGCAGGGTTCAGCCGGAAACGGGAAACAAAGACGGAGCAAAAGATCCGGGAAAGCCAGCAGAAAATGCTGTCAACCCTCCGCAAGTATCGCCAGGAGATGGCGACGGGGAAAGCGCAGTTCGACGTGGAACCGGACGGGACGATGGTGATCTGGCGGGACAAGCTGAAGTCGGGGACAAACGACAGCCAGAAGCAGGGGAGCAACGAGCCCCGGCAAACGACAGCCCGAAAAGTGGAAATCCGGTAAAAGACAAGCCGGAAGCCAAGCAAAAGAAGCGCCGTGGCGTCATCACGGTCATGGCCGACAAGGTCCCGAAGGTGGACACGTCGGACATCCCGAGCGAGTACTTGAAGCCAGGGGCGTCCCTGGAGACCGATCAACAGCAGAGCGTAGCGCTCATCCTGAAAGCGCTGAACAACCCGATGATCGGTGGATTCTTGCTGGCTGACGGTCCTGGAACGGGTAAGACGCTCAACGCTCTCGTTGTGGCTAACGAGGCCCGAAAAAAGAACAAGAAGGTCTTGGTTGTCTCGACGGCGGAAGTCTTCAAGTTCCAAAACAAGACCAAAAAGTCAGTGGATGACCGGCCCAAGGGGACCTACGACAACTGGGCCAACAAGTGGGACATCCCCATCCGTCGCTACCTGGGAGCCAGCACCAAGCTGGAGCCTGGGACGATTCACTTGGCCACGTACAACAACTTCAATAAAACCATCAAGGAGATCGACGGCGATGCCGTGGTGATCTTCGATGAAGGCCATGCGCTGAAGAACTTGAGCGCTGATTCGTCGCGCTCAGCCGTTGGGCTGCGCATGATGCAAAAGGCTGGGCAGATCCTGTACATGTCAGCCACCCCGGCTGACCGGATTAAAGACATCCAGTACTTGGCCAACATGGGCGTGTTCGGTAGCCGCAACGCTGAGGTTGCGTTGACCAACATCGGACTGGTCAAGCGTAAGGCCAAAGTCAAAGTCGTCGATGAAAACACGGGTGAGTTCAAGAAAGACGACAAGGGCCGGATTCTACGGGAGCCAGGGTTCCTTTACGCCTCCCCCGCTGGAAAGCGCAAGGAAGTCATCAACAACATGCGCCAAGCCTTTGAGGATGCGGTTGCGTCGGGGACGATGATAAAGCGCGAATTGCCACTGGACAACTACGACATCAGCTTCACACAGGCCAGCATTTCAGAGCGGATGCGTAATATCCTAACAGAGATCAACGAAGTTTATACCCAGAATGGCTGGGTTGGCGGCTTGTTGGGCGCGGCCCGCGATATGGCGATGCGGCGCGTCCTGGAAGAGTCCTATGTTCCCCAAGCTATTGAACTAGGGATGGAGGAGATCAAGAAGGGCAACCGTGTCATCTTCTTCACCACCAGAGTAAAAGACTCCCAGGTCGGCCCACTTGTCACACGGACGTTCCCGGATGGCAGTACCTACAAGGAACGCATTGTCGTCCACGAGTCGCCGGGCACGCCGAAGCTATTGAAAGACGGCCTGATGGAAGCCGGGTTGGATGTGTCCAAGATCGCCGAACTGTATGGCGGGATGGATGCCGATATCGCGATGGACGGGTTCAACGATGGCGATAAGCAAGTGCTCATCGCGACTATCGACTCAGGTGGAACTGGGTTGAACTTAGACGACGAATCCGGGGACAAGCCACGTACGATCATCAACCTGACGCCGCCATTTAGTGCCGCGCAGTTCATTCAAATGTTGGGCCGTATTGACCGGCGCATGACGGCCAGCCGCGCAACCGCGCATACCTTCATGTCAGACCATCCGATCTCGGTCTGGAACAATGGGATCATTGCCAAGAAGCTAAAGACGTTGGGCGCAATCGTTCAAGGTGTCCCGGATGAAGTATTGGCGTCCATGAAGGCCGACAGCGGAGACTTCATAGCTGAGGACTTCGATCTCGGCACGGAAGAAGGCGCTGAAGAAGCCAAGCCAGAAAAGAAGAAGCCGGGGGGCCGCAAGGATGCGCTTGAGTGGACGGCAAATGTCCAGTGGGATGAGCGTCCAGCCGGGATCACCGATGATAAGATCCTGGATTGGCGTCAACGCTTGCCGAACCCGGTTTCGTACTTCGAGAAGGACCCGCGTACAACGGGACGGTTTGGCTACATCAAATGGAGCATGGAGCAAGCCAAAGTCACGGGTTACGGCGACTATGTCCGGGGAGCTAAGGTTGGGTACGGGAAGGTTGACGAGGCCAAGGAAGAGATCAGCCGCCTAAACAACCAGTTACCGGAAGCCGACATCGTCCGGTACGTGGACTCCAACACAGAAAAATCCATCGCCTTCCGGTCTAACTACGGAACCGTAACGGTCCAGATGGTCAAGGATGAGCCGAGCGGCGCGTCTTACACTAATGACGGCTGGCGCATGAATAGCTTAGTTGATCGCTCCAGGATGTATCCTAATACTACACCGCCACCAGTGAGAGAGTCCATGCCACGGCCCATCAGGGAATCTAGGCCTCCAGCGGCCAGTGGGCCGGAAGAAGAAATCAGAAAAGCATTGGGCCGCAGTGGATCTTCGCAGGAAAACCTTTTACCGCTGTTAAGTGAGACGGAAGGTAAAACGTGGGCCGAGATGAACGCCATATTGGCTAAAATGATCCGAGAAGGTAAGGTTGAACGGTCCTATCGGGACGGCGAAGCATACTTCAAGAATAAGAGGAACTGACCATGGGTTTTCAAGACATCATCGCCTACCAAGGCCCGCAGAAGCCGACCTCTCCAGGTGCGCCAATGGCTCAGTTCGCCCAGAACATGAAGCCACCGGGCCAAGCCCAACCGCAACAGATGGCCCAAGCCGGTCAACCGGCTGGCGGCGGCTCCATGATAGACCAGATCAAGGCTGTACTGGGAGAGTTCCTGATGGGCCAAGGTGCGCTAAAGAAAGCGGCTGGACAGGGTGCGCAACCGGCTCCCGAACAACCGGCTTTCGACTCAGCCGCCTACGATCAGCGCATCAAAGACGCCAACCAGCAAAGCGCCATCAAAGACAAGTCGATGAGCAAAGGCAACGCTAAGGCCGGTCAGGGAGTGGCGGCGGCCCCAGCGGCAAAACCAGCGCCCGCTTCCGCAGCGAAGCCAAAGGCTCCGGCTGCGGCGAAGTCGCAAACACCATCGGCAATGAGTCCCAGTAAGTAAATGACGCGTTGCAAACACACGTTGAATAAGAGTGCATGAAGTCCAATCTTATTTGTCCGCGCGGTCCATCTTCTCTGTCTGCGAATGACATGCAGAAGGTCTTCTTTCCTTTTCCTGGTAGCAATTGAATCCTGGTATAGACCGAATTTCCAACCCAGATGAGTACCTCGCTGGGACGACTGCACTCATATTCAAAGCTTACGGCCCTCGGGCGAGGCAGTAATGGTCCAAGTTGGGCGGGCAGCGCCTCAACCACCTTTGGTCCAACAACCGCCGCTGCTAATGAAGCAAATAATCCTCTACGTGTCATGGTTTACTCTTCCAAAGCTTGATCTTGTCTAGCTTTTCTTGCAACTGCTGCTGGTTTGGATATACGATCTCACCTTCGGGGATCCGCTGGTGAATCTCTTTGGAGATTAGCTCGCCATTACGGTAAGTGAATTTCCCTTGGTGAGTGTAATAGTCCAACCGTTCTTCGCCCATGCGTCAACAATAACATCAACTAACTACGATTACAAGCAAAAAAATGGCCCCAGTTTCCCGGAGCCATATCCCTTTCACTTGTCGAAACAGTTAGGCTGCGACTATTTTCCGCGCCTCAGTCGTGAAGTCTTCCAGCAGTGGATTTTGAACAAAGGCTAAGCGCGGGTCACGCAAGATGCGCTTGAACTCACTGGAGAGTTGATCGGCATCGTGGCTCCAGTTGTCGTAATCCCATAAGGCCAACTTCACCGAAGCGGCGAAGTAATGGAAGTCTACGTCCGATGGATGAACCGAAGAAGTTGGTACAGAGACGCCATTGATCCGAAAAGTCCGAACGCCCTGGAGGAGCCCGCTTTCACCGGAACCGTTCGGCGCGATGATGTTCCCGCTATGCACGTATGTGGCAACTCCGATATAGTGACGCAACTGGCGGAGCGCTTGAGACATAGGACGATGCAAGCGACACAGGGACCTGTTTTTCCTAGCCATATGCATACGGCTATGGAAGCTCGACCATGTCCCGTGAATTGTCAGTCCAGCGGGCTTTTCCCCGTCAACTGTGCCGTACTGCTGTTTTAGCTTGGTCCCCAGTTGAATCGGAATGAGGGCTCCAATGATGTTGCGTCCAATAGGAATCCTTAACCGATGTAGCAGGTCCGCTGGCTGCGGATTCTGCCATTGTTCCTGGAGGCTAGTCCGATAGGTGTTGAAATAACGCTGAGATCCTGGATTATCAACATCCAAGTAGTACTCGAAGAGGTCTATCGCTGGATCTTTTGGAGCGCCAACGGCTGGTCCAAGATGGGCCGATTCAGCGTTCAAGGGAAGAACGGATGCCACCAAAGCTCCCGTGGCAGTCGCTAAAAGAGTTCTACGCTTCATTGTGCCTCAAGACTAACATTCAATAACTACCTATGCAAGAAGAAAACGATAGGCCCAGATTTCTCTGGGCCTAAATATGCTATGAAGACACTGCTTGAAGGTACAACTTCGGTTAGGCTGCGACTAGGTAGTAGCGAAGTTCATCGCTTCCACCTGCGGCCTTGAAATAGAGAGCGCCCAGCGAGATCTTGGCCATCGGGAGTTCCACGCTGAAGTAGCGGTCGGTTGTGGAGATCACGATGCCTCCCAACGCTCCGACATCGTTTGGGTCGCTATAGAAATTGAAAGTCCCGCTGCCCCAGGTGAGCTTAATGACGGCCACCATTTCTGGGCAGTTGGGATGGGCGACTCGGATGGCGGTCAACAGGTTGACCATCCCCGTTCCTCCGCTTACCAAGGTGTCACAGATGGGTGTTTCGACGGCTCCGTCAGGCATGGTTGGATTCTCCTGGAGACTAGTTTAGCGCTTTACGATGCTGCCATCTACTTTACCGGTTTACCGGGAATCGCAATTACCCAATCGGGTAGCGCTTGGTGCATCGCCCTGGACAGCGCGATCTGGAGGCAGAGGTAGCCGCAGAACATCTTGCTATCCAATGGCTTCTTGTGTGGGTAGCTGTAGCTCTGATCCGTCGAGATGTAGTCATCTTTTCCGCACTCGTTATGGCATTCGTCGCAGATTCGGATGAGCATTAGGCTTGCCCACCCGTCAACCGTTTCAAACCGCCATTGGATGAGAGCGCCTCCCACATGGTGCGCCCGTCTTTACCGATGATGTACGAAGAGAACGCTTCACCGTTCTGCACCATGCCGCAAGATATGAAGGCCACTTGTGCCTGAATCCAACGCAGCAGTTGACGCCAAGCGACACGCTCAGCCTGCTCCATGTCTTGGTCCAGCATTTTTAGGCGGGTCTTGGGTGAGCGTTGGGCTTGCAGCCATTTCACTACCGGCTTCACCCGGATGGGCATCTGGAACGGCACCAGAACGCCATCGACCAACATGGTCCAGCTTAAGCCGGTGATGCGCCGGTCGGCATTGATGCACTTATTGATATGCTGGGCTCCGGCGTCGATTAGTAATTGCTCAATCTCGCCAGCCGTCTTGATCGGCGCGATCTTGGTTGTTTCCATGTACAGGCTCATTTGGTCCTTTCAAACTGGTGGTCGGCGTGGGGAATTTCGAAATCCCAACCTCTCGGTCCCAGGCCGAGAACTCTACCCTTGAGCTACACGCCGTAAAACTAAAGTGGCCCCGGCTTGATTCGAACAAGCGACCTAGCGTTTAGGAAACGCCCGAGCTATCCGCTGCTCTACGGGACAGAAACTTGGTGGACCTCTTAACGGAAGGCCCAGAGTCCTGCGAAAGGACACCGTTGCACGCTCCAAAACCATCAAACCGTGAGGTCCGATGCTGCCAGTCTAACTGGCCCGTGCAAACTTGGCAGCAGGGGAAGGTCATGATCCCTCAACTAGCGGCTTCGCTACCATTCGTCATACCCTGCTATAAATTGTGCCGGTCTCTCCCGGCCTGTCACGCATAACGCAGCGTTTACGGGCTTTTGGCTTACCAAGGCCACATCACGGAATCGAACCGCATCTCTTCTCACCAGACCTCAGCCACCGAGCGGGAATCGAACCCACCTTTGTCGCTCTACTGCAATCTTTCGGGGCCTTCCACCCCTTTGGCCTACATCTTTCATCTCGACGCTTACGGCTGGCTTACCGGGCTTTTTTCGCTGCCGCGATCATAGGCTTCCAGATGTGGTTGGCCCTTAGATGCCTACAGCGGCTGTGCTACCGGCTGCTTGAACAGCTTAGCACGTACCGCGCAATCCTTGGCCTCCAGCAGCTTGCGGAGGGCTACCGTCTTCTCGGGGTTGTTCGGTAAGTTATCTTCGATCACCTGCGCCAACTCGCCGAAGGGCTTGCTGATCTCCTGAAGATGCGCTGGCAAGTGCTCGTAGGCGAAGAACTGCATCAATGGGCTGATCGGATTCGTCATTACTTTCCCTTTCCGCCCATCTTGGACCATTTCCGCTCATCCGGGCCGATCTTGCGCATGACCGCCAGGGCCAACAAGGCCGCACCCAATAGGGCGAAGTTCGCCGGTTCTGGGACACTCGATACGTGGCCAGCGCCATCGTTGTAGTCCGAATCCCCAATGAGTTGGTCTTCCATGGCCACGAAATAGTCACTCCCGTAGCGGAAGATGGCAAACTGTGCCGCACCGATGCCATTCTGCCAGAACCCGTTGGTCAGCATCTCCGCATAGGTAGGCGTTGAACCGCCATAGCCGGGAACCAAGACAAGCGCCCACGGCCCAGTAATGGTGATTGGCACGGTAAGCGGTGCCGACTGCGGACCATTGGCGATCTCTTGGCAGATCGGCCCAACCGTTGAGCAAGCGCCAATCCAGTTGCTGTTCTGCAACCCGGCGATCTCGAACAACAGGCTGAAGTTCGCGCTGCCGGTGAAGTAGGAATCGGTCGGCTTGTGGTCGCCGGTATCCGTCCCCCAGAACTCCAGTTGAGCTTCGGGCGAGTCGGCATTGAGCAAGAACTGGCCGGTCTTCTGCAAAAAGTGGCTGAACGACAGACCTTCCCCGTCGTCACTGTAAGTGGAACCATAGAACTCATTGAATGGGCGGAACGACTGTCCAGCCGAACCTCCGATGGTAGTCGCCGACAAAGTCGAGACCAAGAGCAAAAAGCTCAATAACGCTGTTTTCATCTGAAATACTCTCCGTTGTTTCTTGTACTGCAATACACCCACACTAACTCAAGTTATTCTGAATTGCAAGAGTTATTTGCGAAAGAGTGCAAGAAAGCGAGTCCAGCGCGGAGCGGCGGCTGCGATCTCGTATTCTCGGATTGTCTGTTTGGCTGATGCGAGGCTTAGTTCTACTTCATCTAGGCGGTCGCCCCGAGACCCCCAAGCTTTCTCCCATTTGCGGGCTTCATTGGCGTACTTCTCGCTGTTTTCTTTGTGTACTGCCGCTTCAGCGACAACGGAAGCGTACTCTTCGGAGGCTGCACTGACCAACGCACCATTCTCGTAGCCGCGCTTTAGGCCGGAGACATGGGCACGGCGAACTAATTTGTCTACGTTGGATGTGATGGCCGCGACGTTCAAAACAGGATTTGGTCCGAACACCTCTACCAGTTCACATTTCAACAACTTGGGGATGTCTTGGGCGACTGAATCCAAAGTGGTTTCGATGGTACGCCGCACGATCTCATAGCGGCTGAGGTCGCCGGAAACATCCTCGACGATGTTTTTCGTGAGGTAGTGTTTGAAATTAGGGCTGAACGAGTAAGGCACTTCGCCCAACTTGGACCCTGAATCATTGTGTTGTACGATAACTTCGTTTTCCATATTAGTATCTTTGGCCTTCTGCCGGGGTATTGGCGGTTGGTGGTGCGATTCTGGTTGCGCCGGTCACTCGGTCCCGGTACATGACGTCTTCGGAGTATCCATCCGCCGCGATGGCTTGCGGCAAGTCGTCGGGCAAGCCAGCCACATGCCACGGGATCGAATGGTTGATGCAAATCATATTCTGGGCGATGGGATCACCGTTCCAGCAGGGCTTCGGGTTGCCGTAAAAGTTGTCTTTCCGGTACATCTTTGGCTCATGCCAGTAGCAAGTGTAGCCCAGGTCGTTCAACTTCCGAACTAGCGTACCCTGCTTTCGGGCTTGGTTGTTCTCCGCGTAGATCACCGGTTTGAACTTGCGGACGGTCTTTTCCGCTCCGCACAACGCTTGGTACTCGAAGCCCTCGATGTCGAGCTTCAGGACGGTGCAGCCGCTCAACTCGAACGAGTCGATGGTGCGCAACGGGGTTGGATCACCCGTCTTGTGGCCTACGCCCTGCATGGTGAATCCGGCGAAATTGCCCAGTTGGGCGATGTTCTGTTGCGGGATGTTGACGGTGCCACTGACGTCGCCGATAGCCATCCGCATGGGTGCGACGTTGGTCAGGTCGTTGAGCGCCACGCTGGCGCAGAGGGCGTTGAACGCGAACGACTGCGGCTCGAATGCCATAACGTGGCCTTTGTTGTGCTTGATGTGCTGGGCTGCGCAGATGGTGAAAAACCCGATATTGGCCCCACCGTCGATAAATACGGGTGGCGGATAGGCATCGTTAAAGATGGTCTGCTCAGCCGCCCAGTCCAGATAGAGATCCAAAAACTTGCGCATCAAGACCCATTCGTCCCATCCGTATTCTCCGATCTCCCGGATGGACTTCCCGACGTAAACGTCGTTCTTGGGATACATGATCCATCCAACGGCTGTCTCTCCGATGGCGTACAGCTTACTACTCAGTCGGGGCGGCTTGATGTTGATGTTAATTGTGGTACTCATTGTTCTTTCTCGCCAGCCGCACGGCGCTGGTCTCTCAGTTGGGACGTGTACGGCGAATACATTGGCAATGACATCGGAGGAACGGTAGTGGTCGGCCTGTTGGCGTTCATCTGGCGTTCGATCTCTTCAAAACTCGGGACGATCATTCCGAGTTCCCGCATGATGTTCGCTCTCATCGCAACGGACTCAGTCTTCTGCCAATCGACAAACCGGCGCGAGACGGCGCTTTCAGCGGTAAACGCGGAGTTTCGCTCAATCGCCTGGATTGTCTTCGGAAACAACCACCGTAAAATGTCTTCAATCATTCGTCTTCCTCGATCTCGAATCTTCTGCGGACTTCTCCGAACGCTGGATTGATGGATTGCGCAACCGGAGGCTTAGCCTTGGGCGCTTCCTCCGGGATCGGGCGACCAATGAGCCCACGCGGCGGATTGACCACGTTGCCGTAGTACAGGAGCCGTTTCGCGGCGCTAGGTTCCCAATCGGGGTCATAGAATGTGTCCCGTGGCCTGGATGGCTCGTAGGGTAGAGGCGTCGTGAATGTTGGAGACGGTCGCAGCATCAGTTCTTCGATTTGCCGATCCATCTTCTCCTGCATCGCCGATAGAATTTTCGCCATGGCTCGATCCGCAACCTCTTTGGTTATCATGGATTCCGTAGCCGTCTGCGGAACGATCTCACTGTCTACGATGTCAACCGGAATCCCAAACATTTCTCGGGCATCTTTCTCTATTTCACGGCGCAGTGATGTTTTGGACCTTATTGGTTGAATCGCTTCATAGAACTCTTCTCCGAATCTACCAAGCGATCCCAACAAGGCCTGTGCGGAAGAAGCGCTGAGGCCGTTCTTGAGCAAGATGTCCATATCTTCAGCGCTAGGTACTCGGACCTTGTCCTTTGGCATCGGGATGCTCCTAAAATCCGAGATCGAGATCCCGTCCCTCTAAGCGGCCCCAGCGGAAACCTACGTATTCCAGTGGTTCGGCGACAAGCTGATACCTCGTCGCTTGGCCTCTACCTTCAGCCCAAGCAAAAGCCAATCGCTCTGGGGCGCGATAACGGAAATGCCAACCATGGTTGCCGCCAAAGATCATCGTGAAGTAGCTGTAGCGATCAATGGTATTCTGCGTATCCCCGTTTAGTCCAAAGCGAACGGTGAGCAGGGAAGAAAGTTTAAACGATAGCCAAAACGAATTCCTGATGGCGTTATTCGACACCATTTGACCGGCTCCCGAGTTAAAAGACAAGCCGAACCCCAGGATATGCACTGAGAACCCCAGCAGGGACCGACCCCACCGCACACGCCAGATATTATTCGTCATTGAGATCCCTCGATTCTGTTGAATGCTCCTTGCGCCACTGCTCAATAGCGCTCAACGTCTGGTTGTTCACCACTATCGTGTTGGCCGCGATCTCGCGGATGTCAACCGTGAAGTCCTGGCTTTGCTGAAGCAACTGCTGGATCTTCAAAGCCGTGTCGATGGCGATGGGCGCGAAGGTAGCTATCGTCTGCCCAGCCTGGAGAATAGTCAAAACTGTTTGTCCGCTCAACGGGAAACCTCCAAAAGCATCATCGCAACCGCTCCCTGGAGCGCGTCCACGGTCAACAACAGCGCGGCACTCCCAGGGTTGTCATCCGCCACGCGCCGCCTCAAGTAACTGGCTGGATTCACAAACTGCAAAGCTACTTTGATGGCATTACGTTGGTCCAAGATGGGCGAACCGCTGGCCTGGACGTCGGCGATGGCCTTACTGATTTTGGACAACTTCTCCATGTATTCCAGGATCTCAGCCGTGGTGCTGTTGGCCAACCGCGCATCCCGGTTCATGGCGATGGTCGCCATGGTTGCGCTGTAGATGCTTTGTGCTAGAATCGCGTTGGCGCTGGCGATCTTACGTTCCGGGGAATCGACAACGGTTGAAGGTAGCCCAGGTGCCGGAGGCGCGACAACCCTGCATCCGCACAGAAACAATGCCACCGCTAGAATGACTACTCGCATCTCATCACATCCCTTAGAATCGCAGCCAACTTGTCGGAGCGTTTGGGCCAGCTATGTTGCTCGATGAAGGACATATTCGCCCTTGGCTCAGCGCCACGATTAGCATACGCTTGGCATAACATCGACACGTATCGTTCAACGTCTGGCTCCGGCCAATGGCCTAAGTGAACGCCAGCCGTGTCGCGTGCTTCTTGCGGTCCAAGATGGGCGGAAACCGGGTAAGATGCGTATCGTGCAGCGATATGAGATTGTCCAGTTGTGGCCGCTGCGATAACTGGTAAGCCGCAAGCGATAGCTTCGCCCAGTACTAAATTTGTTCCGCCCTCGCAGCGGTTGGGGAAGATGGCTACATCACAGGAGTTCATGACTTCAGCCATCTTGACGTCGGATAGTTTGCCGTGCTGTTCCATTTGGCAAGTGGCAATCCCTAACCGGGAAGCTACAAGTCTGGTAAATTGCGGGATCATTGTATCCCTTGAGTCTTTAAAATTGACGACTCGACTCTGAGCCATAGTTTGCGCAGTGGCTGGCCATGGATTGTGCCATGCGGTCACTAGCTTGGCGTTGACATCCGGGTTCTTGGCGCAGAACTTAGCGAACGCCGCTAGCACAACGTCTTGGGCTTTCCGGTACTCGAACTTGCCGCCACTGAAGACTCGGAATTGTCCTTGGACCCGCTTCGGGTTGGGATAGAAGACGCGCTCATCCACGCCCTGCCAGCAGTTGTACACGGGGATGCCGATATCTGGAATGAGCGACTGGTTCCACTCCGATCCGGCGATCAGGAAGTCCCAAGGGTTGTGGGCGTGGAAGCGAGCCCAGTTCTGAGCGTGCAGCGTCGTCTCCTGGAAAAACAAAGCGCCGGTCATCTTCCCGCGTACTTGGTACAACGGTTCAAACTTCTGGGTACCGCAGCAGGTGAGAACCGTTGTA
>Ga0193754_1000038_pt1 | contig 12867 bp, 15 predicted proteins | sample H1a1metaG_FD_143052 | JGI IMG/M metagenome (GOLD analysis project Ga0193754, IMG submission 143052) | Soil microbial communities from a riparian zone of the East river system, Colorado, United States - H1a1 | ecosystem: Environmental > Terrestrial > Soil > Riparian zone | place: USA: East River... | reverse complement strand
CCCCATTAGACACCGCGCAGGAAACAATTTGACCCTTTGGCCATTCGGGTTTAAGGCAGGTGGTTTCATAGTCCACGGCCACCCATCCTCCCTTTGCATCTAAGTCCCGCAGGGCTTCATAGACTTCCCGCTCGTCTAATATGATTTCAATTAACTCTTTGAAGTCGGGTAAGGGTTCAATCGTATCTACAAGGGCAAAGGCCGCTCGCAGATGTTCCTTAAACATCCGATCCATAATGGCATTCTTTTGCCGGAGCAAATAGGCCGGGGTATAAGTTGGGCAGACCCAGAAGGAGCGCAAAGGAATTTGCCACCCCGTCCAACGATCCATTGTAGCACCGATGTCTTTCCAGCTACCCCGTAAGACACTGTCAAGTCCGGCCCGACCTAAAGTAATAACGATGCGGGGCTTGAGTTTGGTTAGGGTGGCTGTTAAGTTGGGTCGGCAGTAGCCGATTTGCTTGCTGTCGGGAAACTTGTGTCCGGGATAGCAAATAAGGGCATTTGTTGTCCAAGTGTCAATGTCCAGGTCAATACCAATAGCGTCTAAGGTTTCCCGGAGGAACAAACCCTCTTGGCCAATAAAGAGCCGGCCTCGCTCGTCCTCCGTTTCCCCGGGAGCTTCCCCCACAATCAGAACTCGTTTTTCCCCGGATCCGCCGTAGGGTAGTTTGGGCGATTGGCAGTTCTTGTAGAGTTGACATTTTCCACATTGGGGAATTAGACCCGTGGGCTTTTCGCGCTGGACAATGGATGATGAGAAGAATCCCCTCATTTGATATTTCCATGTGCCTTATCCACAGCCGCTTTGAGTTTAGCAAATATCTCCGGGCTGAGTTCCTCAACAATCTTTTCCATGCGTTCAAATTCGAGCTTGTGTGGTATGCAGATATATGCTAACCCTCCCTCCCCGTCGTCTATTTCGTAAGCAGCATTGATTTTGCATTCACCTCCACCGACAAAACAACCATGGGCTTCTCCGGGATTTAATAAACGGTCCGGCATATTGGTTTTATTCGTCCTCAGCCGCAGTCTTGCGTTTCTTCTTGGGTGCTTCTTCCGCTTCCGCTTCTTCCTTATCCTTCTTGCGGCCGAGAACGGTGACATAACTCCAAGTCCCGCCCGTGACTTTGAGCTTGTCCTGGTTAATGGTAGCGTCGGAATGTTTGTCGCTGATATGCTTGAGTAACTCCGGGGAGATTACGAATTCCAAGGGCGGTCCGTGGTAAGCGGCTTTTTTCACTTCTTTATACCAGCCTGTGAGTCCTTCCCCGGATATGCGGATCTGTCCTTCCCGGAGCTTAATTGTCATCAACGGGTCGCCTGCTTTGTCAGCCGCAAAGACGCTCGCACGGTCACTTGCCTCGGACAAGCCTTTAGGGATGACAATCGGATGACCTTTAATGGCGAGGATAGCGTCCAAATCGGGGTAGTCTTCAACGTAACGGCGGCAGGAGTAAACGAGGCCGGATTGATTGCGGAAATGAATCCAGGACTCAGTGAGGGAAATTTTATCCATCGCCAGCGAAGTCAATTGTTGCAATGAGGTTCCCCGGACGAGCACGGGCTCCTTGAGCTTTGTGTCCAACTCAAAACGCATGATCTGCATATTGTCGCAGTTATGCGTGACAATCCCATCCCCAATGTAAGTGTGACTACGTTCTACCGTCATGGAATACACAGGACCTTGGTAGGTTTCATACGAAACGCTTATTTCTCTCCAAACTAAATCACTATTTAGCATCTCCATTCCTGCTTCTAAATTGCAGGCTCTCATTTTCATTTCCATTTGTTTGGTCATGGACTCACGGGAGCCTCCACCTTCCCGTCGTATAACAAACGGATGCAGAATACTCTTTCGATAATGAGTAAGGCATTTTTCCGCCCGTTCCAGGTTATCTCCAAATCTTTTCCAGAAAAGATCACACGTCTTTTGATCTCCGGATCGTATTTCTCCGGGACGAATACGAAACAACATGTCCGGGATTCCAAATTCCGAGCAAATAATACGTTCTTCTACCAGGGCTTCTTGTTGTGTGCCACATACCTTTAAGATCCAACAACAATCAGCTTGCTGTTTACTCATACGTTGCCGCACATCAGCAAAACCATTCTGAGAGTTATTCCATTTCTTACTCCATTTTCTAGGACCTGTCACCCCTACTCGGAATTTATTTCCTTTACGTTGCAGGTAGACAATATGCTTCCCATGAAAGCAATTTCCCAACCGAACGATACAGTGATGATCGGGTGTGTATTTTGTTTTATTTCCACCTGCTTGCACCCGAACTAGCTCTCCGGAGAAATCGCGTTTTGAGGTGTCCGTAACTTTATGCTTAACAATCGTTCGCCTTGACGGTGCTTGGATCTGGAAGTTGTAACAATTCACAAACATCCCTTTCTCAATGTCTTCAATAGCAACACAACCACCTTCAGTCCAAACGTCTGTCCCAGGAGGCTGGCACGCTTCGATGTGGGTCGGTGCAATGTGGATGCAAGTGAGGAGGAACTTGTTTTCATCCTTGCTAACACAATACTGAACTAACCCCACTGCTTCGGTAAATTCGGGGGGTAAGGATTTCCACTTCTCTGGCACTTCTACGCGGTCAATCGGAAGGAAGATTTCCGCGTCCTTGACAATACCAAAGGCTTTCTTCTTCCCCCGGAATTCGAGTTCGCCCTTTTCGTTTTCTTGGACTTCGAGCTCGGGCTCCGTCAGCTTTTCCAGGATAGCCATTAACGCGGCCGCCTGGACGGCGCCTGTGATGCCTTTGAGACAAGTGGGTTTACGGCAGGCCACTTCGTCATTGAATGTGATTACATGGTCGTCTTGAAAGACGACGCAACTGCTTTGTTCAATGAACTCGCGGGGGGAGACACCTGCTTTAACCATCTGGAGATCTCCGATCAGTTCTTCACGTTGGATTTGCATTTTTGTTTTTCTTTGTTTTCTTACATTTAAGGAAAGCTTTGAACCGGTTGCTGGTTCCACACTTCTTGATGTCATAAAATGTGAGCATGACACGGGGACTGCGCTTCGCTACTAATGTCTCGGGGACTGAATCGAGACCACTTCCGCCGCTAAAATAGATTTTCATTGTGGGTTGATGGCCTGCTTCACCTCGTCCAAAACCTTTTGCAGTTCCGGCCGGATTGGTGCGGGTGCTAGGTTAGCTTCTGCCGCATGACGATCCGCTATCCGGACTATCCGGACTCGTTTCATTGCCCGCTTTTGCGCTTTGTTGGGTTTGTTAATTCGATCAGGATTGATCACCGATCCGTTTTCTTGGACGGTGTAACGATCCCCGGATCCAGGAAAAGCCCACGTCTTGTTCTTCTCCCGGGCAGCCGAACCGGTATAAATAGCCGCATATTGGCGGTCTTTCATGTCTTTGTTCATGTGATTAGTCCGAAACCTTTTTTGTATTTGATCCCGTCCCGCAAGGCTATCTTCGGGGAGAGAGGCCACGGCCACTTGGGTAGGGTGTCTTGCAAGTTTAAGAAGTAGTGCAGATTCGCCGTAGAACGGGATTCGTGTGACGACACAACACCCCGAACCAATTCGTTGCCTTCTTTGTCCACTTCCCCCAAGGGCACTTTCGTGTGTTGTAGCCATCGCATTACATTATCTTTGATGGAAGTCATACTGTTGTCGAGGTGCTTGTAACGATCCGCTTTGAAAGGAGAGCGCCACGACATATTGACGACAAGCGGCTGCCGATCGTAGCGGAAACATTTTTTGGTTTCGCTCCAGCGGGGCAAGATGATCCAACCATAGGCGGAGTATTTTACCCAAGAAGTGGAATCGACGCAATTACCCGTCACATAAACATGACCTTTACAACGGGTAAAAAAAGCACCGCTAGGAACGGTGACGCACCACACCTTTCCGTTGTATTTCTTTTGTTTAGTTTTTAGCTGACGGGAATATACCCAAGGAACTGAAGACGACCGGACGTGCTTCATGTCACTCCCACTTACACTGTCATATTGACTCGTGGAGTAGCCCGCTAAGATCATTGCAATCCGAAAAGCCTCTAATCCTTTTCCTTTTTTCTGACTGAATACAAAAGACTTTTCTCGAACAAGACGCCCATCTGTTCCATCTCCATTAACAGCCGTGTTGAGGAACAAGTCCAGCTGGGTCAAAGTGAGTTCCTGAATAAAGGGTAAAGGAAGATTTTTGCTTGGACCCACTAGATGAGTAGCTTTTTCAGCAACATCCCCCCGCAATTCAAATTGGACCATCCCGGGATGACTTTTGCATCGGCTTTCATTCCAATTACCTTTTGTCCGTTCCAAAAGGTTTCGGATAGACTTTACCTTTTCCGGATTAGACTTTTCGGATTGATAAATTACAATGCTAGGTGTTCTTCCCTTTTGTTTTTTCAAAGATCCATCTGTCCATAACCATGCAATCAATTCCACTAACTCATCACTATGTTGTTTTTGCGTTGGGGCTTGGACATATTGCGCCCGACGTGGGATGCGTAAATCCTTTTTTGAAGATGCTAATTCCGGAGACGTCACCCAATGATCTTTTCCATATCTGTCATAAACGAGCCAACGGTGATCTGAAGTAACTTCCGCATGAAAATTGCGATTGTCAAAATGATACAGAGGTTCATTCTCCATCTCAAATACTGGAATTCGCGTAACTTGCTCCCATTGGGACTTTCCTCCCTTGTAGGCCAGGATAGTGTCCCCTATTTGAAGCTCCATCCTTCCTTTCCATCCATCCCTCGTCAGAACTTCGTGCTCATCTGTCATGCAATACCAGGGCCAACGGATCATATACTCCCAGGCCGTTAGCGCAAAGCCGTGGACCCGGATAATGGGTTTGTAATCGTTAGATTTAGGGCAAATGTGGATGAACACTTCATCGGTCCATCGGATCAATTCGTCACGGGCAATCTTGCGGGCATAACCACCCAGACCCACAATGTCATAGCCGTGGGCAATGTAGCGTTCGACCCATTTTAACTCGGAGCCATGATGAATAACGGGAACGAGGCGCAATCCGTGTTCCTCTTCGAAGAACCGTTGAATGTCCCAAGTAATTTGAGGACTGCCGATAGCGTCGATGTTAGCAAATAGTTCCAGCTGGTCCTTAAACTTGTGGACGAAGCTGGCGTAAGAGTCGCAATACTTCCGGAACGGAGAGCCTTGCTTCAGATCGTAATAAGAGAAGTCGCCCTGTCCCCCGCGGATAAAGGGCTCGTCTAAAAGCCGGCCGTGTTTACCCATGCGTTCGGCTTTCTTCCCTTGTTTTAGGACATGGAGCCGACATAAAGCCCAAGCGCCACTATCTAAAAATATATCCTCGCAATAAGTTTCCTTGCTCATATAGAACCTTTCCTCACACGATCTTTAGCATTCTGTGATTTGGTGTTCCAGCTTAGGTTATTTAGACGACAGTTGGTTCGATTGTAATCTGGAAAGTGCCGAGTCTCCATTCCTTCTGGGCAAGGACCGACAAAAGCTTCTAGAACCAATCTATGTAAGAACACATATTTCCGCTTTTTGTCTTGTGTGTTGAATCTAATCCGCAAATACCCATCATGTGTTTTTACCGGAGCCACAATTTTCCATTCTCCATGATGTTTGCTGCTCGTGGCTGATCTAGACCAAACTACTCCTTGATCTGTTACAGCATAACGCCCTTCATAACCAGGTATAAATTTTGCTCCTGAGGGAAGTGGATCACTTCCGAAAACAAGTCGGACAAGCCGATGAACATAATGCGGCTTGATCTTTCCATCCTTACAAAGAGACACTTGGCCTACCATGCAACGAGACCTCTTATGAAAGAAAGGCTTTAATCGCTTCCATGAACCGTGAGCTTGGGACAGGACAACACCACAGGAAGAAACTTTATATCTTCCTCCGTAGCCAGGTATGAGTTTTGTCTTCACCCGATAACGATACATAGACTCTACCCCTTTGTCCATAAAAATAAACGAGTCCATAAACACATCTTCGGTGTAAATTGTTCTTTCCATGCTATTATTTACCGTTTTCGTGCCGAGCCAATTCCACCAAAGAAAAGAACTCCGTACGGGCTGCCGCATTAGTTCGGAACACTCCCCGCATGGCACTGGTTACCATCACGGATTGATGCTTCCGGACACCGCGGCACGCCATGCAAAGATGCTTGGCTTGAAGCACCACGGCAACTCCTCGAGGCTTCAGATGTGTTTCCAGTGCATCCGCAATCTGGACGGTCATCTGTTCTTGGATCTGTAGTCGCTGGGCAAAGCAATCGACCAGCCGGGCAAGCTTGGACAGCCCCACCACCCGGGCATCATTCTCTTGGGGCAGATAAGCCACATGAGCCCGGCCAATAAACGGCAAAAGATGGTGTTCACAGGTGCTATTGAATTCGATCCAAGGACAACCCACAATTTCATCGTAGCCTTTAGAAGGAAAGTCCCGCTCCAGAATTTTAGCCGGATCTTGGGAATAACCTACGGTCATCTCTTTCCAAGCTTTCAGCACCCGCTTGGGGGTATCTATAAGCCCTTCCCGTGTTGGATCTTCCCCGATGTGTTGTAGGAGCCGGATAACAATGTCATCGGCGGAGGTGTCCTTCCCTTCCTGCTCTTGTTCCCAAGGGAATACGACCCAAGGCCGAGGTTCCGGTAATTCCATGAAATCCGTTAAGGCATAGAAAGGCTTCCCGTATTTTTCCATATACCTTATTTTGGTGGTCCCACTGTCCACAATATCATCCACAATTATGTCGGCTTGTTCCGGTTTATCCACAAGGAGAAGATTGTCCATCAAACTTAATAAAAGGTAGGCAACAGGAATACCCCCTCGCGGCACCCCATACATACGATAGACACCAAATCCTCCAGGGACAGTGGTATTGTGAGCGATATGTTCTGCCATATGACCAGCAGCCATCAGACAGTCTTTCTGCGTAAGAAGAAGCTTTATCATATATTAAAAACCTTTTTTGGGATTGCCCCCGAGTGGAACAAGGGGACGAGAGCGGGAGTCTTGTTTGTCCACCGAGTAAAGCTTGTGAAGCTGCCAGCCCGCTCGGAAGTCGTCCACGTTTTCTTTTGACTTAACCGTTTCCCCAATAACCCGTAAAACAAATTCATTGGTGTGTTGGCTCCATTCCGGGTGTAGCCAGATGGGGCAGCGGCGATGAGTCTGCAATCCCATCTCAATTAAGCTTTGATAGTAAAAATGAATATCGCCAACCGCATCAGCCCCAACAATGATTTTGAACTCGTTGGCTTTGGCGATGTTTTCGGGCAAGGGCATCTTCCACTTCTTCGGGGAGAGTGTTATCCAATCAAAGACACCTTTCAGCGGGAAAGCTCCGCTTGTTTCCAAATGGACAAAGAATCCGTTTGCCCGCAGTCGCATCGTCAATTCGGTTAGGTCGTGGATAGCCGGCTCTCCGCCCGTAATCACTACGATGCTGGCCCCGCTATTTGACATCATAACCAAATTTAAGAGCTCGTTTGCGGTTTGGCGTTGAATGTCTTTCGGGATATACTTCGGATGCCAGGTGCCCGCACTGTCGCAGAAGTCGCATTTCACCGGACAGCCAAAAGTCCGGATGAAGAAAGCGGGCTTGCCCATGTGAACCCCTTCCCCTTGGAAAGTCGAAAAGACTTCGTGAATAGGTAAAGTGTTCATGGAGTGAAGCGGCAAAAGCTAGTGCAGGTTTCATCAATCTCGATAGCTACTAGCAAGGGAATCTGCGGCTTGAGGTAATGATATAACCAAGTGGCAATCAGTTCACTGGTGGGGTTTTCCATTTTGAGCGTCTCGTTCAGATAATGGTGATCAAGGAATGTTTCCACCACGGGTTTGACGATGGCGGAGAGGTCGGCATAGTCCATTAACATGCCGCTCTTAGAGCCTTGCACCTGGAGAACATCGCCCTCCACCACCACCCGCATCTTGAACGAGTGTCCGTGAAGGCGCCGGCACTTCCCATCATGAAGCGGCAGCATGTGGGCCGCCTCAAAAGTGTATTCTTTCCTTAATTGGATTTTCATCATTAGGACTTTCCTTTTTTCTTTAGGGTTATGAACTCCTGGGTTTCAGCTGCGATAGTGAGCCGGTCATAGAGTTCTTTGAAACGGTCAGGGATCTTCTCTATCGGAAAACGGCCCGGCACTTCCCGGGCAAATTCTTGCAGCTTGTCTTCATCCCAGTGCTGGGCGTCCTTAAAGCCCAGTTGGTATAAGAATTTGGTAACGTCTGCATGTTTCAGGATCATGTTAGTGTATTATCTAAGAGTTCACAATGTAGATATAATCGCGGGGCAAGCAAGCCCTAAACAGCCTGCGGTGTAAACGACTTCATGGTCCGCCCAACCTCCTTCCCGCAGGAACACCCAATTCAAACGGTAAATCCCTTGAGTCTTTTCTTCTGAGGTCTGATTGATCCCTAGCATCCCCGTAACGTGTGCATTCTTGCGCTTGTCTTCGCTGAAGTCAGACTTGCGTATAACAGAATTAGCGTAGGCGCTGGCGGCCGCTTGTGTTGCGGTGACAAACAAAAGATGCCAGTCAGACGAAATCCGCCGCATTACCTTCCAGGACTCATTAACTTGATGCCGATAGTCCATGTTCTTGGTGGAAGGCTCTGGAGCTAAGTTGTCCGCATAGTCCACGACTACGACGTCGGGTATCCATCCGCCGTTGCAAAAGATCCGCACGTCCCGCTCAATATCACTAGCCGTAAGTGAACTAGGCCCGACGCACTTGATCTTCAAACGGGACTCATGCGATCCGGTCTTTTGTAGCAAAGCTTGCATGGTGCGGACTGCTTCGGGGAAAGATACAGGTTCCGCATAAGATCGCGGGTCTATGTCCAGCACAACCCCTTTCTCTTTGCGGGTAATCTTGATGGGACGATTTACGGATCCGGCTCGTAAAGGACGGCGAATAGCCCGGGTAACCATGCGACGGATGACCTGCTTCTCGCTCATGTCTCCGACCACATAGTAAAGAACCCGCCGCCGTTGCAGCATGGCTTGCCACACCGTTTCCAGGAGCCAGTAGGACTTCCCCCGCTTCTCCGGCCCAACGAAAGAGATGAAAGCATCCCGTTCAAAGTAAGGCGAGAGAAACGTCCCTAGATCACCACGCCAGTGGACGATGGGCTGGCTATCGGAGTTCTGCAAAGCATCTAGCACGACTTTGGATTTTGTAGGATCAATCCAATCGGAAGCGGAAAAAGCTACACCGGAATAACCGGACATTCGGGCTTCGGCAGACTCAACATCATCCTTATCCAAATCAGATTCCATTTCTTGAACAGTCCGCTCGAGCTTTACTTTGCGGAAATAGCGGGAGGCCAAATCTATCAGGAAAGCTTTGTTTACTTCGTCCGCTTTATCCGCGAACTCCTCGGATAATCCTACCAGGAAGGTTTCAATGATCTCCACGGACTCTCGTCGCGGGAAGTGGCCGCATAGGCGGTAAACAAACTGCGGACGGCTTTGCGGGGTGCTTTCTGATAAGCGTGGAAATGCTCCAGGCACCAACCCGCGATCACGTTACTCCATTTGGAGCGGAAAGGTTTTTTGTTACCCGAAAGATGCAGAGTAATCTGTTCCAATACCGGAGTATGGAGGATCATTGCAGCGAGGAGCGTTCGCTCGTCGTCGGCCTTATACTTGCGGGAAACTTTTACCATGTATCCTTTATTTTGGAGTTATGTTTATGGAATACGGCTTCAACTTCCGGTGCATCGGAGGACTCCCCGTTGGACTTAAAATGACGGGACCGGGCTTTTTCGATTTGGCGGAACTTCAAACAAAACATGGGGAGATTAGAACATTCTGGTATAAATTCCCCGTCAATGTTGTCCTTATACCAATCAAGAACTTTTACAAACCGGGATTGGTCGCCCTGTAGCTGGTCCCTAATAAATGATGTCAGGATCAGGGTCCATCGTTTTTGTATAATATGGTCAGGGTAGTGCTTCCCGGTGCGTTCTTTGACTAATTGGCGGAAGTCTTTACATAGTTGAAATACCCTGCCCTCCCTAATATCCATCCCTGGCGCCACAGGCGCAGGGAATAGTTTATTATTTTTATACAGTAACGACGATTCGTCGTCGGATACCCCGGGTATCCGTCGTCGGATACCCCCCTCTCCGTCGTCGGATACCCCTCCCGCTACCCAAATGGTTCTGTAAGTGCCCTTGTTTTCTACTCGTTTAATTTTGATCTGCAAAAGCCCTAATTCTTCCATTCGGGACAGACTTTGGCTAACCCAAGAAGAAGAACGATTGATCCAGGTTCCTAGGGCTTTATTAGATACCCAGGCACCTTTACCCTCCCGGCATAAACTGGTGATTCTTCCAAGTAAAATGAATTCTGCCCAGGAGATGATTTGTTTTTCCGCCAGTCTCACCACAGCAATAGGAAACCACCATCCCTGAATATGCTCCCGGGGATCTTCTTTTATTTCTGTTTGTTCTTCTTTCATGGTTTTATTGTCTAAATTCCCCCAGGCGTGCAATCCGACGTAGCTGTCGCACAGATTTGTCCCCCATTTTCCCCGGATCCTCTGCATCACATTCAAGGATGGTTGTTTCCCCGGGAAAGGCTGCTAGTTGCTCGGCCAGGTCTCGCGCTTGCTTCTGGGCCGTGGGTTCATTATCAAATAAGATATAGCGATAAGGGTAACGGGAAAGCTTCCGCACTTGCGGGGTCGTGAACGCGGTTCCAAACAAAGCACCTGCTCCGGGACCAATACGCCAAGCATCTGTCGGACCCTCCACCACGACGATTGTATGTCGTGCGAGGTCGCTGCCGTAAATGCAATGTTTATGCGGGATTGCCTCGGCAATAGCCGCGGCGCTGACATAGCGTTGGCCGCGATCCCCGATTGCCCGCGTTGTCCAAGATACCCGCTTGCCTTTTTCCACTACGGGAATATAGATCCTCCAGGCTAGTTCAGGCGACAATCCAATGCCTTCTAACTCCCAAATGCGGGTGAGTTCTTCGGGGTCAAATTTACGGTCGCGGAGATAGGTGCGATGGGCTTTCTTTAAGGGGCCACGGTCCCGGGGTTCAATAAGCCTTCCCACGGGACGGGAAGCCATTTCAGGAATCTCTAAATCCTGGAAGAACTCAGCAATCTGTTTCCGATCCGCCCCAAGGGATTGCAGGACAAAGACCGTCTTCATGCCGCCGCACCGCCAGCAAACAAAGTAACGCCCCGCTAAGTTAAAACCTAGATGGTAGTTATCGGATTGGCAGCCAGGGCAGTTTTTGAGCTGGAGCCAGTCGGCCCGCGTGTGGTGATGATCTCCCGCGTTAGCAAACTCGACACCCAGGGCCGTAAAGAAATCAACTGCGTCCACAGTGGGTTATTCTTCGGCTTGATCGTTGTCTTCAAATCCCGGAATGATGCCTTCATTCTTGACGTAGAAACGCAGCAAGCGGATGACTGCGTCCCGCATTGATTCGCCGGTTTTGCCTTTAGCGGCACAAGCGGCTTTGAAGTTTCGCTTGGTGCTTTTGGGGACACAATCCACAAACAACACCCCGCGATGGGTTTGTAAACTCTTGTCTTTGGAAGCGATCGAAATCTTAGATTTGATCTGCCCCAACTTGTAACGCTTTATTTCTTCACTCATGATTTTAATTGCTCAATTAGTTCGCTAAAAATGTCAAAATCACCACCAGACTTCCGGCCATCTAACACGGCGTCTAGGATCTTGGCTTTCCGTTGGTGAATGTTTATTTGCTTTTCTTCGATCGTTCCCTTTGCTATCAGGTAGTGGATCAAAGAAACTTTGTCTTGCCCGATGCGATGGATCCGATCCTCGCCTTGTAAGGCTTCTCCGGGCGTCCAGGGAAAGTCTAAGGCCGCTACATTATTGGCAGCCGTTAATGTCAACCCAACTCCGGCGGCAATCCAGTTGCCTAAGAATAAATCTTTTTTGCGGTGAGAGCGGAATTGGCGAACGGACTCCTCCCGCTTGCGTCCGGTCACGCGGCCATCCACCACCACACAACGGTCGGGAAACTTAGCCCGTAAGTGGTCAATGACAAAGGTGTGCATGGTAAATGCCACCAGCTTTTCCCCGGGGTTCGCTTCAAAGAAGTCCGATATCCAGCGGGTGGTCCAGCTTAACTTTAACTGCGCGGCGAGCCGCACTAGATAACCAATCTTCACAAGAGCTTCGGCTTTTCCTGCCCGCTTTGCTTTGCCCGTGTTTATTTTCCCCAGCCACCGAATGAAGTTGTTTTCAGCCTCGTGGTAAGTTTTTTGATCGGAGTCCTTGAGTTGGAAGCAAACAAACTTTCGGCGTTTGGGTGGAAGTTGAGGTAGAACGTCTTTCTTGAGGCGTCGGATCATACATTCCGATCGGAGTATGCCGTGAAGCTCCTTTAAGTGGGTCGCACCATCAAAGCGCCAGCCGTAGAAAGCCCAGCGGGGCTTGCAATAACGCCAGGCAAACTTGCTCATGTCCGGAAATAAGTCGGGGCGGACTGCTCTAAGGATGGGCCACAGTTCGATGGGACGGTTCGTGAGCGGTGTTCCGCTTAGGGCTAAAACCGACTTGGCATTCTTAGCTAGGCGGAGCGAGTGTTTTGTCCGTTTCGCTTTAAGGGATTTGATAAACTGACACTCATCGAACACAACGCATTGCGGTCGTTCCTCCAACAGCAACGGCAGCCAACTTCCCAAGATGTCGTAGTTAAGAATGACAATCGGGCCCGGCATAACATCCTCTCCGTCCCAGTTACCCTCTAGGACTTCCGCCCGCATATTGAGATGGAGCAGGGCTTCGGCTTGCCAGGTGTATTTGAGGGAGGCGGGGCAGACAATAACCACAGGTCGGCACTTTTTGATACGGGAGATCCAGTAGAGC
>Ga0193754_1000037_pt1 | contig 13298 bp, 28 predicted proteins | sample H1a1metaG_FD_143052 | JGI IMG/M metagenome (GOLD analysis project Ga0193754, IMG submission 143052) | Soil microbial communities from a riparian zone of the East river system, Colorado, United States - H1a1 | ecosystem: Environmental > Terrestrial > Soil > Riparian zone | place: USA: East River... | reverse complement strand
AACTATTGCGGTAAATTTAGCTGTTGGTTTATCCAAGAGAGGCATAAAAGTATTACTAGTAGATGCGGACCCTCAAGGGTCAGTTCTAGATTGGCATGAGTCTAATTTAGCTTCCTTGGTTCCATGTATAGGTTTAGGAAGAGAAACTTTGCCGTTTGACTTAAAATCTGTATCATCCGGCTATCACGTTATACTCATTGACTGCGGCTCTAAGATATCTAAATCTTCCGCTGCTGCTATTAAATGCTCAGATGTTGTTCTGATACCTGTTACGCCATCTCCATATGATGTGTCAGCTACAGCTGAGACTGTTGAGCTCGTTAAGGCTCGACAGGACATAACAGACGGAAGCCCCCAGGCGGCATTCATTATTAGTAGAGCAAAGAAGAATACTATACTTGCTGGAGAGATTGAGTCAGCGTTAAAAGATTATGGCTTCCCTGTGTTGAAGGCAAGAACAAGCAATCATGAGTTGTACCCGAGAAGCGCCTCGGAAGGTAAAAGCATCTTCTGTGACGGTGAAAGCATGACAGCATCTGAGTTTAATAGCTTAATAGAAGAGATAGCAGCGATGTATATTTATAGGAGACCAAGCGTATGAATGGTGAGAACAGAAAGAAAGCGATAAAGATGGTTGAAAAGTTACTGGTTGAGCTTCTTTCCGGAAAAGTTAAATGCTTGATAGCTGTAGTGATTCTTGAAGACAGCGAAGATGGATGCATTCAAGAAATAGGATACATGTCAAGCACTAGCCTGGAAAAACTGACTTTAGCTGTAGGAGCTTTAGAGATACATAAGCAGCAGATGGTTCAGCAGGTAATCGAACAATGTTAAAAGATGATAAATATATTCCAAAAGCATCTGATGTTGACTACACAAAATTTGGTAATGATGTAATTAATTTTCATAAGTTAACTCGTAATGAATTTCTTGCTCCACTTGCTGAAAAGATGGTTCAGCTTATGGTTAAGAAAGGTTATATGAAATTTGATGAGGAGACGCAGACGTATGTTAAAAGCTAAGAAATCAAAATCAACTAAACAGATGTCACAAGCTGTAAAAGAAGTAATGAAAGAGGATGTAACTCAGTTTCATTGCTGGATACCTTGCCGACTTCACTGGAAGCTAAGAGATCATGTTATCAAGCTAAGCAAGAAGAGAGGCGGTAGGTACACTATGGTTGAGTGGCTTATTGAACAGTTGGAATCTCTCCCATCTTTCGAGAGTAAATAAACTCATATTCGTAAGACTTGATGCATATCTTTAAGAAGGATACGACTTTATCGAACTCTTTAGTTAGAGAGTCATGCATCAGGGTAGATTGTGGGCCTTTAGAAAGCTCATATTGAGCAAGCAACTCAGTGACTATATCTGTTTTGTTGTTGTTTACTTTGTTTAAAGAATGAAGAACCATATCTCTGAACTTAGGAGTTTCCATTACCTGCTTAAAAGCTTCTGCTTTAATCTTCATTAAAGTCTCTAAGTCTACTTCGCCTGCGGGTTGAACTTTTATAGTTTCTCTCATCTCAGTTATATCTTTCTTGAGATAGTAGCAAACTGTATCATAAACGGCTTCTCCGAGAAGTTGCGGTATTAGAGCAGATATTGCGAACTGTTGTTTTTTATCCATGTAAAAATTCCTCGAATTGTTTAGAATGCTCTTCAGATTCTTTAAGCTTAATATAGTATTCTTCGTTTGGCTTTAAACCATCAAGGAATTTTAAAATTTCTTTAAGCTCATCGTAGGGTGGTAACTGTTGTTTTTTATCCATTTTTATTATCCTTTAAAACTTGATTTTCTATAGATATCATATTCATGATAACTTTATCTTGAAATCTTACTTGAGATAAAATAAAATCATCTATCTTTTGTCGCATCTCTAATTCTTTAGCTTCTAGCGCTTGAAGCCTAGCTTCTATCCATTGACCTGGATTGAATGAATCAATCTTCATATTGATATCAGATATCATTTGTTCTTGCATTCTAAGTCTATTTTTAACATACTCGATATCTTCAGGAGTTACTCTCATCCTATTCTCGAGTACAGAAACAAAAGCTGTTATTATTTCGTCTTCCTCATCTTCAATATCCATCTATTCCAATCTCCTTAATATCTAAAACTTTCCTAAACTGCCTCTCGCGCATCTCTAGATATTTCAATCTAGACTCTGTCCACTGGTCATCTACTGATGGCTTAACTTCGCATTTATCCATAAATTCGCTCAACTGCTTTTCTACAGCTAATATATGGTCTTCCAAGTTAAACACCTTCTCTCGCATCTCAGTTAGTAGGGACATGAATTTGTTAACGTATAACTTATCCTCTGGCGTCATATCTGCTAAGCCCCCATTTAACTAAACCACTGGTAATTATTTCTCGAATAAATTCGCTTTTGCGTCTCTTTTCTACCTTACATATCTTATTTATCTGTTTCCACTGGTCTTGGGTCAATAAAACGCTGGTTCGTTTCCATTCATGCTTGGCTTTTTTCATCTAAACCTCTTGACAATTATCTCTACAGGTAATATATTACTAATGTAATCCAAACATAGATAGAAGTCAAGAGGGGGTAGAGATGGTGATTTCACAAGATATGGTATCTACGGATAATGTAGATATGCTGTTAAGCGATATTCAGAAAGAATTGAAAGCTCCAAAAGATAAGTTCAATTCATTTGGTAAATACAAGTATAGATCTACAGAAGGTATCTTAGAGGCTGTAAAGAAGCTGTTACCAAAAGGTGCATATTTGATTATTGAAGATTCAATAGAGGTGTACGGAGAAGGCGTACAGCAGAGATTCTATATTAGAGCTAATGCTGCTCTTAACTATAATGGAGAAACAGTTAGTTGTAATTCTTATGCTAGAGAGTCTTTAGATAAGAAAGGAATGGATGATTCTCAGATAACTGGTGCAGCAAGCTCATATGCGCGTAAGTATGCGTTGAATGGTCTATTCTGTATTGATGATAGCAAAGATGCTGATGATATGGATAATAGAGAAGCTGAGAAGAAATCCAATAAGGCGTCATCTGTTCTTGGACTTACTGTTCATGGTGAATTATTAAGTTTAGTTAATTCTTTAGAGGTTCCAGAAGAAACAATAACTAAATGGCTAGAGAAAGAGAATGTTAGTTCTTTGATGTCAATGTCTGATGCTGTTGCAAGTAAATATGTTAAGTTTTTAGAAACTAAGAGGAGAGCATAATGTTTAATTTCGATCCGATTCCAGAAGAAGAATTAGGTACCAGTAGCTGGCAGAACATCCAAGAAGGAATTGTATCCTTTAAGATATCTGATGTTACCTGCGATGAACATAGCGGCTCAATGAAGATAACATACAATATTAGAGATGAGAAAGGTAATAGTGGTCGATGGTATGATAACTTCTCATCTAATACTCAATGGAAGATTATACAGTTGCTAAAATCGATAGGTAGAGGTAACTGGTATAAGTTAGGTAAGATAGACCCAACTAATATGGTTGGATTATCTGGTCAGTGCGAAATGAAGATGAAAGAATACAAAGGTAAGTCATCTGTGCAGATTGGTAGATATATAGAGAAAGAAGTATCTGAGTCTGCTAATCAAGCAGTTGATGACTGGGATATGAGCGATATACCGTTTTAGGAGATATGAAATGTCTGAGGATAATTTTAGAACTAATTGCAAACATTGTGGAGCTGAAGACATCTTTGAATTAGTTGAAGACGGTGATGATAGAATTGTTATAGCTCTTATGAAAAACAAGAGCGGTCTACATTCTTATGAATTTAGACATATTGACGGCTATTATAACGTTAGTTCATTTGAAGTTAAGAGATGTTATGTTTCTGATATCATAGAAGGTTTGAAAAAAGTTCTAGAAGAAACAAATAAAGACTCTAAATTGTGGGTATGTTAGAGATATACCGTTTTAATAGAAGGTTATGATTTATTATGAATATGTACATATGGATTTATTGGAATAGATTAAAAACATCTATTAGATGTCGAAGATACGCCAGCTGGATTGACGAGAAGACATATGATATGTATTTGAGAATAAAAGACGTAAAAACATTTCAATGTAGAAATTGCCAAGGAACTGGTAGGTCAAGGTGGTAATATGAATGTAAATGAATTATTTGATTGTTTTTTAGCTGGAGCAATTGGAGGATATTATGAATGTAGTTGAGCTGATTGAAGAATTACAAAAGTATCCAAAAGAAATGCTTATTACTGCGAATGAATATAATAAGATGGAAGTTTCTTTGTTAGGGTCTGTTAGAGAAAGCGTTTACATCAATATCTCTCAATTTAATGATTATCCTGATATGTTATATATTGGACATAAACCAATAGTAGTAGAATATAGCAATGGAAACTAAATTTCTGAGTATTCTTATTATCGGAAGATTCGAATGAGCGTAAGATTAAATGAGTGTTTTTAATGACAGAATCAGGATTACTATCGATAGAATCGAAACTGTTATGAGTAATATAATAATATTATTATTATCCATATCAGCAATTCTTTTGCTTTTAAAGCTTGTTTGGAGATTAATTTTATGACTATAGGCATAACATCTAATGAGTAAAGAATATAAAATAACTAATAATATATGCATTATAAATCATCATGAAAGCATAGAGATTATAGCGAAAGGTTTGCCGCGCGAATGGACAAATGCGCCGGGAGATATATATTTTGGAATACACAAAAAAGACTTAGAAACACTTTACGACGCAATATATGAAATAAGGAAAGAATATGAAAATTAAAGAATATAAGATAAGCGATCACTTATCTATAGTTGATAAGATTCTTTTCTTAGAATTGAATGTAACAAACATAAATCAATTAGAAACTGATGAGTTAGCTAATATAACCACTTTGGTTCGCAATAAAGATTTAGATAATCTTTATGATATTATATGTCAAATAAGGAAGGATAGAAATGAAACATCTTAAAACTGGCTGCCAAGGCCAGCATCACTTCGAACCTATCACATGGAGCTTAACTGCAACTATGCGTACAGCGCATGAGTTTATGTGCGGTTCGTGTCTTATGATAGTTACTAGAACTGATATAGATAAAGCCAACGAATCCATTGACAAGTGCCCTCCTGCTGTTGGAGCCGGACGACAGATGGCGGATATTGCTTTTCCTGTTAACGCAACTGTTTCAACTAAGGAAATGAAAGAATGAACTCGATAATATCTCTCTTATCTTCAGTTATTGCTTTATTTCTTATGCATATTATTTTTCTTAGATTGAAAATAGATAAGCTAGAGAAAGAATTGACTGAGCTAAAGAACGAAAGGAAGACTGAAGAATGAATGTAGCAGAACTAATATTCGAACTGAGTAAGTTTGATAAAGAATCAATTGTTACTATCGATAAATATGAAAATACTCCATATTGCAAACATACTGCAACTGCTAAGCATGTTTCTTCAAAGAAAAATTATGTTAACGGAAGATATCATATGACTGTTAGCATATCAAATATCCATCCAAATCCATTACATTTTCTTATTTCTCAAGAAGAAGGGTTAACTGATACAGCGATTCTTAAAGAAATCCGCTCTGATATTGCCGAACTGCGTTCGACTCTGGTCGAGCAAAGTTCTCCCACCAAGCAACAGCCATATATCGAACCGAATCAGCAGGATGGCTAGCCCAGTTATGGAAAGGTTTAGATTTGAATACACGATTTTCTTCATCATACTCACGGCGGTACTCACGTAATGCATCAACTAATTGACGACAGTTTGATTTGTGAATACGGACGATTGGCAACAGAGCACGTATCGCTTGTATGCCATTATCTATACCAACGTCAGGCACTCTTAAGAAGTGAATCCCGGCTTCGCGAGCTAGAGAAAGAGATGAGCGAGCCGATGAGCCCCACTCTCTTTTCATTATATCATGAGGAGCCCAATGATACTTGTACCTGATACCAAACTTCAAAGCTAAATCATCTAGCTGTTTCTTGAAGTATTGGGGGCCTTCATCTGTCTTCTCTAGATAATAGATGATATCTAAGTAGTCTCCATTCTTCTGAAAGAATGTTATACAGGTAGGGTCAGAGACGCCTAAGTCCCAAGAGGTAAATACAGGTGATGATTTATTGATTTCGAAATCGAATATACGCTTCTCGATATCCATCTTATCCATTTCTTTGGTGAAGTACGCACCCAAGATACCGACATTGAAGTCGCAGTAGTACTCTTGACGTATAATCTCCTCTTGAACCCCCCTTCTTCTCTCAGATTCAATCATCTCTGGTGTAATGACAGGAGACCCATCATTCTTCTTAGTATCATCTACTGTCAGTATATTGACCCAGAATGATGGGTCGTTGAGAGCATATTGATATACTTGCCAAGCATGATTCTTTCCTCTAGGAGTTCCAACAAGAATCTCTAATCCACCATTCTCAAGCAATATAGGATTCAAATACTCTCTAGCTGCTGGATGATGCAGCGGAAACTCATCATATATAATTGTTACAGGATTAGTGCCCATCCATGCATCAAAATTATTGGAGCCACCAAGCTGTAATATGGAACCATTGATAAGCTCTATAGACATATCAATATTATTTTTTTTAAAGATAAGTTCTTTAGGTATATGGTCTATGAAACGCATTCCATCACCGTCAATACCGCGCCATATAACGCGCTTAGCCTGGTTTGTTTGCGGAAACATATAAAGGTGAAGCCCTACTCGCTGCATTCCTCTTGCCAGCAGAGTATTAGTGCACTTCTTGGTCTTTCCGCCACGCCTATGGATAAACCAAAATATATGAAGGAAGTGTTCTATGAATATTTTACGAAAACATTCAGACTGATAATCTCTAGGGTCGAACTTATACGGTAACTCAATTATAGACACTTTCTGATATTAACCTTATTAAAGTATCTAGGTTTTCAATATCTTTTCTTTCTTTTGTGTAAAATGCGATATCTTTTCCATCATCAAACACAATACCAACCGTATACAAATCACCACAGTCACTACAATCACAAACAGCAATTTGTTTTATTTCTTTATGTGCTAGATTTTTGAACCATTTTTTTCGGCCATTTAGCTCATAAACAACATCTATTTCAAATAATTCCGAAAAACTTTTACTAAAAAAATTAGCCATTCTTAACATCTGGCGTCAAATCTACAGATCCAGGAGGTAAGCCAAGCTCGTAATCAATAACCGATTCAGCTGCCTGCTCTACAGGACCATCAGATTTCTTGGTATACAAATAAGAACCTACACCTATAACAGCAGCTAAAACTATAGCGATAATAGCTGTCATATTATTTGCTTTTCTTTTTAGCGTATTCTTTCATTTTCTCTTTCGATTCTTTCTTTTCATTTTCTTTCTTAGCCATTTGCTCGCTCCTTAATTGACATTGAATTGAGTGGCTACACTCGTTTTGACGCTTTTCGACATCCTTCATGATGTTGTGACCAACACCAACAAACGTCAGCCAAACTAATGAAAACATAACAACAAATACAGCCATCATGATACATCACCTATTTCTTGATTCCAACAAACTTATTATAGGATATGATTGCTTCTTCGTCAGTTCCTTTGTCTGGATTACAGTTGTAATGATCATTCCAATACTTAGCTAATGCAGGGATATCTTTAGCGGATGGTATCGCTTCAGGTATTCTTAGATAGAAAACTCTAGTCATCATGGTTGCGTAACCTAAGTTAAACACCAAAGTATCATGTGAAGGCATCCTAGAGTAGCCAAGATAATTAAGAATGTTATAAGAAAGATTTGGATGATGAGGCAAATAGCTGCTCCATAAGTCGTCATGAGTCATAGGCTCCATTTGATATATACCTAACGCTGGACCGCCTACTTGCTTTACAAAGGTACCACCACGGCTTTCTTGTGCGCAGGTAAGAATCAATAACTCTTCCGCTTCTGGGCTCCATTTCTGTAACTTCTCTAAGCATGGTCTAATAATGCATTCTCTAAGCTGCTGGACATTGAGCACTATGGCTTCTCCCTAGGTAATCTAAAATAACTTTTCTGGCCTCGAACCAATCATAACAGACCTCAACACAATATCCATAGGACCTTAACTGTTTGTGCATTTGTTGTTGTTTTTCTGTAATTTTTCCTGCCTTTGATTTCATTTCGATAAATAAGCCATGATATTGTAGATTAGGAATAGACATAAAAATATCGGGAACACCCGCAGTAACCCCCTGACCCTTAAGAATCTTGGCCTCAATAGGATTACGCGTACCGCCATTCGGAATATGAAAAGTAACTGCGCGAATGGAAGCATCCCAAAGAGATAGCCACTGAAACAAAGCCATCTGATGGGAGCTTTCTTCACTTTTTCGTCTTCGACCTCTCGGCTTTTGGCATAGAGATAGCAACGCTTTTACTTCCCTGGATGACCGCACCATGCAAATGGGTTATTAGAATTCGCATCTGGTGAGCCTGCCCGCTTATCAGCATCGCTAACGCTATGGTTAGTATGATGATTAGGAATCTCTGTTCTGTTGGCTGAAATAGAGTTCTTAGAGCCATAAGCATTGCTACCCGCCCCCATTGCATCGTGACTATGAACTTCGCCAAATGGCTGTTGCATATCTAGAAGATTACGTCTCATAAATAATTCCTTAAATTAAAACAACTGTCTGAACGCTCGCTGAAGAGCATACGTTACACCAGATAATAGTATTGCCATTACCAGCAGCTACCATGATAAATGAACCAACCTTTAAGAACCCATTAACAGGTAAGAAATAATCAGCAACAATCACTGCTGCGATATTATCGTTTGTGGTATAGGTTGCGATAGGTAATCCATTACCAGTTGCGTTACCGGGTACAGAGTTTGTAGATAGACCTGGTGTTTGTGTAACCTGGCATACTGAGAACGATGAAAAATCAAAAGCCATGATGAGTCTCCTTATTTAGACATTGTGTAACTGCAAGTAGTGATAACTTCTTGTTGAGGCTTTAAGCCCGGAACAGTGCGAGATTGCATATCTGGTTGTAACTGATTCTCAGCTACATGATTATGCATATGAGTAGTAACTGGATATGGCATACCTGAGATGCCATCTTGAATAGATGTTTTAATCTTTGGAACTTTCATATATAACTCCTTTCCCTGACTCTAATATAATAACCTAAATGACGTAAAATTTCTATAGCTAAGTTTCTCACTTCTTTACCTTATTCTTCTTTGGTTTCTTCTCTGGAACGATACCTTTATCAAGCATGTTTTGTTTTCTGGCAGCATTTCTGGTTTGTGGTATTTCTAATGATTCTACATAGTCGTTGGTTAACTTCTTGGTGAATATGTTCTCGACTAATGGGAATTGTCTCTTCATAGATTTCAAATCGTTCTTGTTCCACTCACCATTGAATCCCTGACCAGATAATAGACCCACGAAGTTAATCATTGAATAGGGAGCTCCAGATACTAGTTCTAGAGAGCTCTTACCCTTAAATCTATCTACTTCAAGTTCGGGAAATATATTGAAAGCGGAGTTGGTTCTATTGAGGAGTTCTCCGTACACGCCTAAGACGCCTGAATTCAGTATTCCTTTGGTTATGAGATATTGAGGATCGAAATCTTCCTCAGTTAACTCTTCTCCTTTGGCCGTCTTTCTCATTGAGTCTTGAAGCATGGCGACAGACGCCATAGCAACCATTCCAGCTATTTTTCGTTTATCTACTCTCTGTAAAGTGGGTAACGTAAAGTTAGCGCTTGCTTTAAATAGCCACCCAAAATACATAAGCATAGAATTTGATAGGCCATGATATTCTAAGTTAATCGGATATGACGATATGTCTTTACCGCTGAATATAACCGAATCCAATTCTTGACGAACTGACATTCTGTATCTTTGGGCTGCGTTTCCATCTTTCCATAAGTGGTCATTCATTATGTAACCACCGTTTCGTATCTCGCCGCCATCTTCAGTAAAGGACTTAACAATGCTTTCGCATAGTTTTCTATCATCCATTCTCAATACTTTCAGTTGCTTCAAATCCGCTTTATCTATAGTTCCATCTAGAAATTTTGTGATACGCCTATAGTTATTGGACATCATTCCTCGAGCGGCCATTCGAGACCAAATATCTTGCCATGGGCTACTAAGATTAGCTAATCCAGCAATGTCGGCCCCCCTTTGTAGCATTCTTTCTCCAAATGCCATAGGCAATTCATTCTCTAATCCAATGTCTTGCATTTGGTTAAATAGAGCTTTCTCAGTATCTATTCCGATATTCCAGTCTTTTAGAGCATCATTAAACTTTTTATTGCTCCTTCCTGGCAGTATTGTGTTCTTTATGAACGGAACCACTCCATGAGACACATACTTTGATCCCATTCGAAAAATAGGCGCTACTGAATCTGTCAACATAGTACACAACAACAAACCAAGCTGAGAAGAATAAGCATAGTTATTGAGTGCCCTGAACGCCTTTAAAGTGCTTCCCATCTTTTTTGGAACTTCGCCAGAGATTCTAGACAAGGTTCTTTCTGCTAACAGAATATCTCTTTTCCTATCAGCGTCTAACTGTAGACGTTGCTTCTGTGCCTTCTCTTCAATCTTGGCGGCCTTCTCTGGCGTCTTTGCTTTATCTACCTTACGCTTAACTGTAGCCTCTAGAACCTCTCTCATGTCAGCATAGTCTTTTGAGATACCTTCGCCTAGGAAATCGAGCTTAGAATTTATGCCAGGCATATAGCCCTTACTTCGAAAGTACTTCTCGGTCTCTATAGTTCTTCCCATATTAAGCATGAAGTTAGGAACAGTCTTCCTTAGGTCGGTAACCAGAAACCCTTTGCCGTATAACCATTTATCAGGAGCCATCAAGACGCGAGGATTCATTATATTGTTAACACTTCCGCTCTTAAACATACCCATAATATCAGTTGTTATTTGGTCAGGAGATGCGCCAGTTATATTCGAAATAGTATTCTCAGCGGATATTTTAAGCTGAGCATCATCTAATATATCTCTAAACTTCAATGTTCCTTTATTAGATTTCTTTAATCTATAGTTTCCTTTTCCTGTTTTATAGAATAGATTTGCATCAATTTCACCCGCTTCTACACCAGACGACATATCTTCTCTTAACTTCTTTAAAGATTCAGATGATTCTTTAACTTTAGATTCTAATGCAATTTGCTTTTCATCTGCTGGCGCGTTAGATTCAAATGGCTTTCGTTCTTTATTGATTTCTCTTTTATGAACTGCTAGTTCCTGTTCCGCATAAGACAAATCTAACTTTGCTTTCTTGATTGGCTTCCTTAAACGCTTAAGCTCCTCCAACTGGTCCCAATTCATTCCACGTTCACCAGTCAATAACTCAACAGGATACTTACCTTGAAGAATGCCTTTCTGTATTCTCTTCTCTTCTAGTTTTACTTTATTCTGCAATTGCTTTATTTCTTTATCAAATATATCTGACTTTGCTGAAGCCTTGTTGAATTCCGCTCTACCTAACTTCTGCTGAAGAGTATCTAATTTGCTTTTAGCAGCAGTTACCTTCTCGTTTACTTCTCCATAATATCCAGACAGCTCTTCAACCATCTTTGGTCTATTAGCTACTATTCCACGGATGTCATAATTTCTTTTTAAATGTTGCGCGGCACCATATGGCGCAAACCCAGGAGGCAATATCTTCATTTCTTCTAATACTTTAGCATTAGGCTCCAAGATGTCATTGATTGTCTTCTTGGCGAACTGTGCAACTATTGGATATTCTGAGTCAATTCCACCTTCAGTTATAGCGATACTTGCCTTTTTCATGAAGTCATCAAATGGTAAATAACCTTTTTCTCCTTTGGAGAACTTAGCCTTAACTGCATTACCGACTCTATTACCGTCTTCATCCAATCCTAACTGCTTATGATATGCATCTATTAAGTCAAATTGATATTTAATGCCACGAGCCTGATAATCTTTAATCTTAGATTGAATAGATGCTTCTCGACCAATCTCACCTTTAATGCCGCGCACATCATAGTTGTGCTCAAACATCTCATGGATAAACGTAGAGGTCCCTGTGCTACAGGATTACGAGTTACCTTATCTGCTAACAAGAAAGCTAAATTTGCTGGATGATATGCTTTGTCCGTTCCTTCAAGCTTAACCCCAACAGGCCCTTCAAATGGTATATCTTGAGCTCTACCAGCGCCAACACTGCCCCCATCTTGAATAGAGATTCCTGTCACTTCTGCTTTATCATTTATCATTGTCTTGACTTCAGCGCCGCCCACAGTCTCTGTAACTGCTTTTTGATAAGTCTTTTGCCCTAAAAACTTAAGACCGCCTCCAATTCCTGATGCTACAGAACCAAAGATTAATCCACCCGCAAAGTTAGTAGCTGCTTCTTTTGTGGTTCTACCAGGCTGGTCCATCATAAGGCTAGCTTCTTCTATGGCTCCTCCAATAGCAATGGCCGGGAGCGCGCCAGCAATACCTTGAGCAATACCAGTTAAGAACTTAGGACTTTCTATGCCTCGTAATATAGGCATCCATGATGTTGGATTTATAACGCCAGTATAAATAGAACCCGCTATCACTCCGAGAACAGAACCATTTTCTATCAGCTTATCGTAATGCTCTATTTCCTGAGCCCTCAATACCATGCGACCTGCTTGATATGGATTCTTAGCAGTAGAGATGATAGGCCAATACTTAGGTTCGTACTTTCCGCGTTCTTCTTCAGACAAAGAATCATAACCCTCAGGAACCATATCATTGAAATCTTCATAGATAGATAATGATGTATCTGATACTTTCCAAACTTTATTAGTTAATAGATTCTCTTTAGCCACAAATCCTGCGAATGATTCTTTGCTTTCACTAATATTTTTATCGAAGTCACCTTGAAGTTCACTAGAGCTTTTTAAGCGTGGCACTTCTAAACCATCAGACACTGACGCATCAGCTGTCAGATAATCTCTATCTACCTGAAAATCATCTGTTTCTAACTCACCATCCACGGGGGTTAAACTCATCTATAGCTCTCTCTTTTTCTCTCTTCACAGATTCACGAACATTCATAGCTTTCTGTAGTTGCTCTTGTTCATAATCAGATATCTTCTTAACAACCTCAGGATTAGATTGAGTCTCTTGATACAGCTCTTTACTTGGCTTAAATCTATAGTTACCAGTTCTTGCGAATGGGTTAATCAATGGCATCATTTGTCCAAATTCATCTAGATACCCGAGTGACCACGACATATTCTCTAGTGAAGACAATTGTGTATCTAAATCTGAATCTATAACGACATCTCGCAACACGCC
>Ga0193754_1000036_pt1 | contig 13672 bp, 22 predicted proteins | sample H1a1metaG_FD_143052 | JGI IMG/M metagenome (GOLD analysis project Ga0193754, IMG submission 143052) | Soil microbial communities from a riparian zone of the East river system, Colorado, United States - H1a1 | ecosystem: Environmental > Terrestrial > Soil > Riparian zone | place: USA: East River... | reverse complement strand
GCGTCGCCGCTGTACTCGCCGTCGGTCATCCGGACCGGCCGCTGCTGGCGCGGGACGTTGGCGAGCTCGACGATCAGTTCACGGATGGTCATCGTGCGCGCTGCTCCTGTTTCTCCTGCTCGCGGACGCGGTCGAGCCGCGCGCTCTGGTCGCCCTTCGACATCTTGTCGCGATACTCGAGGCGCTCGCGGGTCACGTCGCCGGTCTGCGCGTCGCGCTGCTCTTTCATCGCCTGCCAGCGGTCGCCGAGCGAGGTCACCTCTTCGCCGAGGCCAATGTCGAAGTAGGTCGAGAACGGGTCGGTCTGCACGCTCGTGCCGTGCTCGACGATGCGCGAGACGCAGGGCCACTGGCCGACGGCGATCGGCAGGCCGCACACGGTGCAGAGCTCGGGCGGCGGAATAGGAAACCCGGTGTTTCCCATTGGTGAGCCGTACGCGCCCTCCGCTCCGCATTGGAGGCAGATCGTCTGGTTCGCGACCAGCAGGAGCCCGTGCTTCGGGCACCGCTTCAGCTCTTCGCTCATGCCCACCCTCGCACCACGATCAGTCGGCCGCTCTCGAGAACGATCTCGGCATCGTCGTCCGCGTGGTCGCCCTCGCGCTGCGCGCGGGCGCGGTCGGCGGCCGCGACGCGACGGCCGAAGTCGCGATAGATCGGCGCGTACTGCGCCTGGAACGCTTCCTCGCGTTCAGCGTGCGACACCTTCCAGTGGAGCGCGAACGCGAACCGCTGCGACAGGCGCCGTAGCCGGCCGTTGGTGCGCGTGGGCCGCGTGCGATCGGTCCGCATCAGTGCCGCTTCGGAATCTCGGGCATCTGATAACTCGCCTGCGCGTGGAGCATCTTCTCCAGCTCGGGCTCGATCGGCGCGTGGAGCTCGGTGCCGTCGATCGAGCACGTCGGCCCGTCAAACCGCAGTCCCGCGGCGACGCCGACAAACCGGAACGGCTCCTCGCACGCGGTGCATTTGATCCGGATGTCCGCGACGAACTTGCCGGAGTCCTCCAGCCGCGCGATATTTACGCTGGCGAAGAAGTTGGGGTGCGGGCAATCCTTCGGGTCCACGCTCATGCCTCGAACTCCGGCAGGAAGCCGCCGCACGACGGACAGCGCCGCGACTCGGGTTCCCGCCCGTTCGTCCACCACCGCTTGCAGCGCGTGCACACGACCAGGCCGGGCACGCCCCGCGGCGGCGGCCGGCGTTTCACGGGCGCGCGTTTCTCCTTGGTGCCGCTCACGTCCATCCTTTCAGCTGGCCGATGCGCGCGAAGCCGACCACGATCGGCTGCAGCTGCTCGGCGTTGACGACGAGGCGCTCGTCGTTCACGTCGATGGTGAAGAGCCCGTCGGGATGCTCACGCACGACCAGCTCGCTGTCGCCGAGCTCCACCTCGAGGAGGGGCTCACGCGCGAGGGTCGCCTGCGGCCGTGCCATCGTTCACCCGACACTCGCGGGCGCCGCCGGAATCCCGGTCGCGGGCCCGCCTGGCGGCCCGGGAATGCCGGCCCCGCCGCCGCTGCCATCGCTGCCGTCGGGCATGGCCGGCGGCAGGGGCGCGTTCTGCAGCAGTTCCTCGCGCCGCAGGATCCAGGTCACCAACGGATTGGCGAGGTCCTCGCCCTTCAGCGACAGCGAGAGCTTCATCGGCTCCGGCCGCTGCTCGGCGCCCGCCTTCGCTTGCGCGGCCGCGGTGAGCTTCGCCATCAGCGCCTGCGCGATGCGCCAGATGGTCTGGATCTCCTGATCGCTCGAGATGCCATTCAGCATCAGCGTCTTGCGCAGGAGCGGCGACACCTGCTGCGGCGCCTTCGGGTCCGGCTCCATCAACATCGTCACCAGCGCCGGGTTCGTGAACAGCTGCAGCACGATGTTCCACTGCTGCCGCTGGTTGTCCTCGGCGACCGGTGACAGCGAGGCAACGTCGATCTTCACGTCGACGTCGAGGTCGCCCAAATCCTCGGCCTTGATCTCCTTCCAGGCCTGCGCGCCGCGCGCGACCTGCGTCGGGTCGGACGGGAACGAGAACGGGTCGACGCTGCGCTGCACCATGAAGGGCAGCTGCATCTGCGCGCGGATGGTCACGAGCATGTGGCGGCAGATGCGGCCCAGCCAGTCGGCGACCTGCGCCCGCGCGCGCGACTCGCGCATCTGGGCCCGCACGTTGACGATGTTCGCCTGCGTCGCGGTCGTCTCCGTTTCCTGCGAGCCGCGCGCCTCGCCCGACACGCCGGTGATCTGCAGGAAGTCGTCTTTCGTCGCGGCCAGCTGCTGCCACGTCGCGCCGTCGAGCGGCGCATCCGGAATCGGCGCAATCGGCGGCGGGGTGATCTTCGGCACCTCGATGCAGACCATGTCCTCGCCCGTCTCGAGCTTCTCGAACTCCTCCTTCTTCACGCTCGGCTCGCGCATGTAGCGCCGCACGGCGCGGCGGCGATGCACCTTGCGCATCTCGGCCGATTCGTTTAGCTCGTCCTGCGGGCTGATCCAGTTATAGAGCGGCGGCAGCGGATAGAACGCGTCGGGGAGCTCGTAGAACTTCAGGTCGAAGAGCGGCAGCGCCTCGAAGGCCTTACCCGTCTGCAGCAGCCGCTTGTGGCCCTCCGCGTAGACGTGACGCGTCTTGGTGCGCAGGTCCCAGATCTTCCAGACGCGCACCTGGCCAGCGTGCCGCTTCTGGTCGGGGTCGGCCGACGCGTCCTCGTCGTCGCTGGTCGCGACCGAGCCGGTCGCCTTCAGGTCGGCGGTGTGGGTGTAGTCGGGGTTCTTCTTCACGTCCTCGACGTAGAACCACTCCGCGTAGGCGACCCAGTCGTTCGCCTCGAGGAGGTTGCGGCCGGGGCTGCAGCGGAAGCTGTTCGGCGCGACGCGCTTCACGAACAGCGATTCCTTGCTCTTCTCCTTCAGCACCTTGTCGGGCTGCAGCACCGCCTCGCCCTCGCTGTCGGCCATCACCTCGTCGCGATCGTTCAGCATCGGCTTCCCGGCGTTCGGGTTGTCGATCCAGTCGGCGGTGTAGCCCACCTCGACGATGGCGAAGCGCGAGTAGGCGTCGCGCAGCGAGAGCGTCGTCTCGAACGTGAAATGCAGCTTCGGGTCGTCGACGCGCGTCTGCAGCGCCTGCTGGATGAGCGTCGCGCGGCTGTCGGCCTCGCTGTTGGCGGTCGTTTCGTGATCGGGCCGCGCCTCGACCAGTACCTTCGGTTTCGAGAAGAGCAGCGTCGGCAGCTGCGTCTCGACGGTCGCGAAGATCAGGTTGATGACGTATTTCTTCTCGGCCTCCGTCTCGGCCAGGCCGTGCCAGTGTTTGCCGCGGTAGTACTTGTCCAGCTTCGGGCAGTCGTACTCCTTCGACCACGTGTCGTAGACCTTGTTCGCGGCCGTGAGGCGCTCGTCCCACACCTTCGCGGGGTCCGGCCGCCCTGGCGGTGTCGCCTCGCTCTGGCTGTCGCCCCGGGGCGTGGGCGCCTTCTTCGGCGCTTTCGGCGGCGCGGTCGGTTTCTTGGCCATCTACTCCACCTTCGCCGCGTCGTCGTCAGGGATCGTCGTGAGCGTGAACGCCGGGGTCGTCGGCACCGGCGCGCGCGCCGCGTGCGTCGCGTCGTGCAGTCGTTGCGAGAGCTCAAGGAGCGCGTCGATGGCAGTCAGCACGACGTCGCGGTCCCTGCTGCCCAGATGGCCGAGCGACGCGCGCAGCCGCGCGATCAGCTGGCCGGTGGTCGTCGGGTCGTAGCGCCCCATCAGGCCAGTCCCGCCTTCACCAGAAGCGCGTCGAAGTGCGCGCGCGTCTCGGCGCGAAACGTGAGCGCGTCATCGATGAGCCACGGCACCATCCCGTGATCGCGCGCGGCGACCAGCACCCGGCGCACCTGCGGCGGCACGTCGATCAGCTCGTGCACAGCGTCGATGCTCATCGCGCCGATCGCCACCATGCGAAAGAACGCCGCGGCCTCCGTCACGGGCGAGCCGTTCTCGTTCATCGCCGTCCCGCCTGTCGGCGCCGATGCTGCGCGGCCAGCCGCTGCGCGCCCGCGAACGTGCCGTCGGCCGAACTCTCCGCGATCGACGGGGCCGGCGGTCGCGAGGCGATGAAGTAGCGGAACGGGTCGTAGGCGTGGTCGATAATGTTCGGGTCGCGCTCGTCGCTGAAGATGGGACGGCCCAGATCGGTGCCGATCTTCACGCGCCGTTGCGCCCGCGTCTCGCGCAGCACGTGGTAGCAGCCCTGCGGATAGCGGTCGTTGATCTTCAGGAAGTAGACCCGCGGCGCGCCGAGCTGCCGGGTGAAGGGATGCACACGGTCGGCGTCGACGCGCAGGTACTCGTTGATGCGGTTGCGCGTGCCGAGCTCGTTGTTGTCGGCCGGCTGCCAGAAGATGGCCGTCTCACGCGGGTGGTCCGTCACGTCGGCGTACTCGTCGGCGACCGACCAGCGCCCGCCGGTCTTCTGCGGCATCTGGTGGAAGATGCTCGGGTCGGCCAGGTCCTGCTCGTAGCGTTCGTGAATCGACAACTCGGCGATGTTCTGCCGGTGCGTCGAGACCAGCGCGTTCGGCAGGTAGTACTCGCGGTAGCAGATGCAGTTGCCGTTGCGGTCGACCGCCCACCACAGGACGCAGGTTGCCGACGAGTCGCCGTGGTCCGCAGTGCGGAACAGCAGGCAGTGCGCCTGGATGTACTCGAGCAACTCCGGCTCGCCGTCGAGGATCGACAGCGTGTCGAGCACGTGGATCGAGCCTTCGGCGAGCCCCCAGATGCCCTTGACGTTGCGCCGCACGAACGCGGCGTCGTGCGCGAGCAGGAAGCGGCGGTTCGTCTCGCCGAGGAACGCGTTGTCCTCGCTCGGCATGTCGAACATGCGGTAGCCGAGCGACTCGTAGAAGGTGTGGAACTCGTGACTCTCCGGATGAAAGCGCCGGTAGATCCAGTGCACCTCCGTGTCGGGGTTGCAGGCCAGCATCGCGTAGGACGGCGGCACCGCCTTGCCGCTCTCCGGATGCACGTAGGGCCACGGCTTGTCGAACGTCGCGGTGTACTCCTCGACAATCGCGTCGGGCACCTCCGCGATGTCCCAGCGCCCGAGGCGGCCGAGGAGCAGGTCGAAGAGCTCCTCCATGTGGTCGGGGTTCTCTTCGGCCTGGTCGATGAAGAACCAGTTGATCTCGAGGCCCTTGATGATGCCGGCGGTTTCCGGGTCGTCGAGATGGATGAAGAGGATCTCCGAGCCGCTGTCGGCGAACTTGACGTAGCCGTTCTGGTCCGAGCGGCGGCCGCCGCGGCGCCGGTCGTAGAGCGCCGGCGGGCAGACCTTGAAGAAGGTCGCCATCGTCGTCTCGCGCAGCTCGCGGCCGACGTGGCGGGCAATCACGCCGCGGTTGTGCGGATACTCCGTCGACAGCCAGATGCCCTTCAGGCAGTAGGCGAACGTCTTGCCGCTGCCCCAGCCGCCGGACGCACACTGCGGGAACGGGCCGTAGCGGAAGGCCTCGCCCTGCACCGGCGACGCCCACGTGATCTGCCGCGTCGGCTGATGCGCCGCGTAGACGAGGCTCATGGCGAGGAGGCCGGCGAGCACATTCACGCGGACCCCTCGAGGCCGGCGTTGGGGAGCTGGCGAAAGCCGCGGTGATGGAGCGCGACCTTCGTTTCCCAGCGCACGCTGCCGTTCGGCCAGCGCACGAGCACCACCTGGCGACTCTGGTCGTGGGCCAGGATGACGGGCCCGGGCAGCGGGGCCTCGGGATTGATCGGATGGTCGCGCAGGTAGCGCGCGAGCGCGGCGGCGGTGACGCCGGTCGGCGCGAGCTCGGCGTCGAGGGCTACGGTTCGGGCTTCGACGGTGTCGGGAACGGTGCGGGCCAGAGTTCCGTCGTCTGGCGCTCGTGGTCCCAGATCATCGGCTGGCCCTTGAACGTCAGCGGCTCCTTGAGGACGAGGATCCGCGGCAGGCTCGTGTTCACGTAGCGCATGATCTCGGCGAACTGGCGCTGGCGGATCTCCGCGTGCCCCAGCGCCACGCGGATCAGCGCCTCCTCGCGGGTGCAGCGGCCCATGCGCACCAGCGTCACGGCGTCCCGCAGCAGCGGGTCGTGATACGCGGCTTCCTCGACGTCGCTCCACGTCTTCATGCGCCGTAGTGTTGCTCAGCGCGGCCTTGCGTGTCACGCGCCGCCCTCGAGCCACGGCGCGTCGACCACGACGCCTGCGTGCCCGATGACCCCGTCATCGATCAGGGCTTGCAGGTTGCGACCGCGATGCTGCGCGACCTCGACGCCGGTCACGCCGAAGTGGCACACCGGGCAGACGAGCACGTCCTGCGCCGGCATTCCCTCCAGCACGGCGCCGTCCTTCGCGCAGCGGAGCTCTGGTGTCACGCGCCGACGCGTCCTGGCGGCGTGCGCCGCTTCTCGTCATACGGCGTGTCGTCGCGCGAGGCCGCTTGCGAGGGATCGCCGCCGCCTTTCTCGAGGTCGTCGACCGCCGCGACCGGCTCGCCGCGACGCGACTGCGCGAGGCGCATCTCGCCGGCCGTCGCGACCACCAGGCGCCGCACGTAGACGAAGCGCGTCGACGGGCTCGGCATCTTGGTCGCGAGCCACCACTCGGCGAGCGCCTTCGCGTCGGCCTCGAGTTCGCTGTCGGTTTCGATGACCACGTCGTCGACGCCTTTGGTCGGCGAGAGGGGCGAGCGATAGCGGAGCTGCCACAACGTCGTCTTGGTTGCCATGCCGCGTTACTCCTTCGTCGGGGAATCGTCCACGGTCACCTCGCGGATGAGCCGTTGGACGGTGTTCTGGAACGCTGTCTCGAGCAGGCCGTCGGCGAGCTGCAACGGATAGACGCTGCCACTGCGCGCCAGCCCCGCCATCACCGAGTCGGCGATGAAGTCGAGGACGTCGATGAGGTTCACGTCGGGCGGCACGCCGTCGGCCATCGTGAGGTGGTGCCGATTGAGCTTCCGGTGCCGGTCCCACCAGCCGGTCTGCACGAAGCCGGTGACGAAATCGGCGTGGAAGCCGTCGAGGTCCGTGAGTTTGTCGGTGTCGTGCGCCAACTGCGCGCCGGTCAGCAGCCACTTGAAGAACCCCAGCGCCTGCCGTACGTCGTTGATATGCTGCTGCGAGCTCGCGCGCAGCGTCTCCTTCGTCACGTGGGCGAAGTCGCAGGTGCGGGTGTCGGCCGTCTCGCTTTTCTGAATGTGAATCATCAATGCACCGAGACGCCGGGCGTATCGGCCGGCAGCGCAAAGGCCGGGACGGGCGGCCGCGTATCGATCGGATCGCCGTCTTTCCCGAGGTAGTTGCCGAGCAGCGCCGACGCGCGATGCCGGTCGCGAATCTTGATCTCGCCGTCGGTCGCGTCGTGATAGAGCAGCTGCAGCACCACGTCCCAGTCGAGCGTGGCGCTGGCGGCGTTCTCGGCACGTTTACGGGCGATCGCCGCGGCCACGTGTGGGGCGCGCGCCAGGTCGAACGCCGTCTGCGCGACGTGCAGGCCAACGTAGCCCGCCTCGCGCGCCGCGCGCGTCGCGTTGTGATGCCGCGCCACCTGCGTCGCGAAGACCTCCTCGCGGGGCGAGAGCGGCGTGTCGAGGGTCAGCGGGACGCCACGATGTGGGGTCGGGGGAGGAGGCGTCGACCGGCGTCGTCGAGACGCCGCGCGTGCGGACCGGGGCCGCTTCTTTGCCATGCAGATGCTCGAGCACGCGATCCGCAGCGTCGGCGCTGCAGAGCGGTCGTGCAGCCAAAGTCGCAGAAAGTGGAGCGGAGTGGGGAACGGGTTCGCTGGAACCGGCGCGGGCCGACAGCGACAGACTCAGGTCTGGGGGGCCGCAGGGGCACTCACCGGTGGTTCTCCGGAAGGAACGGCCAGTCCAGATCGATCGAATACGGCCCGACCCATCGTTCAACCACGCGTCCGTCTTCGACCCAGGTCCACTTACTGATGGGGACTTCATAGCGCCGCGGGGCAAGACGCCGCGGGCTCATCGTCGTGCTCTCGCGTATCGCCGTCAGGGTGTCCTCTCCTCCCGCACGACAGGCGGCGAGGGCAGGGGCAGCCAATGCGTGGGCACAATCGCTTCGCCCGTCTCGTCGCCAGTCCAGACGCCCGCCGGTTGATCGGGTAGCGTCATCACGAAGTACCCGAAGGTGATCTCGCCCGCGTCCTGAAACGGATGTGGCTTGAGGAGCACGAGCACCCGCTGCTCCTTCGGCGCTGTCTCAATCGGTTGCCAGCCTCGCGCCTCCTGGGGGGCCGCCGGGGCGGCCGTGAGGAGGTCCCGCACGCGCTTTCTGATGAACAGCAGATAATGCAGCGCCGCGTTCCGATCAACGACCGTGGCGATCACCGGCCGCTGACTGTCGAACTTCTCACGCACGTCCACACCGTAACTCTCACGGTCGAGCGCGTCGAGGTGCTTGGTAATTTCTTCCTCCAGCAACCGGCGGATCTCGGAGTGAGGCGCTGGGGCGGCCGTGAGGAGAGCATCGAGTTCGTCTAACAGTTCAAGCACCGTGGCGCCTTCCCCGCGCATCTGACTGCTGCCGTCATCCATCCAATCACTGGCACGCTCGCGCCAGCGTTCAATCAGGCGGCGGATCTCGGCGCTCATCGTCCCTCCCGACTCTTCCCCACCCAGCCGGCCTCGCGACTGCGTTCGGCGGCGATCTGATCGAAGGCCTCACGTGACTGACACTCCGGCCGCGTCCACCAGGAGTCTCGGGGCGCATTGACGGGTTTTCTGACGACGATCGTCTCGGCAGGCGCGATCGTCTCGGCAGGCGCGCGCGAGGAAGGCCGTGCGCCGACGTGGAGTCGTTTGTCGCGCCGCCAGGGGGAGTGTTCAGTCATGACGCACAACCCTTCGCTGCCAACACCCAGCTTTCGACAGGGTTAATCTCGTACCACTTATGCTCGTCATCGAACCGCCGAATCCCGCGCACCGTGACCCACGCGCCTTTCGGGGGCGGCTCGAGCGGAATCAACGGGATGATCTCCGCGACCACCTTCGCCGCGCCGATCGCTAACGTGATGTGCCAGTCCCCGTCGAGTTGCTTCCGCACATACACAACCTGCCCACAGGTTTCGATGTGCGTCTGCTGCGACACGGCGACCTTCGGCAACGGCACGACATGGTAGAGCCGCTGCGCGAGCACGAGCACCAGCAGGGGGCGCATCATCAATCCGTGGTGCCGCTCGCCGCTCGGGACGCGTCTCATTGGCCAACCTGCTCCGTGGTCCCATCCCACACGAACTGATCCAACGGGAAGTGAGATCTGCACGTCGCGCAGAACGTGCCGCTGTAGAACCCGGGATCGCGGGCGTAGGTTTCAGCCAGCGACAACGCCATCGTCGTCGTGCTACCGCAACCTCCTGCCGACACCGCGTGACGATAGGTCCGCCGGACAGGGCGAACGAAGCCCTTTGCCCGTTCCTCTGCGCTGAGGACCACGTAGCCCTTTTGCTGACCACTTGGCAGCAACTCCCGGTGATCGTCGGTGACTGGTGAGCCGTCGGTGAGCACGCGCGCGCTACGGTCAACCGGGATGGCGGCAGCGGCTTTCATCCGCTCGATGTCCGCCTTGGCCCTCGTCTCGCGCTCGATTTCGTCCGCGTGCTTCGTGAGCGACTGCGCCAGATGGCGCGCTTGGCTTGGCGAGAACACGATGTGACCGACGCCGTTCGCGTCCGGCTTCAGGTCCGGATGGTTGATTACGATTTCGCCGTTCTCGTTGGCGCCAACCTCTAGAGTTCCTTTAATTTTGTCACCCACCGTTAGCTCCTCTCATGAGTTGCGGGGCACCTGGTGCTGGTCGATCGGCAGGTTCTTGATGCGCAGGATCGAGCCCTCGCGATACGTCTCGAGGAGGTGCGCCGCGAGCCATTTGTAGACCGTCGACCGGTCAATACCGTACGAGGCGGCGTACTCCGTCACCGACAGCCAGTTGGGCTCCGGCCGCGGCTGCTGGGCGTGACTCATGTGGGCACCTTCAGGATCGTGTCGCGCAGGTGCATGAGCACCGACAGCAGCGCCAGGCGCCCGGCCTCGCGCGAGCCGTCGAGTTTCTCCGCGATCCAGTCAATCTGCTGCTCGGCGACGGTCATCAGGTGACTGTCCGGCACGAGCTCCGGTAGCTTTGCGAACTCGCGGTCGATCGCGTCGAGCGCCTCGGTGATGGAGATATCGCCGATCGCGTTCACGATCGGTTCGATGAACGTCGGGGTCTTCATCGCGCCTCCGGGTACTGGCGGACGCGCAGATCGTGCGGCCATTCGTCAACATCGCCGCCTTTCTTGTCGTGCAGGTTTAGATACACGCCGTCGTTGATGCGCGGCTGCCGCCCGAGCTGTTTCACGAAGCACGGCACCCGGGCGTCGTGGCACTGCCAGCGAACCGACCGCACCCACTCCACGGCGCAATCGCGCGACTTCGGCCCGCTCTCGCCGCCCACGATCACCCAGTCGATTCCGGTCAGGTCGAGCGCGCCCAAGTCTTCAAGCAGGGGTTCACACGAAAGAAACAGCACGGCCGCTGGCACCTGCCGCAGCACGTCGATCCGAGACTTCCAGCGCCGATTCTCGACACTGACGCCCAGCCAGACGTTCGAGAGCGTCCCCTCTCCGGAGTGGTCGTGCCACGCGTTGACCATCGCCAGCATCCGCTCAGGGCGCTTGGTGAGGATTTGGTACGTGTGCTGGGGCGTGTCGCACATCACGTTGAACACCTGATCGACAGTCAGTTGGGGCACGTCTTCATGGAACAAATCCGACAGGCTGTTGACGAACACGCGGCGCGGCTTTTGCCAGTGGCGCGGCTGGTCGATCCGGTTCGCGTGGAGCTGCAGCGGAATGTGCCCGTCGACGAATCGCCGGCCGGCGATCCGAAACGCCGGCGTCCGCTCGATGTAGCAATGGGCGCAGCCGGGCGAGATCTTCGTGCACCCCGTGGTCGGGTTCCACGTGGCGTCGGTCCACTCGATCGCGCTGTGGTCGGCCATCAGAGCGCCTTCAGCGAGAACTTCCCGCCGTTCTTATCGAGCAGACTCGCTTTGTTCAGTCTGGTGATGCACTCCGACACGGTGCTCGTGCCCAGCCGCGCCGCGACCTTGATCTGAACGCTATTCAGCTCCCCGTGGAGCAGCAGCGCATCGATCACCTTGCCGCAGGCGGGCGACAGGCGCGACTTCCATGACTCCCAGACGGCCGTCACGCGCGCATCCGGCGTCGCGGTGCCCGGGGAAGACGACGCGCTCGCCGCCGCGCTCGGTCCGCCGACCTCTGGCACGCCCGCATCATCGAGCTCGCCAAACACTCGCTGGAGCGCGCGGTACAACGGCGAGAGCTGCTGCCGCAGGGCGGTCAACGCGCGGTTCGAGTCCTCGCGGACGCGGGTCAGCTCGTGGCGCACATCGGACAGTTCGCCGCGCAATTTCGCCACCTGGCGCTCGAGGCTGTCGATCTTGTCGTTGCGCGGGTCCACCTCGGCGTCGATGATGTCGCCCATCCGTGCGAGCTCGTGGCCGCTCATAGCGCCCCGACCACCTCCGCCTGGCCGGTGTAGGCGGGCAGCGCCGAGAAGCCTTTGAACGCGCGCTCGAGGAGCGAGCTCGTCCCGCAGCGTTCAATCTGCCGGATGGCCTTGATGGTCAGCCCGATGGCGCACAGGTTCAGCCGCACCTCGCGGAACTGATCGCACGCGATGACGTAGTCGAACTGTTGGTTGGTCTTCCGGTTGATCCACCGCAGCGCGTTGTCGCGGTGCTTGGTGACCGCCTGGAACATCGCGACGTCGCCGCCGGCGCGGTCGGGGTGATACTGCTGCGCGAGGCGCCGAAACGCGTCCTGCACCTGTTGCTCCGTCGGCGCGGGGTCGTGGAGGTTCAGCGCGTCCTGCCACGAGAAGTCTTCCTTGATCTGGCGCGAGAAGTACACGGCCACACCGACGTCGAGCGGTTCGACGCCTTTCGTCTCGAGGCCGCCGCGCTGGGTGAGCGGCACGTTCGAGGAGATCACGAACGACGGCGCCTTCATGCGCACGAGTTCCTTCTCGAGCGAGTCGCGATACTGATTCGCCGTCCGGTTCCAGCCGCCCATCGTGCGGCGGTCCTGCGGGCGCACGCGCGGCCACCCCTCGGGCCATGCGAGCGGATAGGCGTCCTTCGTCCCTGTGCTCATCGTCCTCCTCCATTCCGGTTGAGTGCGTCGACCCGCTCATCAGTGCTCGGCGTGGACGCCGGGACGGAGCTCGTCGCCCTCGTCGCTCGCGTCGCCGGTCGCCTCGGGCTCGCCCTCCTGCTCGGCCCCGTGCTCGGCGCCGGTTTCGACTGAGGCATCGCCCTCCTCCTTCGTCACGCGCACGCGCAGGCGTTCAGCGCCGGGCACGCGCGAGAGTTCGACCCGCGCATGGCGATAGATCGACAGGTTCTTCTTCTGCATCAGCTGCAGCGCGGACACCAGCAGCTGCCCTTCCTCGGTGCGCGCCGCGTTCATCGAGTCGCGGCAGTCGCCGATGCCCTCACAGAGGTTGTCGAGCGGCGTCGAGCGCACCGCCTCGAGGCCGGGCAGCGCCCGCGAGCGCGGCGTGCGCGGCTTCTTCGTGTCGGGTTTGGTGAGCTTGCGGTCGGTCTTGCTCGCGCGTCGTTTCGTGGTCTTCGCCATCGTCGTCGGTCCTTTCTCCTGGCGCGCCTTCGCCTTCGCGATGCGCGCGCGTTCGCCGGGTTTGTAGCCTTCGCGGTCGTAAGTGCCGTTGAGCACGAGCGGATCGTCGGCCGCGTAGATGATCACGGGCGTTCCTGAAGCCCGGGCGTCCATGGGTTCACCACGTGCGACGGCGGCGGGAACAATCCGTCGCCGTGCAGTCGGTCAAGTCTTGAGAGAACCGCGACGTTCGCGCATGTGTGTGACGCGACTAGAACCGTCTCGACCAACTGCCACCCAGTCGCGCGCGGAATCCAGGGCGCTTTGAATAACACGCGAGATTTCGCGACTCGTGTTAGTTCGCGCTGCAGGTGCACGCGCGCCGGATTGTCGATCTCGTACATCGGGTCGCAGCACACCGTGTCGAACGCCTCGTCACGAAACGGCAGTCGACGCATATCGGCGACGACGGTCACACCGGGCACGCTGCCGTCAATATCAACGCGAACGGCGCCGACGCGCGAGCCCCCGCAACACACTTGAAGTAGAAGGCCGACGGCGTGTCCCGTAACGAATTGCTCCCACTTTCCGCCGGAGAACACGGAGCGATACCATTGCTTTGAACCGGGCGCTTTCCCTCTGCTGCTACCATAGACGTTCCCTCCATGGCGCAGCCTCATCGCGTCGCCACCAGCCCGGGCACCAGAGCGTCTCCGGCCGCGCCGCGGGAATGCCTTTCATCGCGCCACCAGCCCGGGCAACAGGGGATGCTGGGCCCTCACCGAGGTGGCGATCGTCGTTCCTACGCCTTCCTCGCCGGCCGAAATCGAGATTTCTGCCCGCGGTGAGTCGCCGACCGCCGCGTAGACCTTCTGGACGCGCAGGTCGACCACCTGGCTGTCGTCGTGCCAGCAGACGCCGGTCAGCGCATCCCCGATGGCGCGGGCCAGCTTGTCGACGTCCGGCCGCGTCAGGTGCGGCTTGGTCTTCGCGCCGAGCGCCTTCGGGCGCGGCAGGTAGAAGGTCGCGACGA
>Ga0193754_1000035_pt1 | contig 13839 bp, 19 predicted proteins | sample H1a1metaG_FD_143052 | JGI IMG/M metagenome (GOLD analysis project Ga0193754, IMG submission 143052) | Soil microbial communities from a riparian zone of the East river system, Colorado, United States - H1a1 | ecosystem: Environmental > Terrestrial > Soil > Riparian zone | place: USA: East River... | reverse complement strand
ACTTCCAGTAGTTTCATAAATAATATCTGTTAAAGAATTAAACCATCTAGTTCCAGGTTGGTATAGATCTTGAGAAGTAGGTGCTCTTTCAGCAGTAATGAATTGTGGTTCTGTATATAGATCAGTACCCGTATACGATAAAGGATTAGAAGAACTAAAAGGAGATGACATAATTTTGCCTCAAGTTTTGTAAATATTACTTTTTCTTTAAACTAATTTATTTACATTATTTAAGCAAAACAAGTACCCTAAGTATATAATTCACAATATAGCCAAAAAGTACTTTATGAAAGAAATTTCTATAGTGGAAGCAAAGAATAATTTTGCTGATATGATCAATGAAATTGCATTTGGAAAAGAAGAATATATTTTAACAAGACATGGAAAAGATGTCGCTGCAATTATCTCTATAGATAAATTTAAGTATTTAAAAAAATTAAATAAAATTCATAAGCTAGTAGATTAAAGAAAAGATTCTATCTTACATATATATTTAAATCATGTTATTCTATGAAAAACAAGGGGAAAATATGGACGTAAAAAAATTAAAAAAAACATGTTTTGTAGTTTTAATAATTTACTCTTTACTTACTACTTGTTTAGCCTTTGTTTTTTATACAGATAGATCAAATTGGATAGAAATGTATTTAAGAACTAATGAATATTATCAAAATTATGAATATAAACTGGAAAAACAAATTAAAGATTTAAAAGAAGAAATCAACCAACTTTCTGGTAAGGATATCCACCAGATTTAATAAAAGCATTCATGGCTGCTCCCATACTTGGTGACTTACCTTTCCACCATTTACCCCACTTATTCTTTCCACTGGTTTTGGCAATAGCAGCTCCCCTTTTAAATAAATTAAATATATAAGGTTGAACCCCTCCATATGAATATATGGGTCCTTGTCCAGCTCCTTTATCACCTTGAAATTTAACTAATAAATTTCCATTATCATAATCATAATTAAAGCTATGAATATTAGAACTAGGCATTGCTTCTTGCATTTCAGGTTGTTGTTGGATGGGTTCCAAACCATCAACTGGGCCTTGTTGTTCTTGTTCCTGTTCTTGTCTTAATTGAGTGATTCTATTGTAAGCATGTTCTAGAGCTTGGGCTATAACCCCTTGCATTTCGTCTGTTAAATTATTACCTTCTTGCATAGCAGTTTGCAAAAGTTGTTTAACAGAATTCTTAATTTCTTCAATTTGTCTTTCTATCATTTGATTACATATTTAAAATTTTATCTGCTAGGGCCATGAGAGCTTGATTTCCTGAATCTTGACCTTGCGGTTGTTGTTGTGTCTGTTGTGATTGCAGAGGTTCTTGAGGAGTACCATAAATAGATTCAATAATGGATGACCAATTTGTCTTATGATCTTTTTCAATCTGATTAATTGATTTATTAAATTCTTTTTTTGTCCTTGCTACTGCAGCAGCTTCTAAAGGCGCTCTTCCATTTTTAATTTCATTTTCCAAAAAAGAATGCAGGTTGTCATCATATTGAGCAATGATATTTTTTTGATTCGGTACATTTTTTTTTTGGACATTACCAATTTTTTCATTAATAAATTCTTTAACATCATCAAAAGTTTTACCGCTATTTAAAGCTTTATTTATAAAATTTCCAAATCTTGGATCAATTTTTGATAATCCTTTCATAGCGTATTCTTCAGGAATATATTGATTTAAGAATGCGCCTGCTCTTTCTAGAACTTTTTTACCAGCTGTTATTCCTGCCCCCACTCCAGCTGAACCAAGGCCAATAGTTGCAGCAGATTTTAAAGCTCTTATAGGTAATTCACCTCTTTCTTTTTCTTTTTCTGAGGCTAATTGATAAGGTTGCATTATTTCTTCTCCATTTTATCTAATCCAGTCCATGAAGAAAGCCACCAATCATTTAACGTACCAAGTAAACTTTTAGTTTTACTTAATTGTTTAAGCTGATCAGGACCTAATTTATTTTGATTTTCTGATACATAGTCCATCCATATATCAGGATTGTATCCTAATTTTTCTAATTCATAAGCTACAGCCAAAGGACTTCCAGTTTTACCTAAAGACGGAAATATTTTTTTTGATATTTCATTAGTTTCATTGTTAACATATTCCGAAGTATATTTAGCAGGTTCAAAATATCCGTTTTTCCAAGTTGGCTTACTTTCAATAGGATCCAATTTTGAAATAGATTTATTTAATTCTGGTGTTTGTGAAATTGGTTCAGCAATAGCATAAGCTATTGGATAGGAAATATTATTATTTCCAACCATAAAATCTGCCATTTGTTCTGTATCACCACGTTTAGAAAATTCTTTTTGAAGTGATTTAAAATTTCTAAGTGAATCTGCGGATTTCTTCCCTAATATTCCTATTCCCCCTACAGATTCAAGATCTTGATATTGTTTAGCTACATTATCAAGCTTAATTCCATATTCTTTCATCGCTTGTTGCTCTGTTAGCCCACCACCACCCTGATTTTTTGGTTTAGTGGCTTGAATCGCTTCATCTTCAATATTGCTATAAGTTTTAGCGGGAATTCTATCAGCTCCTAATTTTGCAGCATGTTTTCCTAGCCTATCCACAACATTTTTTTGTATAGAATCTAAATTTTGGTGTTTTGTTTGATTAGCAGATGCTATTTTTTCTTCCTGTGCATACTTATTTTCTATATGGGCTATAGCTTGATTTGGATCATTATTAAAAAATCCAGGATTTTGATCATATACAACTCTAGCTTCATTAAATATTTGGTCCTGCGTAGGAGGTATATAACCTTCTTGAGCTTTTTCAAATATACTTTCATTAGTAAGAGAAGGTATGTCACTTCCAGGTGTTTTTTGTTCTTTAGATTTATTCGGTTCTAAAAACTGTTTAGGTGGTTGCGGTCTATTCATATTTTTAGATTGATCAAGAAAAGCCTTACTTCTTGCTTCTTGATTTAATATTTCCCCACCAGTTTGTATTCCTTGTGGAGTCATTCCTGGTATAGAAAGTAATTCCGAGTATCTTTGGAATGGAGATAAATTTTGTTTTTCTCCAAGTTTTTTTAAGCCTTGAGATAATCGGTATCTTTCTACTTCTTTTGGAACTTGTTCTGACAATGCTTGACCCAATCCTTTTCCAAGTCTTCCAAAAATACTACCTTGCTGTTCTACTACTTGTACCATTAGAAACCTCCATAGTTTGGAAGCTGTCCAAACGATCCAGAATATCCAGATCTATTTCCATAAGGAGAAGATTTTCCAAAAGAGCTTGCTGCCCCAGCAGCAGCACCTACAGGACCCCCTGTCATGAAACCAATCCCTCCACTTACTAGTGCAGGTCCTATTTTATCCATGAATCCTTCTGTTCCAGGACGAATAACATTTTCTTGATGAGGTGATAATGAACCTTGTGCAAAATTTTGCAATCCTTGGGCACTTTGTTGCCTTAGCTGTGCTCTAATAGAACCAAGTCTTTCACTTAAATCTGTTCCAGCCCCTACCGCTGCATTTCTAAAACCTGAACTTGAAAGACCTCCAGAACCCATACCAGCAAATTGCTCTGAAAGTCCTGGTATAATCTCTTCGTTAAATCTTCTCATTTCTGGGGCAGCGTATGATTGGAAATCTGCAGGATCATTACTTAAATTACTTCTGTAATAATCTGCTACATCACCAAATGCTCCACCTTGCTTTTGTACAGCTCTACTATATTGATTTTGATTTCTCTTCTGCCTTTTATCCAGGTTGGAATATTGCTCTACTCTTTCAGGTGTTCCACTTAAAAAATCAAAAAAACCCATAAAAACCTCTATATTTCTTGTATGTATTCAACTACACACCAAGCTCTATCAAATGCTTGAGGTGAAGTAATAACTATTTGTGTTGCATTCATGATAACGTCATTTCCACTTATCCTTCTTGCCGTCAAAGTTCCAGAATTTGTTCCAGAAACCCATAAGTCGATTAATGTAAAATTAGCATCAAAAACAATATCATGATTTACACCAGGATTTGCACCAGCAACTAAAGGACTAACATCTATAACTTTTCTTAGAACAGTTCTGAATTGTTGAGAATTTCCAGAATTTGCTTCAGACATTTCTTGAGTAGGAATAAATTGTTTTCCACTTAATAATTCTTCATCTAAAAAAAAACCAATTTCTCTTGCATTAACTGCATTAGAAATCTTCTTTAAATGCTCAACCAGGAACTCTCTGGCATCTTCCCATTTTTCAGGAACTGTATCATAAACAGGTACATAGCTTTCAAATTGTTGACTACTTTGGTTATTCATTATTTACTCTTAGTTGTAGGGACCTATTGCGCACCAAAAAAATTGTTTATTTGTAGGACCAGATCTAATAACCTGAAAAGAACCTGCAGCTTGATTATCAACTGTAAATTCCCCTAAAATTGGTGGAGTTCCTGTTCTTAAGGTTAAAAATATACCATATGGAGGTGTAGCTACACCACCTGCCTGAAATGTATTGGTAAAATTCACTGTAGTTGCAGCAGCACTCGTTGTTGCGGTTCCATATTGTAAAATTAAACCACCCATTAATGGTATTGCACCATTATTAGAAGCAGGATTATTAACATTATTTGTAATTTGCAGTGGATTTATTGCACCACTAGAAAAACGCCAAAAAAGTTGTGCATCTGTTCCAATTCCAATAGCTTTAGAATAGGCTATTCCTTCTCCAAGAACATTTGCAGGGTCTGATGTAACTGGTAAAGAAACTTTTTTATGTTTTCCATTATTTGCTGTACCATCATCAAATGGATAATGGTTAATTCCAAAACTAGTGTTAGCTTGTAAAAAATTATTTTTAATATCACCCTGGCTTACACTTAATAAGTCTCCAGGATTGGGAATATTTGCATTATAAGCCATTATTTATCTCCATTTAAAATCCGCTTGGCAATTGCCTTCCGGCCTTTCTAATCCATAATATTTGAGCATCAATTTGCACATCGCTTTCTTGTTCTGGTCCTACCATTTGTGAATTCGATAAAGTCCATTCTATTGTAATAAAAGCAGATCTAGTTGGACAAAAAATTCTCTGCCATACTTTTGATTGAAATTCATTTGTTGATGTAGTAGGAACAATAGAATTAAAAAATGTATCAGGTAATCCAGTTGATGGGTTGTCGTTTAAAGGAAGAATATTTGTAGGCTGGTCATCGTTATAGTCTGTATATACATTTAATGAAATTCCCCCTTCTTCAGTAGTATCAAAAAGCACATCAATAAATCCTAATTGAATATTTTGACCATCATCTAAAAAGTTAAATTTCTTGCTTGTTATGCTAAAATTATCTTTTAAGGATATTTGTCCCCCACCAATATATGCTCCTATTGGAGCTAATCCAGGTAATGAAAACTGTCCTGTAGACGGATCATAAACACTTAATGAAAATGTATTTAAATCTATTCTAGTTATTGAAAATATCCCTGAGTTTAAAAGATCAAAATCTGATCCTTCTGGAATGTCAAAAATTTGAATAATTTGATTAGTTTCTAAATTGTGGTTTGGACTTGTTATACGTACTGGAGGATCATTATTAGTAATTCCAAATCCAACAATGTTTGTTATAAATAAGCTGACACCATTGGTTACATTAACATCTAAATAATTTACAAAACCCTGTTGATTACCTCCAACAATAGATGGAAATAATGAAGGACCCGAAATCCAAGGAACGTTTTGTTCCTGCCAAGTATCATCAGGTGCTTTAGCGTAATCTTGCCATCTCCTTCCTGATTGAGCTTGATACGTTCCAAGAGTTGTAAGTGAATCTGTGAATATTGCCCAAGAGTCATTTTCATAATTATAAACTAGTCTTCTATTAGGAAATATATCTCCAGTAGTTTGTGAAGGTTGATAGGGATAAGTCCAATATGCTAATCTTTTTTGAAAATCTCTTATTCCATGTATTCTAGAAGGACCATTTGCATCATTATTAAAGAAAAAAACAAGGTCAGGTAATTTAATATCAATTCGTTCACTTTTAAAACTATCACACTCGACTACCCCTTTATCCCCTATTCCAACAAGAGATGTATCAAATTGTACGGCGCTAAATGTACTTTCCGCACCAAGTTCACTATTTACTTTCTCAATTTGAAAAGGGGCTATAGATCTTCCAGTATATCTTAATTGCCATGTACTACGTTCACAGTAAATAACTAGATTATCTCTGACAAATCCAACAGCAACTATTGATTCACTTGTAGGTATATCAAGAAAACCACCTTGTCCCCTAACATCGTCAACCCATGGTTGGTATGCACCATTTGGTATTGGATTTCCTATAGCTGCCCATCTAATCCTTTGTGGAAAATTTACTGAGTTTGCTAAATTAGCCCCTTCCCAAGTGTTAAAAGCTACTAATCTACTTCTAAAAGGAAGTAGAGCTAAACATTGCTGAAGAAATTCTGTTGCTACAAAATTTGTTTGAGGAGAAAAATTAGTCCACGCTGTTCCATCAGTATATCTTATTGGATCCCCAAGTGCCCCGCTTCTATAATCATTTGTTACCCAAAATAGTTTATTATTCGCAGAATTTACCCAATAATTTGTAGACCAAAAAAAATCAAAGTCTCTTCCACTCCATGTAGTACCAGGGATAAATTCTTCCCAACCTGTAGTACCGAATACGTAAGCATATACTGTATCAAAAGCAACTAACTGCTCATTATTTATATTATTAAGCTCTCTTGATCTTAAACCCATTACAGGAAGACCAGGGAAATAATTAAAATTGATAGTTGTTGCAACACCAGCGCCTGCAGTATGCGTTAAAGTTACCACACCTGTATTATAATTAATGATTCCACTATTTCCTACTGTAACACTTGTAAGTGTACCGTCACCTTGATCAGTAAATACTATTGCACCAATAGTTATAACTATACTACCAGGTTCAATCTGTGCATTAGCTTCTGGAATAATTGCAGGGACAAGTGTTGAATATATTGTAAAGGTCCATGGAGATGCTCCAGAATTCCCTAAAGATAAAGATGTAAAAACTCTTCTTAATCTTCCAAGTAATTCAGAACCTTGTTTTCTTTTTATTCTCTCTCGCCAAACGTAAGCATTTTCTAAAACTGGATAGGCATCATCAGGCAATAAGAATTCCTCTCTCTCTTGTACAAGACCTGTTGTATTACCTGTAATTTTAAGAGGAGAATATCCAGCCATTAATACCACCCACTTCCATAGGAATTCCATCCCTGACTTGCATTTGTTGAAGAATAAATAGTCGAATTTCTTTGATTTATTTCTTCCACACCTTGACGTTCTAGAACCAAAGCTTCTTGTCTAAAGAAACCTTCTTCTAAGTTAGAAACTCCTTCAAGGTCTTGTCTATCACGAAGTATTTCCCTTGCAGCACCATAGGCAATATACTGTGCCCATTGGTTTATAATTGGATTATCTGAGGTTTGTAAAAATTGACAAGGTGTTAAATAAACTTCAATTTCTAATTTGTGAATATGTTTTGGAATTGGTCTAATTGTAAATTCATTATTCCAAAACAATAAAGAATAAGGTTTACCTGTCTGATACTGAGACACTCTTATAGTTAAAACTGTTCCAGAAGCTACACTAGTTCCTTCTGGAAGCACAAATGACATCTCACCAGTTACATAATTAACTACACCAATATTTGTAACAGCATTTAATCCAGGATTAAAATCATTATTATTTTTCATTCCAGGTATTGGTTTTCCTGCATATGAATTTGGTAAATTTGCAGGTGGTGGGTTCGTATAATTTCTATTCGCATATGAAGGAACCGAAACTACTGGATTTGGCACTTGAATCTGTAGATTGCCATTTCCATCATCCGCTATGGTTATAGGATTACCACTTTCATCAACTCCACCAATAATTACTTCTTTACTTAGAATTGGAACAGTTCCAACAGTAAAATTAAAAGCTCTATTTGTAGCTGTCCATATTCCACCAGATACATAGGATCCATAAGTTGTGTTATCAATTCCATCTAAAGTAAAAGTATTTGCATCAACAAACGTTATTGTGTAGATGTTATCATTCAATTGAGTCATCCCTACAACATCAGTAATCGTAATCACATCCCCTGTTACTAGCCCATGATTTGCACTTGTAATTGAAGTTGGATTCGTAGGTTGTGCAATCCCTGTAATTGATCCTGTTAAACTTTGAGGTGCTTGTTGAAATTTTGTGGGCCATCTCGGCCACATATTATAAAATTGTTCGCGATCTTTAAAAAAATTACCTTGTATTCCATCAACATAAAAAGGCGCTCTCACGCCTTGATTATAATTAACATCTAAAGGATATCTATCAATATAGGGTGTAGTATAAAAAGTATAAACGGATCTCATCTGATCCATTTTTATTCCATAAGGAAAATCTTGAGAGTAGAAATTATTAATATACTGTTCAAGGTCAGATTCTGTAAGTGAAGAATTGCTTGCAGAAGCAGTCAATCTTCTAACCTTCTTTTTAATGAATGCTAAAGTCGAATCTGATTGTACTACCATATGTAATCCTTATTAAAATCCAATAGGAACTAATTCATGTAATTTTTCTGCCTTTCCATCTACTTTTGTGGGCATGCCTTTTGCATCTAATAAATCACTTCTTTTTGCCAATCCTGGGCTATTATTAATTTCATTAATAAATCCAATTGGCAAGTCGTAAGTATGACCTGGAATTAAATGGAAAGTGTGAATTGGGTCACCTGCCCATCTCATATAGGGCTTTGTTAATCTCTCATGATTCCCACGATGATTGATATATCTGGCTTGAACGATTCTTGATTCTTCCTTACGTAATTTTTCAGCTTTAGTCTTTACTTCAGGTTTCATATGTTTAAATCCATTATCTTCTACGCTGTTTGCTACAGAGTTAATAAGACCATGTTGTTCTCCAGATTCTGTCACTAATAATTTCATGTTTTTTCCTTGTTTTAATTTCCAAAATTTCCTTCAGAATGAAAAGGAACATTTAAAGTGTTATAAATGTTTCTAGATCCACCAGAAGAAATTGTCGCAGGTTGTTCAGAGAAGGTTGGAGGAGGAACAAAAACATCGAATAGATTTGTATCTATATCAACTGTAAATATTAGATTTTCCGTATCTACAGAAAGTATTTTTCCTGTCATCTCATTAATCTGAAACATTCTATAACTTGATGGTACTGAGAAATGAACTAATTGACCTTCTACATAATTATTTTCTGTAGTCACTGTTACTATTGCTGGATAGCTATTCGTTATCGAAGCTATAAGCAAAAATGGAGGAACTACAGGTGAAGGAGGTAAAAAGGTATTAGCATTATTTGGTACACTCATTTATTTTTTCTTCATCTTCATATCGCATTTAGCCATCTTCTTATCTTGTTTCTTATCCATCTTCAAAAGCTGCTTTTCTTCTTTAACAACTTTCTTGGTATCGCCCATTATCTTCTTAATTTTCTTATCCATGATTTTCCTAAAGTAAAAGGGTAGGGACAAATAGTCCCCACCCTTGATTATTATACTTCTAATTTATAGGACATCCAGTTGATTACATCTGCGTTTGCTCCTGCAGGAGAATCAGCTCCACCTGCTAAAAACATGTAGGGTGTAAATTGTCCAGTATGGAAAGGAGTTTTTTGGAACTCATATCCTGTTTGAACTTGAGAAACTGGGTTAAAACTTGTTTGCGAACCAGCAGGAGACAAAGTAGCAAACAGTTGTGCTGTTGGGCTAGCTGTTGAAGCTGGGAAAGCAAAAGTTGTAAACGCTGAACTATCAATATCTACAGTTAACGTATAGTTAGCTGCGGAAACTGCAGTAATTGTTCCGGTAAGTTGATTAATTTCGCTCATTCCAAAAGAAGGAGGAACGCTAAAATGAATCTTGTTACCAACAACATAATAGTTACTAGGATCTACAGATGTTCTAACAACAGCTTGAGTAGCTTTTGTAATTTCTGTGATATAAAGATATTCAGGATCAACTGCTGCATTTTTTGAAACTCGTCTTGTAAAACCAGCTGTTGCAGCAGCTGCAAATCCGGCTGCTCTTAATCCAGTTAAAGTATAACCAGATCCAGATACAGTAGAAATTTGAAACACCATACCAGCAATTTGTAACATTCCAGTAGTATTGTAAATTCTTACAAAATCCCCTTCTGAATATGTATTTGTTTGAGAAACTACAGCAGGGCTAGCAGCTGTGATTGCTGTAATAGCATTAGCTGCTTGTGGTTCAACATTTGGAGAAGTTACTACATATGTAAAACCATCTGACGCTGTAGCGGTAGAAAAAGAATCAATTACAAGTGCACTTGATCCAGCTTTTTTCCATCTTATTCCGCTGTTAGCAGCCGAAGCTCCAACACCGAATTTAGGACCAAACCATTCTGCACCAACAACAGCATTTGGTGCTGCTGCAGCTAATTGAGTAGTGTTCCAAACTTTGAAATAATCCGCTGAACTAGGTAGAGGTATTTTAACTCCTGCTCCTGTTGAGGTGAAAGATCCACCATCTAATATTGTGAAAGCCATTTTTATCTCCTTATAGTCTTGCAGTTACGTTTAGGCCAGAAATCCAGTTCTGGTTTGTAATTGCACGTGCAATTGCAAACTTAGCGTATAACTGGCTGTTTTGTGCAACGCTAGACACAACATAAGGAGGTCTGTATCCTAAGGTTGCGCTATAATTGTTCTGTTCAATCTTTGCAGCAGCTTCTAAACCATACATTGGAATAGTATAAACTGTACGTCCTTGAAGAGAAGCACCAGGAATTTTAGCCGCTTTACTAGACACAAAGAATCTGAATCTGGATACTGAACAATATTCTTCAGGTCTTAAACCTTCTTGATTAGGATAAGCATTCTTTAATAAAACACCCTGTACGTTTTGTAGATCAGGTGTAATATCAGTAGAAGCTAATGCAATGAATGCATCTCTTGTTGGAGCAGTACCGAACTTATCCATCGCATCAATACCCTCTAACATTGTTCTAGCATCATTACCGAGTAATATACGCTCAATATTATTAATATCATTGCGAGAAATTTCAGAAGGTTGATCTCCATTAATACCACCTACAGCATTGATATATGACACAGATGATGCATAAAGGTCTCTCATAAGGAGATCTTCTTTCTCACGCATCCATTGACCAAGTAAAGCTGTAAATTTAGTTAGAACTTTATCGTTTTCATAAAGTGTAACTTGTTCATTAATAACTACAGTTTTAGCATAGATTTCCATTGTAGCATCAATGTCAGAACGAACGACAACTTCTGGAGCTGGATCAATACCAGAACCATCTAATTGACCGCCATCTGTTGATAAACGCTCATAACGGCTCATACGTGTAGTTTTTCCGATATGTGATTCTGCATAATTGAACATTGGGGTCGACAATAGGTCTTCAGAGAATTGCAATGGCAATTCTGGAGCCATATTGTTTATATTTGTGATACCGTTTGCCACGGGATACCTCGTATTTAATGATTTATATTTTTTCTGGTTGACGAAACCAAATAAATCAGTCGTACGACGGCGACGCGTGGATTACAGCCTTTTGAAAGTTTTTGGACTTAGCGACAGTCCTATTACGCTATCCTTAATTTATCAATTATTTATTTTAATTGTAAGCAAAAAAAAACCTCATATTTCTATGAGGTACTCACACAATCAAAAATAATAAGTATCTATTCAGCATTCTTAGAATGCTTAAAATCTTTTAATAAAGCAATAAACATTTCATACAGTCGATCAGATCTAGAGGATTGCAATCTAACTTCTTCTCTAATACTATTAATCTCGTTTTTAGTATCCTCTCTCCATGATTTCATCTCGTTTCTAGTATCTTCTCTCCATGATTTTAGCTCTTTATATAAAAAACCAAAAAGACCAATCAAAGGAACAAGAATCCCAAAAAATTGTATCCAATCCATTATCATATATTTCCCCTGTTATTTTGAATTATACCAAAAAGGATATATTTTATCATTATTTTAAATTCCAAGTAGCTGTGTAAGAAGAATAACATTCTACTTTTCCATTAATTTTATTACATCTTGATACTACATTTCCTTCATGATCAGAATAAAATTCATATTTAGGCGTTAAAGATTCAATGGAATTAGTTATCCATGAAACAAAACACATTAATGAAATCACAAAACCCATACATAATAAAGTTTTTTTAACCATAAAGATAACCTTTTGATATTTACATCAAATGTAATATGACCTGTATATTTATGTAAATTACAGACATTATTTTAATTATCTTCCACCTTTCATCACCTTCTGCATACGGGACCAATTATCTGCACGACGCTTATCATCTAATTGCATTGGGGAAGTATCACCGGTTTGACTTACTCCAGAAGCTGCCATAGATTGAGGCTTATTAAAGTTCTTTTCTGCTTTCTTTTGATCTTTCTGACTTGAGGTATTAGGTACAAAACGTTTTACTGCTTTATAAACTGAAGACCATTTATCAAATCCATCTGGAGAGTGCTTAAAAGCGGATGCGATTTCAGGATAATGATATTCAAGATAATCTAGATTTTCTGTTGTACAAACATCATTAAAATCAGAGTAGGTTGACACTAATCTTTGTGGAAATTCTGCTTGTTCTTTTTGGCGTCTTTGTTCCTCAAGTTGTCTATCTCTAGCTGTCAAGGCAGCATCAATTTTCTTTTGTATTCTAACATCATCAGTTTCTTCATCATCAGAATATTGATTGTCATTAGTATGTTGATTAGATTGTTTATTAAGCAATGCGTCCATAGCTGCTTTTAAAGCATGAGCCTCTGCTTCTTTTTCAGAAGCTTTTTTTTCTGCAGCTTCCTTTTGTTTTCTTTCTTGTTCTCTTGCTTCTCTAAACTTTTTCCAGTTAATTTGTTCTTGCGTTTCGGCTTCTGGATTGGGTATAACTGGTGTAGTTTGAACACTTGTAGGTTCTGTTTTTTCTACTACATTTACGTTTTCATTATTTTGCATAAAAGGTTTCTCCATGTCTGATTTAAAAAATGAGGATCGATTAAAAGAAGATTTAGCCCATTACAGGCGTACAATTTGTTATATGGAAGCAAATGTTCCTATTGGTGTTTTATGTTTACCTAAAGTCATAGAAACAGCCTTATTTAATGATGGCTGTCTTCGTGTCTACGATCTTATTAACCGCGACCTTAGAAAAATCAAAGGGCTCGGGAGTAGGCGACTTGACCTCTTGACATCCCGCCTCGATGAATTTTTCTCTGTTAGCATTTAGATATTCATGTTCTGAAAGCATTTTAATTCCATGCTGCTTTCGAATGAAATGCCAAAATCTTCCCTCAAAAAAAGCGTCGGACCATTCTTTCATACTTTTTAAAGAAGGATCGACAAATTTTGATTCAGAAAGAATAGCCATTGCATCAGCATCTGGTAAGGACCATAAACGCTTTACAAGCGTATCGGTTTTTTTATTATAAAGAAAAATAGTTTGTTCTGGCCTAGGGCTAGGTAGATAAAGCATTGCAAAGAATTTTCTACGCTTTATCCCCCTAATCAAAGGATCTTTAGCATATACAAATCCAACACAATATTCTTCTTCATCAAATATTTTATTGTGACGATCTATTACTTGTTGAATTTGACTACCAATTCCTTGAGTAGCTTCAATAGCAACCTCAAGAGGATTGTATCTTGTAGAATCGCTGGCAGCTTTTAATGAAAGCTCACCAGCGGTTTTCCTTTTTACAGCCATTAAACTAAACCATTCATATAATTGAACTTAAACCTTCTCCACTGTTGTTTAGTTGGATCAGGTATTAAGTTTTGTAATTTTTTTCTTAAAAGCTTAAC
>Ga0193754_1000034_pt1 | contig 13962 bp, 6 predicted proteins | sample H1a1metaG_FD_143052 | JGI IMG/M metagenome (GOLD analysis project Ga0193754, IMG submission 143052) | Soil microbial communities from a riparian zone of the East river system, Colorado, United States - H1a1 | ecosystem: Environmental > Terrestrial > Soil > Riparian zone | place: USA: East River... | reverse complement strand
GTAGAAATAGGAATAGGAGTAGGATTGACAAAAGTAAAAAGCAAAAGTAAATTATAGGGGGTAGAATGATACTTTGAATAGAATAAATTGGCTTGAACATTTCAAATTTATAGGCCTTAAGAGGATTTGAACCTCTGTAAAAAGTATTAACAGTACTCCGCTTAAACCACTCAGCCATAAGACCTTATTTTTACAAATAATACTTACTCTATGCTCTCCATCCCATTTAGATGGGAGACTTTTTCCTTTGGGTATAAAAAGAGGCAAGAGTTAATTTATTATTTATATTTTTAATATTGACTGTTAAATATTTAACAGCAACCCTCTTTTGTATTATTAAATAAAAAATCCAAAGCAACCATTATTTTTCCTATATGATTGCAGGTCCCCTTTTGCGCTGTTAGGTAAAGTTAAAAAATAATCAAAAGTAAGTAAATGCGATAAGATAGGGTTAAATTAAAAAGGGGTGGGGGTTGCATTAAATAAGTCCTGTTTCCCGTAATTGTAAATTTTAAATTTTATATTATTATGAGTATAATAATAAGAAAGCCATCATTAAAGCGAATAATCCTGTTGCTTCAGCTAAAGCGAATCCTAAGATTGCGTAAGTGAATAATTGTCCTCTTAATTGAGGGTTTCTAGCTGTTGCTAAGATTAATGATCCGAAAACTGTACCGATTCCGGCTCCAGCTCCGATTAACCCAGAGCATGCTAATCCTGCTCCAATGTATTTTGCAGCTGCTAACATAATATAAAAAAAGTATAATTAAAATAGCGTATAACATACTAAAAAAAATAATATATAACTCTTTACTCTAAATAGATTAGTACCCTTTTATATAAATTTTATTCTTTACTCTTGTCTAAATTATTTAGTAAGTAATAGCAAATTTATTTCCTTTATGTTTATTTTGTTTATATTTTCTAATACACATATCAGTAATAGCACTATTATTAATTTTTAATATTTCAAATTCAATAGTTACAGGAAATAAATTATTAATAAAATAAGAATTAGTTATATTTCCATCAAACCAAGACAATAGATAAGGAACATGAACATTATCTATTAATATTGTTTCTAAATCCATAATTATAATTTTAGTAAGCAGTTTCTTACTTAATTTAAATTTTATCGATAGCTTTAGTTTTCTTAATTGTTTTAACTAATACTAACTCCCTATTTTCATAATAATAAGCAGATTTACCAATATCTCTTATAATACTATTTTTATTTATTATTGTATCAGTCCAATTAAAAAGTGTTCTACCATTTTTAATATATTTAATATTATTAACTTGTTCTTTATTTATTAATTTTAAATCTAGTAATATTATAGTTTTATTATTAACGAAAATTGTATATAGATTATTATTACTACCTAATATTTTACCATATTCACTTGGATTTCCTGTTTGTACAATAGGTAATTTATTGGTATAATAAATTTGAAATTTATTATCAATATTACTAATACTAATATCACTAATTGAATGATCTATTTTACCTTCTCTTATTCCATAACTAAAAATAATACTCTTAATAGGAGTGATACTATAAGCTTCATTAGAAACACTAATTCTATCATATAAATAAAGAAAAATATCATTTTTATTTGTTTTATCTATTTTTTGAAGAGTACTTGCAGTTACCATTTGATTATTATCAAATTTAAATCTTAAAATAAATAAAACAAAATGATTATCCTCTAACATTTTCATTTTTTCCTCCCAGAATTTTTCCACATGAGATTTTAATAATGTTTTAGTAATAATCGTAGGATTTTCTAATTTAATTTCAAAATTGTTCCATTTATTCATTATATCTTATAATTGTTTCTCGTATACCACAAGATTGTTTAAACTTAGCTAGTTTTAAATGACTGATCGCGGTCATCCTAGTTTAACTTCCTTCTACTTATTGCCCTATATTTAGCAAAAGATATTACATATTTCTATTTATTAGAAGTAAGTTACAAAAGAAAGTGAGAATTGCGCTCATTACTTTATATTAAAATATTTAATTTACCATAAATGGTTATGGAATAATAAGGAGTTGAACCCTATATTGATTAAAATTGAAATTTCAATCAAATAATGCTATTTTATCCCTTTTAAATTTATTTGTTACTTTTATATTTTTATGTAAATGGTTATGGAATAATAAGGATTTGAACCTTATATTATTTAAATCCGCTAAATTCAAATAATAAAACCTATTTTATCCCTATTTATTATAAGTTTAAATAATATAGAGATTAAAAAGGTTAAATTCCTTTGTTCTAATATTTTAAATTTATAATATTCTTTTAAAATAAAGGGGGTTACTCCGTAGTAACAATAAATTATTTTTTAATATTATTATAATTATCAACATAAATTTCTAAATTAGTATTTAAATCACCTATGATAATAAAACTACAAAGTATAGCAAATATTAAACATGAACAATTAATAATGAATATAATATAGAAGAATTTGTCATTAAAACTATTCATTTTATTAGAAAAAGTTTCAAATTTATCTCCAAATTTTAAATATTTATTAATAATGTTAAAACCACTATTTATAAATAATTTATTATATAGGATCATAATAAGAATAAATATTTCTACTAACATTAAAACATTTAAACCTAATTGACATCTTAATAATTCCTCTAATGGACTTAACATATCACCATTTTCTAACACACTATGAATAAAATCATTAACCGGACTTTGTGTTTCATTTCCTGTATCCGATACGATTTCACTACTTTCTTTAGATGTATTAATTCTTAATAATGCATCAGCACCAACTAATCCAATTCTAGTACCCCCAGCAGCTACTGCTGCAGTTGCACCAGTTAAAGCTAATTTAGGTAATGTTGGTAAATTACTATTTTTAAGAACAGCAGCTATTGCTCCTGCTGCAGCTGTTCCTGCTCCTAAATTAGGTGCCATTGCTTCAATACCGGTTATAATACTTTGATTTATCAATTCTACTCCTTTATTAAAATCTTCTTTAGTTATATGATAATGATCCTTACTTTCCAAGATAACAGATTTTGTACTATCTCCAGATGAAGTATTTGTATTATCTCCAGATAGAGAATTTGTATTATCTCCAGATGGAGAATTTGAATTATCTCCAAATATAGTATTTACATCTGTATCACCACCTTCACAATAAACAGTTCCAGTATAATAATATAATAGAACTAAAATAGAAATTATAATAATAATTCTTAATAAATTAGCTTTATTATTTTTATAAATTATCCATAAAGAAATAAATAAACTAACAAAAAAAGAACCCATATTTAAACTAATATAATAAGAAAATAGTAAAGAAATAATAGTTAAAGTAAAATAAAAATAATTATTATTAAGTAAATAATTAATTGTTTTATCACCATTAAATTCTTTGTTCTTAAATAAAGATATTTTTGTTTTTAGATCTGAAGATAAATATGTGTTTAAAACAGGTATAGCCTTGACTATATTTTTAATGTAATTAAATATATTTTTCATACTTTTAAGCTGAATAAATATTATATAAATTTACTATATATTTATATAGTTATATTAAAAAAAACATTTTCACAATATTTTTAATTTATTTAGATTTTATAATTTTATTATTATTTTATTTATTTTTATTAATTTTACACTTTATATCATTTATATAATTTTATTAAATTTATATTTTATTTTTAACTTATAATTTTTATTTTCATTCTTACACTTTTATCTTTTGCTCCGAAGGGAGAATGCTTTTCACAAAAGCAAGAGGTAAAATTGAAATAAATTGATTTCTTATTTAATATTTTATAAATTCATTAGATATTTTATTTACATTTATATAAATTAAATATTTTTACAATAAATTGATTTCATATTTTAAAATGTTTTCATTTTATTTTATAGAACATCTAATTTAAAGACTGTATATTTTATATGTTTAAGATTAAGCTTCAAATAAAGCCTCTAATTATAGAAAAATTCAACTCTCACCCCAATAGGGACTTTGCTTTTTTCTTTTGCCTTTGCTTTTACTTTGTAAAATAAACAAATGTGTCTATTTTTCTTATAAAAAGAACGTAGAAATAGTGTAGTGGAGACAAAGGTAAAAGTTAAATTATAATAAAAAATGTGAGCAGTAAAGGAATCGAACCTTTTACGGTTTTTAACCAATTCTTTTACAGAGAACCACCATTACCATTCGGATCACCTGCCCTCTATTTAATTTTTTAATCTTTTCCACTCGTTACTTTTACTTAGTTCTACTTAGTGCAAATGCAAATATCAATGTACTGGGGATAAGTAAACTTTATTTAAAGGCTATTACCTAATAATTTAATTTACAAATTAAATATGGTAAAACCCTAAATTACTATTATATTAACTTATCCACTTTTTTTCTCTCCCTTCTATAGACTTTTATTTTTAAATATCCTTTGTCAATCTTATGTTTACCTCTTGCTTTTTAGAAAAAAAAAAATTGCGAAAAAAAAGTATAAATCTCTTAACAAGGAGAAAAGCTAAAGTTGTTATCTAAGACCTACTATTTATAGGAAAGTTAAAATTTTTAAATAATATTTTGTTACGAGTAAAGAGACTTGAACTCTTACGAGATACTCACGAGCTCCTAAAACTCACCTGTCTACCCAATTCCAGCATACTCGTTACTTATCTTATGAGATTAATTTATAAAAATTAAAAATTTTATAGTCTATAATTACTTAGTCTCTCCGTAGAAACCTAGAGAGAAGTAAGTAAGGTTTATTTTGTAAGTAAACAAGTAAAATATTGTAAAATAAAATTATTATAAAATAAAATTAAATTTTAAGATCTGCCTCCTTTGTTTTTGGGTTTTAAGATAAAATATATATCTCCTCCTTTAAATTAAGAAAAAGGAAAGTCAATCGCTGTTAAGCAAACTCTCCATAGGAGTTCCTATTTACCTTAGTTTAAAGTAAATATAAAGAAAAAAAAGAATAAAACAATTATTAACATTAAGTTTTTTTATAAATTAGTACTACTAAACTAAATATTTTACAATACGTACATTTGTAGCCTATCTATTCTTGATCTAAGAATTAATTATCGATTTATAAAATTTTTATTAACCTCTTTTACTTAACCATTACCTAAATTTAAGTAATTAAATAAGCAAAATAAAGTACAATTAAAAATTTTTAAAAATCGTATTAGTATCTAGAGGTTAGATTCTTGCTTTATAGACATTCAGCACTTATCTAAAATGTTTGTGGCTACCCAACTATGCGTTCATATCTTGTAGCCCTTTAGCTCTTTAAATTTAAAGAGTCCTAATTATAAAAATTTCTACCTTTGTCCAAGGAAAGAAATATTAAAAAAAGGGAGAACTTTTTTCATATTAATTATTAAATTTTAAATTAAGAATAAAGATTGGAGAAAAAAGGTTAAAAGGGACTTTTATCTTTTTACTTTACTTTTGCCTTCAAGTTACTTAGATTCTCTTAACAATCTTTACAAACAATTGGTACACTAGAGAAACACAGCCTATTGGTCCTTTCGTACTGGAAGGTCTGCCTCTTTTTACTAATTGTCCCTCCAGAAGATAGGGACCATACTGACTCACGTCGTATTAAACCCAACTCACGTACCCTTTTAATCGGCGAACAGCCGAACCCTTCCAAGCTTCTTCCCCCGGAGGATAGGATGAGTCGACATCGAGGTGCCAAACAGCCGAGACAATGTGTACTCTCGTCGGCTATCAGCCTGTTATCCCTAGCGTAACTTTTATTAATTGATCCCCGTCTATCCCATACTATAGCGAGGGGTCACTATGCCCTACTTACGTATCTGTGCGACTTTTGAGTCTTTCAGTTAAGTATGCTTATCGCCATTGAGCCCTGCGCAACCCTTCACTGGTTGATTGATCTCCATTCAATTTCTAGCTATACCTTATAAATTTTTATATTGTAAAAAAATATTAAAAATATTAGACCTTATTTATCCTTATTAAAATAATTCAATTTAAGTTTACTTTTCTGTCTTAAAATTACTTACCTCTTACTTTTGTTAACAAACTGCTAGCAAAAATAAAAAAGTAAAGAAATTTTTATTTTATAATTTGATATATTTGGATGTACTTTGCTACTCTATTAAAGACGACCGCCCCAGTCAAACTGCCAATTAGTCAACTCTCCCTTTGTTTATAATATTTAAGGTAAACACGAACCCAACCTTGTATTTAAGGTTTCCACAACATTTTTAAAAATAAAAATTAAGCCTATCGGCATACCTATTCACTATTATACAAGATTGTTCTAGATTCATATGATAACTAACTACAGTAAAGCTGCATAGGGTCTTCCCGTCCCCCTGGAGGCAACGCGCATCTGCACGCGTAATTCAATTTCACTGAGCAAGTTGTAGAGACAGTGAGACCATCGTTACATTATTGATACCGGACCACATTTAATGGCCAACTGATTTTGCTACCTTAGGATCCTCATAGTTAAGACCGCTATTAACCAGACTTTCAATCAGTCACAAGATTATAAACTAATCCATAACTTCTTTTATATTAATGGCATCGGGCAAATTTCACACAGTATACTACCATATTAATGATTGCACTGTGTTGTGTTTTTAGTAAACAGTCGGGGCCTCCGATTCTGTGCCACCAAAAAATATAAATAAAATAAGTAATATATTTATAAACTATTTACTTTTTATAATTTTGTTCAAGAAACTATAAAAATATAAGTTATTTTATAAATTAAATTTCTTTAAGAGTAATTATTATTTCTTATAATTAAATTTAAAGATTTTTGATTATTTAATTTTAATTACTTTTTTGGTACCTCTTGTCGTCAAACTTATGAGGTGAACTTGCCGAGTTCCTTAACAACTTTTAGCTCTACGCCTTAGTATACTCTACTAACGAACCTGTGTCGGTTTAGGGTACGGTAGAATAAAATTCAGTAAATATAATTTGTTATTAAATTAAATTAAAGAATAATAAAATAAATATTATTTTCCTGGTCCATTTTTTAAATATTGGACTTTCTATTATATACTCATCAGTTATAGCTTTGGCTATATTCCTTAGAGGCCGCATTAAAACAAAACGGTTTAACCTTTCTAATTTGTAACCCTTTCGTATTCGGCGAATTCCATTATAGGAATTTTTTACGTTACTCATGTCAGCATTCTCTCTTCAGTAATCTAATAAATAATGAAACACTATTTACTTATCAATTTAACTGAATGTTCTACTACCTAGATTATATTTAACTAAATTTGATTAATTAATTAAATATAAACAACACGATATCGGTTGATTGTTTAAGACCCGTTAAATTTTCGGTGCTACTATCATTTATTAATCTTTTATTAAAAGAATTAAAGTTACTGCTGATGCGTTGTTACGTACGATCATTATAAGTAGCGACTGCCAGGCTCACTTCACAGCTGTATATGATATTGCTACATCCTTAATTTCACTTAACAATCATTTGGGACCTTGATCAGTGTTCTCGGCTGTTTCCGTCTTGACTGCCCAACTTATCATGAGCAGTCTGAATATCTATCATCAATTTATGTAATTCCGAGATTCGCTTCCAAAGGTAAGATTTTCGAGGTCCCCGCAACCTAAACGTATTAAATAAAAATTTTTAATTTAAATAAAACTTGTTGGGAATTGCCTTGCTGTACCTTCATAAATCTTATAGATAGACATCATACTTAAATATGTTTCGGTAGAAAACCAGCTAGCACCAGGTCAGATTGGCATTTCACCGCTTACCAAAACTCTTCGGAGAATTATGCAACATTCACCCGTTCGATCCATTATAATCTGGTCTTGGTAAGATCACCTGGCTTCGGGTCTAATAGAAGTAACTAACCCATCACTAAATTAAAAAAAACATAAAAAGTTTAATTTTGAACTAACTAATAAACTTTTTATAAAATATTTTATATTTATATTGTCCAGTCGCTTTCGCTAAGGTTTTAACCTTGCTACTCCTATTAACTTGCTGACCCATTATGCAAAAGGTACGCCGTCATTCTTAAATCTTTTTTAAGTAGAATTCCGACTGCTTATAGAGTTACTAATTCACGTTCTATTTCACCTGTTCATAGACTAAATTTGAAGTATTTAAAATTTAATTTTTATAATAATTAAAATTTAGTTTTTGAAGTCTAAAGTATACTACTTGCTTTTCAAATTTTTCCTTTACAGTACTTTTCGCTATTGCTAAATTTATAATACTTAGCTTTAGAGGATGGTTCCCCTTTATTCCGACAAGTTAACTCTCATCGTACTTTACTAATTTAATAAAATAATCCTCTTTAAAAAAGTAAGAATTTTTGTCCCTATTCTTGCTATTGCTAGCAAAAACCAATAGAAAACTAGGTTTTAAACTGTTAACTATTAAGGAGAAACTACAATTAATACAATTGAATAAAATTATAAGAATTTTATAATTTTGAAATAATCCTATGTATAAATAATAGATTTTAATTAAATTATTTTATTGTTTTTATTAACTTTACAGGACTCGAATACCTTCTCTAGTACAAAATAACATATTTGTATTTTATTATTTTGTTTGTTATCGGCTTATTAAGATTTCAAGTTAATAAAGACAATTTAAGCTAATCCGATTTCACTCGCCATTACTCTCGGAGTCTCGGTTGATTTCCTTTCCTTTCCTTAATAAAATGTTTTACTTCAGGAAGTATTTTTAAATAAGGTTTACCTTAGGATTGCTTCTAATACTTGTAGGTTCACTATTATAAAATTAAAAATTTTATTTATAGTACCCGCAATATACGTTTTACAGATTGTTTAGGTTTATTATTAAAAATTAATAAACTTACTAAAATATAAGCATTTGGTATTTACCTCCTTTTTTATAAATTTGCTTTATTGTTCCTTAATAACCCCTTTAAATTACTTTCTATTATCATTTATTTGAATAATTTTTTAATGTTATTACTAAATCGTCATCGATACTTTTAAATTTATTTTTTTTTATTTTTCTACTTTAATTTTCTGCTCTCTACTTTACTTCAACTCTCTACTCTATAAGGAAACTCCATTTTCTTTTTACTTTATTTAATCCTATGTTGACTAAAAATCAAAATTTTTAATCAGATTATAATTTATTATAAACTAATCTCTAATAAATGAAAAGCATAAGGTATAAGCATGAGCAACTCAATAAGAGCATAGGGTAAGGAGCGAGTTAAATTAAACAAAAATATAAATCATTATATGAACTGATTATAATAAAAAGAAAGTAACACAAAAATGGAACAAATATACTTTTGTTATCTCATTAATATCTATACATGATCCTCTCGTTCTTAGAAAAGTTTGTATAATATATCTGAAAAATTTCTTTTTTATAATTGAAAGAGCTATTTTACTTCATTTTCAATTAATAAAGTAAAAATAGTAAATATATGGAAACTAAAAAAAAAGCAACAATAAGTAATTAAATTGAGGTTATTATGCTATAAATTTAAAATTGCTATGGTTTATATTTTTAAATTTTTAGACTTGACTTTAAGGTAGTGTTTATATAAAAATTTATCTCCAACAAAGAAGACCTGCAGTCCTCCATCTACTCTCCATCCCAGAAGGGATAAGGAGACTCACCTTCTCGAAGAGGCAAGAGGAACAAAGGTTGTTTATTTCTCTCCGTATAAACTTAAATAAAATTTATTTAAAAATAGTTAATATAGTAATACAATGTATTTATTTTCATGTCTTTATAGATGAAATACATTATTAATACTTAAATTTTCTGCTTGATTTAGCAATTGTTATATCATTTAAATATAAATATAATAAATATTATTCACTACTTTAGGTATATATTTAAAATTTTGTATTAAGTAATTGTACCAAGGTTATACTTTTAAAATTTATAACTTTTGTGTCTTCCAGTCTTTACTTGTTACTTCTAGATACCCTTTGCTTTTAAAGAGAGATATACCTTTGGAGTGTTGTAGTTTCTGAAGGTATGTAACTACATAGGTATGTAGGTAGGGGGTTAAATATTAAAAATATTAAAAATATTAAAATATATTAATAAATAAAGAAGAAATAACAATTAAAATAAATAATCTAAATTCTTCAAAGAATAAGTTTTGATTTATAATAGTATTCACTTCTTCATAAGAATAGAAAAATACCGGTTGTAAAACTAAAAAGATTAAATAAATTAAAGCTAAAGTTATATATAAAGCATAAGTAGTAATAACACCTGTATCTAATTTAGCTAAATTATTACTTACATTAATTAAATATTTAGATAAACCATAAGGTCCTAATAATTCAATAACTCCTCTATCTAACTCTTTAGATATAGTATATCCTAATTTTAATCCATTAGTTATAAAGAATTGGTTATATAATACATCAAAATAATATTTACCATTAAAGAATTTATAAATATTTATAAAAAAAGGAGAGGCAAAAGTTAAATTTATAAGGAAATTAGGAAATAAATGATACATTAAAATGGCAGTTATCATACCTAATAAACTAAAAATGGCCGGTAATAATTTTAAAACAGGATTAATAGAGAATTCAGCTTCAACTAAAGAAATCGAATTAGGATGAATAAAAATAGCATTTTTGAAGAAATCAGAACCTATACCCACAAATAAATCAGAGAAAATATAACCAAAAAAGATACTAAATAAAGATAAAATAATTAAAGGTATTACAACTTCTAAATTTGATTCATGTACTTGTTTATAAGATTCTTTTGTTCCATTAGGAGTAGTTAAGAAAACTAGACTTATTAATCTAAAACTATAAAAAGCTGTAATTCCAGCAGTTACACTACCTAAAATGTAAGCGTAAGTTCCACTAAAACTATATTGACTGAAAGCTAATTCTAAAATTAAATCTTTAGAGTAAAATCCAGTTAAATAAGGAGTAGCTAATAAACTTAAAGAACCAACTAACATAACAGTATAAGTAAACGGTAAAAATTTAATTAAACCACCCATTTTTCTAACATCTTGTTGATCTTGGAAAGAATGTATAACAGCACCAGCACCTAAAAATAATAAAGCTTTGAAAAAAGCATGATTTACAGTGTGCATTAAAGCCACATTATATTGACTTAATCCTATAGCCATCATCATATATCCTAATTGAGATATTGTACTAAAAGCTATTATTCTTTTTAAATCATTTTGTAATAAACCACAAGTTGCAGCAAAAAAAGCTGTTGTTGAACCTATTATTGTTATTATTAATAATACACTACTACTATATTCTAATATAGGACTGATTCTTATTAATAAATAAATACCTGCTGTTACTAGTGTTGCGGCATGTAGTAAAGCACTTACCGGTGTTGGAGCTTCCATACTACCAGGTAACCAAGAATGTAGAGGTATATTAGCACTTTTAGCTAAAGCACCACCTAATAATAATAAAGCAATTATTGAAATAGCATTATTTGAAATATAAGGAATTAAAGAGAATACTTCAGAATAATTTAAAGAAGCAAAAGTTTGGAAAATAGCAAAAAACCCTATACTCATTAACATATCTCCTCCTCTATTCATTGTAAAAGCTAACATTGCTGCTTTATTAGATTGTATTCTAGTAAAATAATAATTAATTAATAAATAAGATACTACCCCTATTGCTTCCCAACCTACAAACATAACAAAAAAGTTACCTCCACAAATTAAAATTAACATTCCTGCAGTGAAAGCAGATAAATAAGAAAAGAATCTTTGAATATGAGGGTCAGAAGATAAGTAATCGATACTATAAATATGTATTAAAGTTGAACAATATAAAACAGCTAAACCTAACGATACTGTTAATTGATCAAAATAAAAACACCAAGATATACTTAACAAATCTATATCTAACCAACTTAATAATTCTATCTTTACTGAACTACCACAAATCCCTACTTCATAAAAAGCTATTGTCATTAAAATTGAAGATAATAATAAACTACTACAACTTAATATTTGAGAACCTGTTGTTCCTATTTTTCTTCCTAAGAAACCACTACTTAAAGAAGCTAATAAAGGTAAAATAATAATTGATAAATACATTAGCTTCTTAATGAAATTGTCCCTCTTAATCTATAATATGCTACTAATATACTTAATCCTATTACTGATTCAGCACCTGCTATTGATATTATATAAATACTAAATATTTGTCCTATATTATCATCAAAATTATATGAAATTTGTAATATTAATAAAGTTACAGCTAATAACATTATTTCTATACTTATTATCATTAATATTATATTTTTTCTATTTAATATAAACCCTAATATTCCTATTAAAAATAAGATTATAGATAGATTCATATAATTTTTGTTTTTCATTTTTGTTACATTTAATAATTGTTTTATTTGACTTTCTTAAGATACCACATTTATAATAAGGAAGTTACCCCTTATTTTGTTTATTTAAATACTCAACCTTTACATTTACTTACGTAATATTAAGTATTTGGTTTTAAATAACAGTGGGAAAGTTGAACTATTTCTACTCCTATTTATTCACTTTTTGAAATATCCTTTTTTATTGCTCTTTTTTTAGCGAGGTAAACGTAAGATTTATAAAAGCAAAAATAAAAAAAAAAAGTAAGAAGCAGAACTTAGATAATAAATTTTATTTAACTGAGTTGACCAGACTCGAACTGATATAAACCACTACCAAAAAATGGTGTTTTTCCAAATTAAACTACAACTCATTGTTTAAGCTATTACTATCATTTCCTTTTGTTATTTCGTAGCAAAAGCAAGAAGAAGGAGAATTACCCTACTTATAAAATAACTTTCCAACTCCATTTTTGTTTACTTTTATCTTTCTAAAAAAAGAGGTAAACATAGAATGACAAAAGCAAAATAACTTTAAAAATAGAGGAGTATATATTTCTAAATAATAGATAAGAAAGCAATAAAATAACTATTTAATATTTTTCTTATACTATTACAGATCTACGGATAAGACATATTTCACTTTTATATTTAACAATTAGCACCATAACATAAGCAGCTAACAATAACAAAAAAAAAACATTTTAAAATAAATTATTTAAAAGTACATTTTATATTTTAATCATCTAATCTCTGCTTTTTTTATAAATATAATATTTCCATATTTTATTATTAGTTGTTTAATTTATAATTTTATTACTTTTTTTCATTAGAAGAGACATTTTTATTTAACAGTTTTACTTTTATTATCTGTTTCTCTTAAATATATTTATTTCTTACTAAAAAAAACTTAAATTTTATAATTTATTTCATTATTTAAATAAAACATAATAGATATATTTTTATATAAATAGGGGCTTAAATTTTACAAGACCTAAATCATTAAACTAAAAATTTATTATTAATAAGAAAACAAAACACATTATTCCTTCTACAATTACAAAATTATAAAGTATTAAAATAATACTTTATAATTTTAATACTTTATAATTTTCTTTAATTAAGGAAATATTGTCTCTATATTATATCTATTTATCAAAATAAAATATGTTAAATATCCTACTACTTTACAAAAACATAGTAAACAAATTAAGGATAATAATAAAACACCAAAATAAAATTAAATAAAGTCGTAGCATCATCAGAAATAGATATTTTTAAATAAAAATAATTACTTGAAATTTTATAAAATATGGTTAACCTTCTATTTTTATTAGAGTATATATTTTAAATAACATTTCTCCACTTTTATAAAATGTAATAATAACTTATAAATAAATAAATTAAGTAAATAAAATTTGAGTTTAAAAATATATACTATAAAATTATAAATTCAATTAGAAAACAGTAATTAAAATTTTATTTACTTAATTAGATGAAATATTTTTACTTTATTTAATTGTTAAAATAAACTTAATTTTAGTTAATAATTCCTTATTTTTAAAGTTCTATTCATTTATAATAGGAAATAAGGCAGG
>Ga0193754_1000033_pt1 | contig 14220 bp, 22 predicted proteins | sample H1a1metaG_FD_143052 | JGI IMG/M metagenome (GOLD analysis project Ga0193754, IMG submission 143052) | Soil microbial communities from a riparian zone of the East river system, Colorado, United States - H1a1 | ecosystem: Environmental > Terrestrial > Soil > Riparian zone | place: USA: East River... | reverse complement strand
AGCATCAATCTAGCATTGAATTGCTCAGTTGCTATCTTGGTTAACGCTTTCTCAAGTTTCTCTTTATCTTGTCTGCTTTTTCTTGAAAACTCATACTCAGATTTTGCTGCCCAGATTGCTTTATTATACTGATCATCTTTCACTTCAATCATTTCTTCAGTCTGCGATTTAAGCAGCTTAGTCATGTTTGTAAGATTCTTATGTTGAATATCTTCAAGCTTGCTACTAAACTTCTGAAAAGCTAGTATCTGGGAATCTTGATAGTTTTTCTCTATCTCAGCCTTCTTATTAGCAATGTCCTGTTCACTTGCTACGCTTCCATCAGCATTACGAATGATCTGCTTTCTAGCTTCTGCTTTCTTAATCAATTCTAGTTTATCATCGTAATGATCTCTAGCTTTTGACAAATCTTCAGCATAAGCATAAGCCGCTATCTGCTCTTCAACATCCACAGCTATTTCAGCCATCTTGCTTTTCTCTTCGAAATAGTATCCTTCTTGCTCAATAGCTTCTTCATAGAATTTCAACTGACTCTCAAGAGTAGCTTTGTTCTTTTCATTTTCTAAATCGCTAATATCTGGCAAATAGTAGTTACCAGGCTGTCTACCTTTTTTAGCTTCGTCAAGAGGCTTAACCGCTTTACTGGTTTCAACAAGCTTACGATACACATCTAATATACCTGTAGAATAAGCTAATTGCTTAGCCGCTGCTTCAACTGATTTTTGTTGATTCTGTATAACATCATTATTCATCCAAAAAGTCTTAGACCTTTTCTCTTTCAATTCAGTTAACTTAGCAGATTCTTTCTTAAGTAATTCGTTGTCATTATCGTACCTTGCCCTAGCTTTTTCAATATGATCTAATGCCCATTGCTTTTCTAATGATTCTACTTTATCATTATAATCTGACATCAGTTTGATCTTACTTGCTAATTCTTCCTGCAACTTAGATTGCTCATCACCTGATAAGTTTTTATCCTTACCGGCCTGTATGTTTTCCTTAGCATTCTCGATACCTTCTTTTAAAGCTTTGTATCTTTTAGCTTCATCAAGACTTCTGTCGTAATGAGACCTAGTATCTTCTAGCAATTTAGTATTAAACTTTTTCTGCTGTTCAACAGTGTCAGCTTGTAGTCTTTGCTGATTATTCATAAAGAAATAACCTATTTGACCAAGCTTCTCTGCTAACCAGTTTAATGAATCCTTAACTATAGGGCTTCCTTCTGTTATCGATACTATGAATTGCTGCCAACTATTAGTCAATCTGTTTTGCGCAGATTGTATGTTGTCGATCTTTTCAACGTTATCAATACCGTAAGCTAGCTCCAAAGCCTTAGCAAATTTAGGCAATACTTCAGAAGAAAGTAATTGTCCTTTCTTAAGCATTTTATCCAACTGAGCTACATTGACACCTACAGCCGCGGCCATAATACCAACTGCTCCAGGTAATCTTTCACCTAATTGTCTCCTAAGCTCTTCAGTTGTAATCTTACCTTTAGACATCATCTGTTCTAAAGCTAAATAAACACTGTTAAGATCATCTGTTGATAAACCTAATGAAGCTGCTGCTTTAGTAACCGATCTGAATATTTGCTCAGTATCTCTAAGGGTCATACCAGCTTGCTTAGAAGCAGCTAAGAATCTTATCCACTTTTCAGAAGTCGTAATCAACTCTACTCCAAAAGACTGAGTTATATCCATCAAGAATCTTTGTGATGAAGCGACATCAAATGAATCTTTTGAAATCTTTTCCAAAGCAAAATGCAATGAGTCAAACTTTTTAGTAAGATCATAAGCATTCTTTATTATAGCTGCAAACAATTGTATACCATTTAGTATACCAAAAGCCTTAACTAAAGTCATTGCATTACCATACAATGTTCCGAGCAATCCGCTACTGGACTTAGTTTTCTTTTCTAAATCGGCTAGATTTTTAGTTGTCTTAGCTATTTCAGTATTAGTATCTTTCTGAGCTTTCTTTAAAGCTAAGTTTTGAGCTATATACTGGTTCTTAGTTAGATAGCCTTTTCGCATTTGGTCATCTAAGTTTCTGAATGCAGTATCAGTATCCTTAGCTGTTTGCTTTAAGTCTTTCAAGCTTTTTTCCAATTGCCTAAAACCATCCTTAGAAGCAGAACTAACATTCCAAGTTGATTTCTTTAAATCGTTGAATTTATCTATAAGGGCTTCTATCTCCTTAATAGCATCTTTCGTATTTATTTTAGGATTCGCCATTGTTTTTTGAATTTAAAGCATTACATATATTCCACATGCTAATCCATCTAGATACAGACATCAATCTAGTGTTTATAGAATAAGATAGCTTCAAACCTAATTCAAGCGATATAGCTTCAGAATCTAATCTATCGATATATTCAGTATCTTCTTTAGTTTCATTATCCTTAAACCTTTCGTCATGCTTAACTTTAAGAATAGCTATTTTTGTTTTCAGTGAACTTAAATCAGAAATAACTTTACTTACCTGAGGATCTGCTTCTTTTTCAAAGTTAATCTTCCAGTCAAGTCTATTCAATAATTTCAATACATCTAAGTCTAATGTCTTAGTATATAAATCAAGTATCTGAATAGATGTATTGTATTTAAATTCATTCTCAACTATAAGTATTCTTGACTTGTAGTTTGCTATGATTTTCTTGTTCTTAGTTAATTCAGAATACTCGTAAATTATATTCTTGTAGATAGCTTCTAACTCATTAAGTTCAGAACTACTCAGTTCCTTATTATCGTCTGCAAATTCATCAAAATCCTTGATTAAGAATCTAAGATCTGACGTTTTCAATATCTCATTGAAATTATATATTGGCAGACTACGGCATGATTTGTGCGCTTTCATTACTTGTGCTTATGAACTAAAGCGTCAAGCAAAATTCCAAGCGGTACAAACTTAACAAATAGTCTTACTAAAAGGCCTGCCTTAGTTGTAGCTGGTGAATCAGCATAAGCTTTAGATAGTTTATCTAAAACATCTTTTATGTTTGGATCAGTGTGCTTTGCCATTTTCCTTTTCTTTAAGAGTTAATTTCCACTTTTCAACCAATGCTTTTCTTGCTTTGTAACCGATAGCATCGCCAATCTTTGGAGTATGGTGGCCAATGTTAATAACATCACTTACGCCATCGCAATCATCTTTATCAGCATAAACATTAAGTTTATTCTTGTTCCAATACCAAAGAGCTACTACCATTGAATTTGGTTCTAATAATAGTAAATCAGGGTTTGTTACAAAATCTATTCTCGTGTCTTTTGTTGCTAATATGTAATTGTACTTTCCGGTTAATTGAATAAAGCCTCTGCCTCTGTACTTGTAGCCATCTCCACTCTTCTCGTTACCATTACCCATTCTATCAGCATATGCTCTATTAGCAATCATAGCTGGTTGATAAGCATAAAACTTAGCGGTTTCAATGTTAGGAAAACGCTTAGGCCAAACTGCCATTAACCTAGCGACTGAATAATTTAAAATTTCTTCCTTTGGTTCTAAATCACTTTCGTGTTCAATTTGAGCCATAAAGTGCGCAATCCTCAAAGGAGAGTCTACATGGTACGACTTGAATAATGTCCTGTATTTTTCATAAAGTTCCATATCATTACTTTTTACGGTTTTCTAAGAATCTTCTTAAGTAGAAACTAAACACTGTCCCTACACACATAGCTATAGTTGTACCTATTACTTTTTCAGCCAAAGCTGCTGTTGATAATGATGTCCAAAAGCCTATACCTAGCATTACTAGTAGTGAGTACTTCTCATGCATTCTTCTTGAATTTAGAATTGATAACCAACATGAATACATCTGATATAATATGTGGTTTAAACATTAGTACTACCGCAAACCCAGATAAGCAACCTTCTTGAAGATTTAACTCAATAGTATTTGTGAAATACTTATATAATTGCATGGCTAATATCAGTACTCCGAATATTAATGCCATCCAGTACATTACTGCTCTTCTTATTGGTGCGCTCATAACGGTATGGGTATTTGAAGTTGGTGGTGTGGTGGGTACCTAGAGATCGATCTCTATTTGACCCGAGTGTTGATCCAAGTAATCATCCAGAAACGGATCAAGTATAGTCTGGATTATAATGTCTTGTTGGTATTCAGTAAGCTCCATAATAGCTAATCCATGCTTGGTAGTTAGCATTGCTGCTTTGTAATCACTGGAAGTAATTTCCAATGTTCCTTGTCTACCTGTAAGATGCATTCCACTATAGAACGATCCTGTATCCCTAAGCGTTATGAAACTAGACCTTTGATTCTTTTCTTTCTTCTTGATTAACGTGGCTTTAGAATAAAGTCCTATTAGTCTGTTATTACCATCAGTACCATAATTGTACAATCTGGTTTTTAGCATTCCAACGATTTTACCCTCATTCTTTGTTATAGCAAGTTGTACTATTTTAGGCAAGTCATTCTTGAAGCCTTTCAGAAAACTTATGTATTCATCTATGTTCATCGTATCGTATTTTTCGTTACTCCAAACCCAACTTCAAAATAATAGGCACTCAATGAAGAGTGCCTATAATTATTATGCTGTTACAGTAACCTCATTAGAAGACCCTCTGTACAATACGCCTGTTTTCAAGATCGCAGTTGTTCCAGTTAGAGAATCCCATGTTGACATTGTAATTTTCTTACCTACTGTTTGCGCAGTGATAGTAGCAGTGTATGCTCCATTCGTTCCTGGCGCAATAGCTGAAGGCACGAATGCAACTCCATCTGCATAGAATTTCAAGTCAGCAATCAACATACCTTCAATAGGTGTGTTTCTGTCTGCTGCTAACATCATAGTGAATGCTAATGATGTTCCAGCTGCAGCTAGGGGCCCGATTGTGATTTCAACAGCATTGATACCATCAATTTCTTCCGGAGAGAAGTCTAATTGATTACGTTCCAATACAGCATAGTTGATATCCCACTGGTCTCTATTCAACATCTGAACAGTAACAGTTTTAGACTCAGGATCACCGCCTTGAACTTTCGTTTTAGTGATTTTAGCTAGAACTTGTCCAGCAGAGAATCCTGTGAAATCACCTGCAGAATTTACAGCCATTTTCCAGTTTCCATTCTCGTCACCGAAGATGAAATCCAAAGATTTGAACGTTGTAAGTTTCGCAAGTTCTTTAAAGAAGTGGTGACCTTGTTGGAAAGTCAATGCGTACTTAGGCAAACCTAAAGTAGACAATCTTTCAACACCTCTTGTGTTTGTCGTAACAGAATCTTCAGAAGATTGCTCTTCGAAAGAGTCGGCCCCAATCATAGGAATGAAGATTCCAAGTTGAGTCTGAGTATCTATGTACGTTTTGTCAAACACAGTGTTAGCCGGGATAACTGTCCCTTTTCTAACAGCAATAGCATGCAATGGTGTACCAAATTCAATTTGACAACCTAGCGTACCAGTCTCAGCGGCTGCAGCACCGCACTTGTTATTTTTATCTGCAATTTGCGCTAATGTGCTCATTGTGTTTATAATTAAACGTTAAAAAAATATCTCTTTGATGCAGTTACTTGAAACAACAATCTTGCTTCTAATTCTAATAGCGTCCCAAACATAAGTTGCCTTATTTTCTTTGCCATCAGAATTCTCGCTATACTTTGGAAACTTAGTAACCTTAAAAATGTCTTCTGGAACATCTATAACATTACTGGTTTTGAAAGTATGTTTTATGTTGTCGAATAATGGCATTAAAATCTTCCCGAAAGTTTCGGCTAACCTTTCATCATTTAACATAGTAGTGTTTGTTTCGACGGCCAAAACTAATGTTAAATCATCTATGGTTAAGCTACTCTTACCGTGTTGTTCTTCGAATGGATAAACCAACCATATCAAAGGATACAAATCTTTACCGGAATTCTGTCTCAAGAAGTCAAGTAATTGTTGCTGGTCACCATACATAAACGTTGGTTTGTACGTTTCTGTACCAGACAATCCTTTAACTCTTGGTAAGTATGAAAATAACTGCTCGAGTGTATCCTCAATACTTATAGCTTGTTTAACTATCATATTCCGAATTGATTCATGTTAACAAATCGTGTAGGATCGAAATTTGGATATGTAGCCGGATCCATTCTATTCTTGTCCTCTATGAATTCATAAAGAGATTTGAATTTTTTACCGCTACCATACCAATCAACTCCATAACCAATGCCATTAGATACGAATTGAGGGGAGCATGATGAACCTTGTACCTGTTCTACAAATCTTCGCCATGCAGCAATCACCTTAGGTGTCTTGCTAACAATAGAGGCATTCTCTGCGTTTTGTTTTACATTGCCCACTCCTGTTCTATCTTCATCATTTGATTTCTCATAATGAAAATACACATATTCAGCTAAAAAGCTTTTGTTATAAGTCTCTCCGTTCTTTACTCTAATACCAGGCCAGTAAACTGCTTTACCTGACGAATCAGTATATTCTGCTCCATTAAGTAGTTCATCCCATTTAACATCAGCATCATCTTTAAGACCATTGTCTTTGGTGTTATCAAGCTGATTAGTGAATGCTCTATATAATGAAAAACCAAAACACTTAACAAGAGCCTCACTCGCGTAAGTATTAATGAATGACATTACATTTGCAGGTATCGCTGTTAAATCACCAGTAACAGAGGGCTTTGCGTTAGGCAAGAATATCTCGTCTATAAAGTAAGTATTATTAATTATCATTTGTTAAGTGTTTAGGTTGTTCAATATTATTCAGATACTTCTTGCTCTTCTGCGTAAGCTTCGAACAATCCAGCTTCAACACCTGCTTTTAAAACAGATATGTCAGTAAGATCTAAAGCATCACCTTCTTTGTTATCTCCCCAGTCTTTCAGTAATGTTACTGTGATAGGAATAGTCAAATGAGTTTTGCTAACTTTTACAGCTTCTTCAGTTACAACTGCTCCGCTATCTTTTCCGATTGCTTCTGGTTTAGAAGCTGTAGTGTTTGCTACAGCTTCTTCTCCTAAAGCTTTTTTCAATGCTTCACTCATCCTGATTACGGTTTAGTAATTGCAGTTTTGATTGTAGCGATTGTATCGTAAAGAAACGCTTGCTCGTCTAATTTCTTAACGAAAGCAAAGTATCTTGACTCACCTACCATTGTGAACTGGTTAGTAATGAACTGGTCATTGATCCAACCAATTGTGATTTGGAATGGGATATAGTTAGCAACATGATATTGCTTCATATCCGCGCAGAAGATTTTCCCAGCAGGAATCTTGATCCATGGTTTGATTGTTACTCCACCGATTGTAACAGTGTTGAACAATCCAGCTTGAGGATACAATGGAAGACCATTAGCATCTTTAGCAGAAACCAACTGAATGAAGAAATCATTAGGGTTGATCAATACTGTGTTAGCCTCGTAAGGTGTTTCATCAGTATAGTTTTGTGTTGTGTAAATGTCTGTGATACAAGCATTAACAACATCCATGAAGTTTGGTGTAGCTACCGCTAATGCCAATGCTCCAGCTGAGAACGTTCTACCGTAAGCAGTTGCCCCTTTTGGGTTTTGACCAAGACCATCACCAAAGTAGATAGCGTTAGCTTTATGCAATCCGTGTTTCTTAGTCAAGTACTCTCTTGCTACAGACTCCATTCTAGCGATGTCCTGAATAACCTCAGTTGACATAACTTCGTATGCAGCAGCTTTTTTAGGCTCAGCATATCTGTTTTCCCATTTGAAGTCAGTTTGTGGTTTTGTTCCACCCTCTGCAACGAAAGTGTAATCACCATCTTTAGCTTGCAATTCAGTGTAAGGATACACTGGAGAGTTTGTGCTAGTTACAGATGCAAGACCCAAAAGTACTTCATCATTTCTCAAGTTGAAATGACCAAGGTTTGTGTTCATGTTTACTGGAGCAGCTGCTACATCTCCGCCAGAAGCTCTTGACATTGCGCCAACTGCTTTAGGTACGAACGTGATTGTTCCAGTTTTGTTTTTCTCAATTCTTTTGATCTCTTCAGCGTTTTCAGCTAAGAAAGATTTAAGCTCTTGAACAAACGTAACTACTTGAGCTTCTTTAGCTGCTTCAATAGCTGCTTCAAGCGCAAGACCTTGAGTTTTGATTGCCTCGTGAAGTTTTAACACTTCCTCTTTTGTTGCTCCAGCATCTTGAGCTACTTTAAGCTCTGCTTGTAAAGCTTCGAACTTTAAGTTCAATGCTTTCAATAATTCTTCGTTCATGTTATGAAAGATTATTTGTTATTACTATTATTGTCGTAAGTGCTTCTGGCGGCTTACCTATTATATGAGTGCTTGCGCGGCTCGATATTAAATTCCTAGAAAAGCTTTGATAGCCAATGTGTCAGCGTCGTCTTTAGTTTCTTCGCCAGCACCACCAACTTCAATTTCCTTTCCAACTGATAGTGTTGGAGTGACGGCATTAGATCCATTGGGAACAGCAGAACCTTCAATTGCTTTGGCTTCGGTAACAACCCAAAAGTAACCTTGCTTTTCAGCGGTTGCCTTGTTAGCAATGTTCTCGATATGCTGGTCGTAAAGCGATTTCTCTTTCTCATAGTCAGCATCGTTAATTGCAAGATTTAATTTCACATATCTCATTCCAACACTATGATTGTCTACCCAGTCATTTTTGTATTGTTCAAACATGTATGGATTTCTTTCTCGCTTAACTAAAGATTCGAATACCAATGCTTCAGTTGAACCTTCAGCGTCATACCCAAGCTCTTTCCAAGTGAAGTCTTTTACATAAGCTTTAAGATCTGAACCGCTAGATATAATCTTGTTGAATTCATTACTCTTGTGCTCTTGCAAGTGCATCAATCTTTTGTTCTCCTTTAATGATTTATTCCATAAACCTTTAATGTGAACATCCGAATGACTATCCATAATACCAGTAGTATTGATAACAACCTTTACTAGCATTTCTGTTTCACTTCCTGCTGCTGACTTTTCAGTAAAGCTTTTATCGATAACTACTAGATTAGATCCAAATCCATCAGCATGCTTTGTGGCAGCGCATTTCTGCGTTATTAACGCTTCTTTGTTAGTAACCAAGAAATCATATAATTCTTTCTGAGTTTCAAACTTTGGTATATCTAGTTTTTCCATATCTTATTTGTTTACTACACCAGTCATTTCTTTTCGGCGGATAGCTACGATTTCTTCAACCGATAACTTTCTACCTGTAGCTTCTTCTACTTTAGTTGCTACATTCGATGCATTACCTGTTGCAATTTCATCGTCTACGATTTTTTCAATATTTTCAGCCATTGTGAATGATCTTAAATTAACTTTAGTTTTGTTTTTCCTACAGTCTCTACAGTACGCCATACTCTTTGTCTTTTAGGTCGAAGTAGATGAAGTTGGGTTTGCAGCGGTGGATGTCTCTACTTTAGGAGGTATGATTTTTGTGTCCTTAGGCATTCCGCACATTTCCAGTGCTAGCTCTAGAGGTACGCCGATGTCTAATAAAGCTTTGAGAGCCGCTGCTTGCTTCCCAACTATATCATATTTTTCAAGTAACACAAATTGCATTACCGGTAGATGATCGTAACTTCCAACTAATTTCAAGTTCTTATATTTCAAAGACTTGTTAATAACTTCACAGAAAGCATCAAGCGAACTTGTAATCTCATTCTGGATGTAAGAAACCATAGATTCCTTAAAGTTGTTGTAAGTTGTTTTCTTAGCTTCAAGCGATAAAATATCCTTTGGAATGTGAAGCGCTGTGTAAATTATGTTTCCATCAACCTTAACAGATTCATCAAGACCAAGATCTCTAAGAGCAATGTGCAAAGACTTCCAATCGATTGCTGCTCTAGTAATAAGGCTTCTTGATTTTCCAGCTGCTAAACCGTAGTTAGCATTAAATAAAGCCTGAGCTTCTTTTTTCTCCTCATCACCAAGTGGAAAACCATCTCTACCGCCGGTAATCATTTCTTTACCGTTACTACGAAGGATAATATTCTTGGCTACTAATGAATCGCAAGTGTTGACTAGAGTTTGGTGTAGTCCATCAAGCCTAGACTTGTTTTTGTAGATGTCTTTACTGTTAAGAGCACTTGGTAAGTCATAAAAAAACATTAAGTCTTTCAACTTGATTTTTAAATTCTCACCGTCTTCGTCGTAAGTTACTACAGTTTCACCAATCTTGTTATCTGAATTCATCGCAGACTTTTCAGTCTTAAATCCTTCTGGCCATTTTATCTTATAGTAATCTAAAAGATAAATGGCTTCCGGTTCGTTAAATCCAATAATACTTTTTTTGTATATAACGCCAACACCGTTTGCAATCATCATAAACATCAAGCTCTCAAGCATGTCCATTTTTGTTTGGTAATAGTTTGGATTACCTAACAAATCTAAGAGCGGGTGGCTCTTAACTTCTTTGCCTGTAGTTGTGCTTACTAATTTGAAATCAGCCTGAGAAAACAACTTTGATACGAACAACATGGCAGGGGTTAATATCGGATGATTCTGGGCTATTTCTAAATTACAGCCTGTGATACCCCAGTTCTGTTCATTAACAAGTCCGTAGAAGTTCTCTCCGGATTTGTTTCTGTCCCAAAACACTTTCTTTAAATCTGCGAAAAATGAGCCCATAGTTTTATCTGTAAACCCAAATATACGAATTTTTTTTCACCAGGTGAAATAAAGTTACTAACAAGTTGCTAACAAATTGAATTTTGCCTGTATATATAATAAGAACGCGCACGTTGCACGGGTACGTATTATATACGAAGCTCTTTCGCTTTATCCAAATACCATTTAACTTTATCTAAATCTCTTTGTACTGGTTGATCTGGTTTATCACCTACTCTCATTTTGTATTTGAAAGCGCACATTTCACAATGCATAGCAACTGCCTGTTTACCATAAATAGCAACCATCATATCAATTGTTTCAACACTGAATGTCTTGTAGTGATTTGGATTGATGAAGTCATATTTCACTGCTGCAAAGAATTTTGATTCTTTCGGCATTTCTGCTACAAAGACATCGTTTGGCACATCTACTACATCGTCAGTCGTTACCACTCTAAATCTATCCGCAAAAACGCCTTTTGCTAATTCTTCCAAATGAACCCCTTTTCCATCATTATAAAATGATTTTACAGTGTATTCATATCCAGCTTTTAAACCACTGCATCCCTTATCGTCAACACATATTACTTTATCTCCTTTTTTCATTATATCTTAATGTTTAAAAATTCTTTCAAGAATGTTACTATATATCTAATCGCGTCCATCATGTGATCATCCTTCTTCAGCGGTACATCTGTTGATACTCCTTTGTTATCTACCATCCAAGAATAGGTTCTGTACTCATTTTCCATCTCCTTATCTGGTACATAATAGATAGTCATTGATTGTACTATTGTGATACCAGCGTCTACCGAGCCAGATCCTTTTATAGCGCCCATTGCTAGATATCCCGCGTCTTTCAGTAAATCTATATACGCTTGTTTTGCTGAGTCGCATATAATATAGTTTCTGCCTTTTACAAGCCCTTTTACTTGTTGCTTAATTACTGTGACAAGTGAATCTTCAATTTCCCCAAGAGGTTTATATATTCTTTTCTTGAGATATATCCCGCCTTTGCCGTCGTATTTTGCTTCCACACAAGCGGTTGGTCTAGCTGTACCGAAATCAATACCGAAGTACGATGGGGAATCAAGGTTTTCAAATTCTTCATCTGTAATCTTATGCCAATTGTTGTAAATTCTATTTGGTTTCTCCGCTCCTAACCCTAAACCATATACAAGCCACATGAATTCATTAGCTGTACCTTTCTTTATATTAGTTGGATGTGCTGGCGGTCTATTGGTCTTGGATATTAGCTTATCCTGATAATACACTTCAGTATCTCTAATCTCGTAAGACCCTGGTAACCATGGCTCGTAACTTAAAAGTTGATTTACAATGTTCTTTGGGCAGAACGAGTTATTCTTAAAGGTTGTGCGTATAAAAACTGTCTCTGGATCGAATCTGTATTCTTCAAGCCAAAAATCTTTCGACGGGTTGTAATCCGTAATAATTCTGTCTGAGGTACGTTGGGTGATTTGGAGATATACTTCCTTAGAGAATTCAGTGACCTCGTTAAAGAACGAAATGTCTTGCTGACCTCCAAGAACTTTTCCGACAGAATCTGCGCCTTCAAAGATAATTCTTGAACCTGTTGGAAGGTATGTAAATGTTCCTTGTTGTTTGTTCTCCTTAAACTTTTTGAATATTTTCTCATCAAACATTATGATTTTCTGAAAATCCTCTAAGATTGTTGCTCTACAAGTTACCTTAGTATTTCTCCAGCATGTTATCTTTATTCCTTTTCTTTTTATCATCTCCAGCATTAGCATCTGAAGAATCGAATAACTTTTACTTGACCTAGAGCCTCCCATTGAAACCAATTGTCTCACTCCAGGTTTATGGAAGGCATCGTAAGTAAGCTTAAAGGTATCACTTACGTTTAATGGTCTCATATTATCTTACAATATAGATATTAGTTGGTCTAGTAAATCTTTTAGCTTGTCCGTCGTGTATAGTGTATTCCTCAACATCACTAATGTTAATAACATCCTCATTAGCACACGTCATAGCGTAACCAACCTGGTCTTTAGCGATTATCATGTGATTTCCAGAAGCATTGCATACTCTAATATCTCCAGCGGCAGTTAATGCGCATTCGCCTAATACAGCTTTGTATTGTTTTCCGTCTTTTCCGTGAAACCATTCTTTCGTAGTTATAAGATATTTTCCTACCATGTTATTTTAGTGTTATGCCGCATGTTAATAGCGCGGCGATTATTAATAAGATTATTATTTTCATAAACGTAACATCCGTCTTAGTTAACGGTGTGCTTCGTACTAATGTGTCTGTTAGTAATTTTATTCCTATCAGTACAACTACAAATATAGCTATTATTAAAGCTATAAGAAATCTAACTACACTCATTTCTCTTTGTATTTTATATTCCAAATGCCAAGATCACAACCATTGTATTTATCCACATTGTTTCTATGGATAGTAAGGAAGTGATATAGCTTGTCATTCATTACTGTTACTATTATATAGTTTGGAAGCTTGTTTTTGCTCTTAGCTATGTTTCTTATTATTGGCTTCATTCAATTATAGACTTAATAAGTGTTTTGAATTCATCCAAGCTTCTTATTATGTAATACGGAACTTTCTGTTTATTCACTTGCTTCTGCCAAGTTTTTTGATCTTCTGATTGATAACCAGTAGGAGTCTTCATTTCAATGCAATATACTGTTCCTCCATATATGAATAAAAGATCTGATACTCCTGGAACTACTCCAAGCATTTTATGCAATTGCCCACTAGCCGAGCTTGCTGAATTATTGTTTACATGAAACAATAGCCCTCTTAGTGATATATGATTATTGTGAAACCACATGTAGCAAGCTTGCTGTATCGCTGCTTCACTCTGCTTTGTCGTCGATGTCCTCATGCTCTATGTCAATTGTTGGTGCACTATTGTGAATTTCAATTCTAATAACATTATCTTCCTCTTCAACTTCATCCTTTTCGACACGTACGATCTTAGGTTTAAAGTATTCCAGCATCTTCATATAAACTCGAACGAACTCCCTTGCTGGAAGAGCGTCCATTTCTTTCATGAATCTTTCAGAGAAATCACCTTCCATTCTTTCCTGTAGTTTGTTCCAAGCTCCCTTGTTTTCTACAATCTCAATAGCTTTACTGATTTGCTCTTCTCTTTGAACTTCTACTTGTATTTCAGGAGCAATCCATGCTTCTTCAGGACTTAATCCTGCTCTAGCTGCTTCTTCTAATAGTTCCTTTAGTTTTGCATTACTCATCTTTCAACTCCAATCTAGTCGAATCAACGACTTCTATAGTCTTTGGCTGCGCACTTGACTTCAATAACTCTTCCTTCATTTGCTTACTAGCATTACAAAAGTTTTTCATCATGTTCTCGACTGTGTCAGACATATTAATACCATGCTCTATACACTCTATATTGAAATCCTTTTTGACATCTTCGTCCACACTGAATGTCACTTTGATTTTAGCCATTTTATATTGCTTTAAATTTATTTACAAATATAAGTATTTAAATTCAATGGGCAACTATAGGAAGTCAAATATTTTCAAAAATGTTTTTCACACGAACCAAAGCCCAACCTCCCTACTCCACCTCTGCCCTCTAGCTCAGAAACAGCCAACACTTTCTAAGATCCCTCTACTATTGTTCAGTAGGGGGTTTCTT